>Ga0116227_10002870_pt1 | contig 38811 bp, 37 predicted proteins | sample S1TSphgellanicum_FD_89693 | JGI IMG/M metagenome (GOLD analysis project Ga0116227, IMG submission 89693) | Host-associated microbial communities from peat moss isolated from Minnesota, USA - S1T2_Fb - Sphagnum magellanicum MG | ecosystem: Host-associated > Plants > Peat moss > Unclassified...
CATCAAAACAAGGATATATCTGATTAAATATCCTTGTTTTATTGATTAAATATTGATTAAAGGTCTACATGTATTGTAAATATTAACTAAAGGTGTCATTTTTGTTGTATTATATGATTAATTTCACATTTAACCAATGGAAAAAAAAACCACTGTAGTCAATTAATTAAAAAAAAAAAAAAACCCATGCCAAATCAAGATATAAAAAAACCAATTTTTAACATGAAAATGTTAAATGTTATGTAAAAATGACAAAAATGTTGTATTTGTTGTTAACATTTAAAGTAGATTTCAAACAACTTCAAAACCAATGTGAGACATATGTTTTTTTTATAAAATTGTATACAAATTCCACTTAGATAGGGAATACCTTGCCATGTTTTTTAGATAAATATTAACATCATATTGCTTATATTAAAATGTGTTAAATATAATTGGTGACACATTTGTGTTTTTGGCACAAGGTGTAAATTTTGACATGTGTCTTTTTTGTTCAAATGTTGATCATGCCACTTGTCAAATAGGTAGTTTATATAATTTTGATGACGAGAAAATTTGAGGAATGTGTATATGGTAGGTTTTACATAATCCTTCACATGGTCTTCATTGGACAATTGAATTTGCATAATTTGTATGGTTGTCCCTAAACAATTCTAAATATAATTCCAAAGAGAATTCATACATATTTCATTTACAAGCCTATGCACTTCACTTTTTTTCTAAAAATTACCTTTTTTTTCTTATAACTATCTCACTTCTTTTCCCTACCACCAACATGAATATGAAAATGCAAAATAACATGTGCATTTTCATGTCCATGATATTTATATTAATTCAAATTAAATTTGACATTGACACAAATAATTATAAACTATTGCAAACCATGTGGGAACATAAGAAGAAAGAAAAATAATTGATCATCAAAAATTGTTGATCATCACTTGTAATGTGCAACAAGCCCAAATATCAAATAAACAAAATATGTTAATAGAACCATGTGCAAGTAACTATCTAATTTTATATGAACTTCTTAAGGGAATAGACAACATTATTCAAAATTACACTAAAACACTTCGTAACCATTTTATGGGTATAATTAATGAACTTTTACATTTGGATTAAGAACTCTTCCTTTTCATACATTTGTGAATTCTTCCATCCAATACATTGGGTTTTAAGTGACAATTAGGAACCCTAGTGTTGGTAATGTGTGTTTATAGGATGATGCAAACTTGCCCAACATTGGGATAAGAAAACACCACAACAAGGAAGAACTGCAAATGGAAAAAGACATGACTTGTAAGTCTTATTTGAATTGCCAAATCACCCAACAACAATGATAGAAATCAAATTGAACACTAATACCTATCAAGTAGTGAAACAAAAGTGGGAACAAAACATGCATCTCTAAGGGGTGGAAGTTGCAAGATTGCCATTTCCATTGCTTGAGTTAGATGAGGCTAACGTAGGAAGTATAGTGTGGATTTTTGGGCTACAAGGATGAGTATGGGAACTAGGAGCTTGTTATCAATGTTGCAAGGATTCACATAGTTCAAGAAGGGGATGAGATTGTGTCTGGAAGATGTCATAGAAATCTCCAAAATGTTTTCTATCACACACTGAGCCAAGAATTGTCATTACATGCTTTCAAAAGAAACAATTACATTTTAGCTAATCACATTTGATTTTGTGCAAAATAAGATGCAATTATTTGTTCGATTAATGTTGAATGCTTCCCTTGCAGCAATAATCATGCACCCGTGACAATGGAGACGAATGGTCCAAAAACAAAAACTTCAAAAGAGGTAGTCCATTGAAATGACTATTGAGAGTCATGGTGTCTAAGAAAGTGAAAGAAGATTGTAATATTGGTATTCAGTTTGTGAGTATGGGAGTGTGAAGTGTATGCTAGAGGTGGTATCAGAAGATGGTGTGAAGTGATGAAAGTGTGAGGTAATGGTCCGAGGTCATAGCATTGCCAAAGTAAAGGGCCTAAGACAAGGCAGACACCAAGTCCAGCCCTGCATTTGGGAATGTGTCCCCCACTTGTGGGCATTACCCATCATAGAGCACGAGGCAAACATTATCATAGACCAAAGCAAACATGTAGATCACAAGGTGTAGGAGGGGGAAGTTTTCTTACACCTGAGTGCTCATTGTAATGTCTGGTTACTGACAAATGAAGCAATAACACTGGTACAACTCCTTTGGGGAAGTTCATCATATCAAGTTTTGCAAGCTAGTTTGTGTCACAATGCTGCACTTGAGTGTAATCATATTTTGAACATCATGCTAATTCAGCTATGATCCAAAAAGGCTCCTCCTCCTCCTCGAAAAGATCATACACATAAACCTAATTTGTCAGTCCATGACCAATGATAGTTTTGTCAGGAAGCTTATGAAACCTAATTACACAAGTTATGAGGTGAGCAACTATGAACAGTCTAGCAGGGATTTCCTCCATGCATTTGTGGTTTCTCTGTTTCAACAGTTAGGTGGCAACAGCAGTCAGAGTTTGTTTGTTTCACAAAAAACACAAAAACCTCACTGAACCCTAGACCATGGCAGTTCTTAACATTAGAGGATACACATGCATGAAACAGGGAGTTTACAATGACACAGGTGCATGTGAAAATTGATTGACGATTTTACACTGTAAAACGGGAACCTGGCTTTGCAGTTCCTCAAAAGAAAGCAGAGACTTCATGTGTGTGAAGTTTGCAAAACTTGGTTTCAAACACATGTTGACAGGAAATTTGGACTAGGTTGAAAGACCCCACACAAACCCAAAACACAGAACCAAAGGGTTTCACAGCAATCAGAAAAGTTGTTCAAAACTTTTGTTTTGGGTGGGGGGAAAAAATACAACACATTGAAGGTGAGCATGCAGTTCAATCTCTGCAAGTCCTGATCTCCACCAACAAGAGGCAGGCATGGCTTCAGAGAAGGAAAAATACACACACAAGTTTTGAGGAAGAAGACTCCAAAACTACTACCCAACTGTGGTAAAGACTCTGAGCTGCCAGTGCAAATCTAGACAAGGAGTAAAGCAAGGATTGAAATCAATTAATTCTTTGGCCACACACTTACCTTCTCCTTCTCATACTTGACAAACAGAGCTGCTGCTGCAAGCATGGCATACAGCTGGGTGCTGAGAGTGGAGATGTCATGGTACTTGAGAAAGCTTCCCCCTGTGGCCAGTTCCACCAGCAACATGGCTGCTAATCCTAGGCCTGCAAACCTGCCATTCAGCCTCTCGGTATATGAGTTGAAGCCCAGTGCCACTTCCAATCCATCTGACACTGGCTCTTGCAATGCCACAGGTGGCAGCATGATGCTTTTGCTCTTCCCTCTTGATGAAGCATTTCCTGATGATGATGATGATGTTCCCTCAGCCTTTCTTGCCTTTCTCAGCTCTGCTTTCTTGCCTGTACCACTTGTAGCTTTCCTCTGAAGCTTGGCCAACCTTTCTTCAAACGCAGCCTCATCATCATCCTCCTTCTGCTTATTATCCCTTCGTGCACCTTCTTGTTCTTCTGCTGCACACCTTATCCTGATCACTCCTACATTTGTACTATGTCCTCTTGTTGTTGTTCTTCTGCTGTTCGGAAAACAAGATGAAGAACCACCCACCACAAAACTCCCAAGACACTCTGATGAGCTTGATGAGGCACTAATTCCCCGCAGACGAGAAGGAGAAGAAGAACAAGAAGAACAAGAAGAACAAGAAGTAGAAACAGAAACAGAAACAGAAGATGATGAAGAGAGAAGGAGAAAAGAAGGACTATGCGCCGCCATTTGAGGCTACGACGCTTGCTCTTCTTCCGCTTGAATCCACCACAATCGCCAAACTGTTGCAAGACACATCTGCAACCACCAGTACCACCACCACCACCACCCACCTTTCGTCGCAGACCCAAAGGCTGGAAGAAAAGCTTCAACAATCGTGTGGTAAAATTGTGTGTCTCGATCCAAAAACCCAATTGAAATTATTTCTCAATATTACACTAACCAGGGCGGCACCAACCAGGGGTCTCTGAGTCCAAATCTTAGCATGATTTGGGCTTGATAATAAGGCTACTATCTAATAGGCCAATACCAACCGACGTGGGTGGTGCTGCTGGTTCACCCTGGCGTAAAAAAACAATTCCACTGGTGTTCGATATGTGACCCTGCAATGTAAAATTGGATGAAGAAAAATGAAAACACACGCTGGTTTGGCTCGCAAGCCAGGTTTTGGCTGGACAGGAGACGAACGAACGGTGAAGGGGCCAGGCAGGCTATCATCTGCCAACAAGGAAAGGGCCCATTGGGTGCACAGCTCCACCCCTATCCATGTGTTGTTGTTGTTGTCACTGTAGTTTGTTTGTCTGCAGTGAAGGTGCACATTGATCAATCTGCCCAGCCCTGCAATGGCGGTGCTATAGCAAGCACAGAGAGAGAGAGAGGGAGAGAGAGAGAGAGTATCAAAGGAGCGAATGTGGTGGAGATGACGACTCCGGCTTGAGTCTTGGGGCCCAGTTAGCACAGGAGGTATTGCAGACAAAGCTGGGGGAGGTGGTTTGAGAATACTCCCAAATTAGACAAGAGAGTTGGGAGTGGGTGGAGATCTGGGCACACAAGGTACAATTCTGGGAGAAAGAAAGAGGAAGCTGAGGAGGAGGAGGAGGAGGAGGAGGAGTAGTTGAGAGTCTGGTGGCAGCGATTTCCTTTTCCGATGATGATGATTTAGAAGATGGTCTTCTTCTTCTTCTTCTTCTTCTTCTTCTGTACAGCTTCTTCTGAAGGGAGAGGGAAGAAGGGAGCTTTGTTGTCGCAGCTCTGACAGTAGTGAACAGATAGCGATGGGAATGATTTGAGATTTGTGAAGGCTCGGGTGGGCAGCTGTAGAAACCCCAAGATGCCGCACCTGGTCTTGCAATTCCAGCTATGCTTGCATGTGAGACAAGGTGAGGTGGAGACTACACTCCTCTCAGGGAACCAGCCCTTATCATCATCGTCATCGTCTTCTCCTGCCGTTTCTCTCTCCAACCAAGCACAGGTTCGAAAAGGCCGCAGCAGCAGCAGCAGCAGCATCCTCAGCAAAGCCAGTATTGAACTGGAAAGGAGGGTTCAGAAGCACTGGAGTATTGTGGACAAGGAGCCCATTACAGTAGATACTACTACCTCAACGACGAGGTGGCGAGTGGAGCAAGCTTACTTGACAAGAAGCAGAAACGACGCACCTGCAGGCCAAGAAGTCGTCAGACCATATGTTGATGGAGGAGTGGAGGAGGATGCAAGGGTTGGAGTAGAAGGTTTGCCATTGCCGCCTCTTTCTTTCCTCGAAGAGCCGTCTCTTGATGATGATGGCCAGAGAGTAGTTGGGAGCAGCAGCAGCAGCCGCAGCAGCAAATCACTGGCTCTGGGTCATGTTGAGAGGGAGAGAGTGGCTGCAGCTAGGTTATTGGTCACTGATCCTCTCACTCAAGAACCTCCTTCATGGCACCCTAGTGGCACTGATGGAACAAATCGTGGAGTAGGAGGAGGAGGAGAAGGGTTTGAGAACAGGGAGAAGCAGAAGCTGCGAGGCTATTTGGAGGGATTCTCAAGCTTGCAGAGTGAGGTAGCAACAAGCTCCTCCTCTTACAGAAACTCGAAATGGTTGCAAAAGCTTGAGGAGAAGATCATGTTCTTGGAAGGTATGGGAATTGATGCCAGCAGAGTGATAGCAAGGTACCCACTCTTTGGAAACTGCTCAATGCAACATTTGCAGTCAGTTATTGAGTATCTCTTAGAGGATTGTGGATTGCACCGCAAGCAACTTGTGCGGGTGGTGACACACAATCCTCAGCTGCTTGCTCATAGTGTGAAGAAAACCGTAGAACCTGCTGTAGTTTTTCTCCTAGATGAGATTAGGCTTCAGAAGAAGGACTTAGGGAAAGTGATAAATAGATGTCCACGCCTATTGATGAGCAGTGTGGATGGGCAGCTGCGACCCACAATGCTCTATCTGCAATCTCTGGGCTTCACAAATATGCCCACACTTGTCTCCAACAATGCCACTCTTCTGACTTTTGGCATCCATACCAAGCTCATTCCAAAGATTGATTTTCTGCAGAGCATTGGTCTCTCTGCTGATGAATCAATTCAAGCTCTGATCAGGTTCCCAGCCATTTTCAATTACAGCATTGACAGCAACCTTCAAGTCAAATGCAGATACCTGCTAGATGTAATGGGGAGAGGACTGGATGATGTCAAAGCATTCCCTCAGTATTTTGGATACAGTCTGGAGTACAGAATTCAGCCCAGGCATCAGTTTCTTGAGAAATGTGGTATGCGCCTCTCACTGCCCAACATGTTGAAACCAACAGATGAAGCTTTTTACAAACGCTTCCAGGATGGACAACATATTCCCACTCAAGCAGCAGCTGCTGTGAAGGAGGTGGTTCTAAGGTGTACATGACATTGCAGACGAATTCTCAATGCTTGGGTTATTGGATTTTTAAATCATGCTTAAATTGGAGTCAGGAACGTGATGATGATCTCTCAGCAAAAGTCACCAGTCTAGCTGGGCAGCTGGATCCTTTGCTGAATCTCAAATGCTTTCAGGTTAACTCCCAACTTGTAATGTCATGAATTTGACCATAATGCTTATAATTCTGCATAAATCTACCTTGGTGGTCATTTCTCCTTTCACCAGTCTTGTTGCTCTGGGATAATTACTTCCAGAAGAAGAAACAGAGGGTCCAGAGCCCTGAGTGAAATGTTAACACCTCAGTTATGCTGCTAATGGGCACATTCATTTCCAGGTCTCTTCATTGTGGAGTTTTACAGCCAATGTCTGTCAATCAATCTTCGATATGGAATTTTCTCACTCATATTCCAATACTCAATCAAGAGTTTATGTGAATTCTGGAACTAGTTATGTGTGCCTGTTTAGCTGGTGAAGCATAGAGCCCTGTGAAGAGAGCTGCTCTGTGGAGAACAAGAGAAGAGTTCTTCTCCATCTTGTTTCTCTTGTTTTTCCTTCACTTCCCTTGTTTGGGTTCTGTTTTCTTTTTCCTTTTCTCTTTCCATGGCAAATTTGTGGAGGTAGCCATCACAAGTAGCTGAGTCTTCCCATCACTGTAGGTCTTGTGACAGAAGTGCAGTACCTTGGTCAATGTATGACATTGACCTCCACCCACTGTCAGGAGCTGATGAAGTCAGTCAGGGTGCTCTGGTAGCTGTCACTGTTGAAGGTCTCTGAACATGCATGAGTCTATTACCATCATTCAAACCATTACTCAAAATTTTCCCCTTCATTTGTTCTTTAGGGTTAGGTTTCATCTTTTCCCTGTTCGATGATTTGTATGCAATCTGAAATCTCTATACCTACTTATTATTGGGTCATCACTTCTAGTCAGGTCAAGTGTGGAGAAGTTCCTCAGTACTTATGAAGATATTGTAATGAGGTAGGAGCTTCTAAAGTCCCTGTAGAAGATCTCCAGGGAATCTGCTGGCCAGGGAATATATAGCTTGTTCTGGGTAGTCATGATTTCACAATTCAACTAGCTACCCAAATTCTATGTTGGGCATTGCTAAATTGAAATTAGAACTGCAACTTGACACATAGATATATTGTTCATAAATACCATGATTTTGTAGAGAAAGGTCCCATCACTTGTCAGATTCAGATTTCAACCCTCTGGGTGCCTGCACCTCAGCATGACAGGTTGCAATCCAGTCCAGGCTAAATTGCTATTACACCAAGCATTTGCAGTTCAAAGCTGTGGATTTGGTAGCAGTTCTGAACACAAAAGCAGGGGAAGTGGTTGCTATATTCCAATGTTGCATTTCAAGTATTGTTAGGTACCAAAGACCTGGATTGTCAAACTATGGCAATCAATCAGGACAAGAGATGTTTGCAAGGGGCCCAAGCTTTCCAATACAGATGGCCATGGAAACTAGGCTGGCAACTTCAACATATTCTTTCCAATGCAAACAATTGGCATGTCTCTGCTCAATCCCATGATATCCTTGTTTCCATCGACAATGTTATTAGGTACTTGGTGAAAACCGTGGTGGGGTGCATCTTAGTGGTGAATTGGCCTTGTGCGAGGTTGCATATATTGGTGTGCAGGAGGGCCTATACCTCCCATCATACAAGTCTTGGTTTCTTGACTTAGATCTTCCACTTTCAATGAGATATTGTGTTTTTCCATCCCTCATTTCCCCCTTCAGTAGCACATTACATTTCCCCATTTGTGAAGATTGTATTTTTGAAAAACATTTTAAATCACAATATGCAACTACATTGGTCACCCAAGCCACTGAGCCTTTACTTTCGATCCATACTAATGTATATGGGGCTCATGAACACACCTTCATTTTGTGGTGCATTGTATTTTTTTCATCTTCATAGATGATTACTTTAGTTACACCCACATTTATTTCCTACACAAAAAGTGTGAAGCATTGACATATTTTACTCAATATAAATCTCTTGTTAAAGATCAAACCAGTAAAAATATACTTATTTTATGTTTTGATAATGGGGGGAGTTCATTTCCAATAAACTTAATAAATTTTCATCCAATCATGGGATTCAACATCAATTTACGAATCCATGTAATTTAGCACAAAATGGTGTTTTAAAATGTAAAAATGAAACTTTAATTGAATAATCTAAGAATATGTTAAAAAATAATGAACTAAATAATCCATTTTGGGTTGAAGCCCTACATACATCATTTTATATTCAACATTGTTCTTATGTATTAGTCTTAGATAATACTACACCTTTTGAATTATGTACTTGCATAAAACCCAATCTAATTCATTTTAGAAAATTTTTGTTGTCAAGCTTACTTTCACATCCTTAATGAGAATTGCACAAAAATTAAACCCCAAAACTTTTAAATGTATATTTGTTGGGTATAATGAACTTTTAGGGTGCAAACATTATAAAAAAAGGCACAAAGTGTGTGGACAATGCTTAAAATTGTAGTTTTATATTTAAAAAAATTCACAAAGGCAACATAATAAATTAAATTGTTCATTTTAAATAAAAAAAGATTCCATTACTTATAAAGTCTCACTATTCAAAACTTGATACAAATTGATGATGTTTAAAAACTCTTTTTGCATGTTCAAAGTTATAATGAACAATGAGTTTCTTTTCAAAATATCAATTTTCCTTATAAAATGTGCATTGTTCCTTTTCAAAATTAGATAGGATCTTAACATGGATGAAATTGATAAATTTCATTTTTTATACACATTTGAACATATTTATTTCAGTTGTGTTTTTGACTTTGAAAATTATGAAATTTGAAAATATGTTTTGAAATTTTTTTATTCAATTTGAGTTATTTGAAACATGGATATATTATTTATAAATAATAGACCAAGATATAATAACCAACACAAGAATGTCATGTATCAAATCCAATCCTTGGAAAGGACTTTCACTTTGGCTTCATTGGCTCCTTATATTGTGTTTGCACACTTTGGGAATTAAAGGTCATCATGTTTTAATTTCAAGGGGAGTAATGGACTCTGAATTTAGTTTGTCACTAGATGGTAACTACTTCGTTCAACAACCAAGCCAACGACCACCACAAATGACATCACCATCCTAACTTGCAACAATGCCACTTCAACTTGGAATAGTGCCAATCCCACTTGTAACGAAGCCAACCGGAGATTCAAGTACTAAATCCTCAAGTCCACCACCCAAAAACAATGTTAATTCACCACCAATGTCCCCCTACATTTTGGCCCATCTATGACAATCACAAGAACTAACAATTCTTTACTATGTGAACTTCTCAATGAAAAAACAAGGGCCAACGGAATTCTAAAAAAAATCACTAAGCCCACTTTTGTCAATGAAACACTTTTTGATGAAGAGTTCTTAAGGACAAGATGAGTATATACCTTGGAGAAACCTAAGGAATTTGATAAATAAGGAACTCAACAATGAACATGAACTAGATAACTTTATTATTTGAATTAAAACATCATGTGAGCTAGACATTTAGAAGCTTCCGCATTCCAACGAAGTCCATAGATCATAATGGTGTTAAAAGAATAAATGTAGCCCTCCTTCTAGCACATCCAAAGCATTTTGAATGTTTATAAAATGAAGAAGAAATGAAGGAGATATGGCCTTTTAAATTTTGAGGTCCTAAGTTGGAAATGAAAAATTTGTGTTCAAATAGTGTTTTAGAGATATTTGAATTCTAAGGGAATGCATGAATTATGACGGTGTTTAAATAGTAAATGTAGTGCTCTTCTTAATGCATCCAACACATTTTAAATTACTAAAAGTGAAGGAAAAATGGAAGAGATATACCCCCAAAGTTGGTTGTTCACATTGTGATATCAAATGCTCTAGTGGATTTAGGAATATTTTTATGTATTATAACATAGATACACCCCTAGCGGATTTAAAAATAGTTTAATGTATTATAACATAAATATATTTTTAATGTATGCCTAATCTACCATACTATATTTTTGAGGCTCGGCCCATGTCACATTAGTTACTAATTTTTGTTTATTTTTATGACTAATTGATCATACCCAGGTTTTCTAGGATGAAAATAAAACAAAAAATTATCCATTGAGAAAATGAACAAGTCATTAATTGCAATGTAATCGCAACAAAAATGATAAAAAAAATCTTGAAATTTGGAAAATAATTATAGAACTTACCCAAGGTAGTTGCATATGACAATTACATATAATCACAAATCAACTCATTACATTTTGAATTTGTTCTTCTATTGCAAATTTCATGATAGGTCTAAACACAATGACATTAAGTGTCACTTGGTATGTGCGAAGGTGAACAATCAAATCCTTCAGCTGGAATTTATAGGCCCCAAGCCCAAACATCAAGCATGTGTTGCTACTCATGGACTTATAGGCTTTAATGAATTGATGGGGGTTAGATTATTGTTACTATCATCAAATCATTGAAATAGTTTTAAATGATACAAAATGAAGGGGGAATGTAACAACTCATGAATGATCTTAATCCATCTTGGTCACATGGTTATTCGGGTTAGTTAGCATCACATGATATGTAGAAAACACATCTCTCATCCCACAACTGCACTGGTACACAAAGATCAGACTTCAGATCGCACGCACAAGAAAGCAGCACAAACAATGGCAAGCAAATTGCTTATCTCCCATATGCATTACCAATTTCTCTCATAGTGTGGAATTTAGAAATATCCCTTCAGTTAGCCCAATGTGTTACAACTCTTTGTATACATCATTAGACTTTCACATCTTCCTAGGCTAGCACACCAGTATCCCTGTTTTTGAGTTCTTCGTGGTAGCTATCCTATTCTTGCAACACACAATGAACTCCTAGGATGACATTCCCAAAGAACACAAGACAAAATGGTTGAGCATTTGTATTGGGAGAGCACTAGTCATTGTGTGCTATCATGCAAATGATAGTGTGGGTGATTGATTCCCTTTGAAGCAATCTTTAATCATACTTAGAGCAACTCCACCGGTGGTGCATTCATTGTACAGTAGATCTTGGATGAAGAAAAGGCAAAACAAGTCGGTTTGGCTTCAGCATTGAGCATTGGATGCTGAGGCTGGCTGAAGACTACACCAAAGCCTAGCACCTACTGTTGATTTGCTAGATGGTTTGTCTGGTTCAGGTAGGTTGCTATTATTGCTACCAATCGGAGTTTCAGTTTTATGGGTGAGGTTGGAAAAAAGTAAATAACTAATCTTAGATGTGAGAAAGAATGTTGCAGGGCTGCATACTCAGCATGGGTAGAGCTGCTGTTAGTGTGCTAGCAAATCTATAGATTTCTTTCAACACCCACAAAGTGATGGGCATATTACCAAAGACCTGTTTGGCAATGCAGTGACCAACAAGAACATAGGATCAAATCGGGCAGCAACTATTGCACAAAAATTGGAAATTTGTTTCATCTATACTTGGCCTCTTCCAAAGGGCTTCATCTGAAACTAAGATCAAAATCACAAAACAGAAGGCATTGGAAAGCAGAGAGAAGAAAAAGAGGTCTTTACCCATTGTGGATTTGAAGTGTAAAGTGTTTCTTTCATACAGGCATTCATCCTGGTCTACAACCATTGTGCCTCCTTGCTGTCAGTCCATGCAGGTTGCTGTAGAAGCTCTTCGTGAAATGACAAGATGTTGGATGCAAGATCAAAGAGTAAATGAGGCTCCATGCCACCTGATACACGGACTAGAATGTCTGGAAGATTACCCACATATACAGCATTGGCTGTAAGGAGCATGTTCCACCCACTTCAAACAAAATTGCTCCATCATTTGAGGGGTTTCGTATACTGGATGTCAGACCCAACTCAAGCCCTGCATTAATTTCACAGGAGAAAGTCCATAGTAGCTGCAGGCCAGAGGTTTGCTCCCACATTTTTTTTTGCTTGTACGTTTCTGCGGTTATGTCTTCAGCAAAGCTTGCCCCACTTTGGCCAAGTAACTTGCCTAAAGAATGCTTCACATTTGCAGACCCAACTGCTACTAGAGTGGCACTCCACATCCCTTCATCTTGTTCTTGTGCTTGATTCTTTATTCTGCACAGCTGAAGAGTTCATAGTCATTTGTGCCAGTACATCTCAAATGATAACATCTTACTAAATGGTGTCATGTCAGTGTTGACTATGTGAATCCTTCCTTAAGGATTTGTCTTCTTTGCATACTGTAGACTTGCCATGAGGACGTTTTTTGGGGCTTTTGCTGTGCAGACATCTTCCTCAAGGTGTACAATTGTTGCTTATTCTAGCTCAATTGTGATGACTGAGATACAAGCAAATGGGGAGTTTGCATTCAAATCTTCGAATGCTCAATGGCTTTTTCCCATGGTTTAAGGCTCTAGACATTTTGCAGAGATGTCTGGTGCTTGATTTTCAACATTGAATGCTGGCCATAAAAGAGAATTTGCATCTCTTTGATTTGGAGATCATAGCGGCTTGCCTCATGAAAGCTTTCTGGAATGAGATAGGGTTTAGATCTGGAATATTGGCAGCTGTAAAGCAGCGGAGTTTTCTGGTGCTTGTTTCAAAGGTTGTCATGATGTTGTAGCTTGGAAACTTCCAATTTGGAAGCTGGCTGATTTGCAAACTGTGTGCTTAATCCAGAAGGTATAGTACTATGTGGACATCATCACTCACAGGGTTTAAGCTCCTCATTTTGCAGGCTGTCTGTGCAATTTCCATGGAGTCAGATGGTTGCATGTTGTACCTCCAGGTAAGGACTGGTCCAGGCAATGCTGCCAATCTGTCTTCAGAAACAAATGGAGGGAAACCGGTTGGTAAGCAAGGCAACATGGACATTTGTGGCACATATGGGGATTGGCCAGACTCTGCAGACAGTTGAGTGAGTGAAGCAGTCCATGTGCGGCTTAGGACCCGTGGAGTGACAAGGCATTGGAACACACTACTGGATGTGTGTCCGTGTCATACAGGCATGTGCAATGAAGAAATCCTTGGAAGATGGGAAGCAGGTACATTATCAAATCATCGATTCAGGGTTTAAGTCAGATGTTTTTCTATGGAACAACCTTCTCAGCATGTATGTACAGTGCAGGAGTATTGTCAATGTGCACTGAGTGTTTGCCAACATGCTTACATGGGATGTGGTTTCATGGACCACCATGATCTCCAGATATGCTCAGTAGGGGTATGGTGAACAGGCCTTCTACATGGGATGTGGTTTCATGGACCACCATGATCTCCAGATATTCTCAGCAATGTTGTAGCAAGCAGATTCTTGAGGTCTTTCAACAAATGCAATAAGGTGTAGAGCCTGATGACGTTATGTTCATGAACATCCTCAATGCTTGTGTGGGCTCAGCAGTTCTGAAAGAGGGGAAGAAGATCTGTGCTTTTGTTGTCAGAGCTGGATTTGAATCAGACACTTCTTTAGGAAATACCTTGGTGGAAGGTCATGGAGGATAGAGGTTTGACAAAGGAGACAGATCGGAGCATGATTGAGCTCAATGGCAGGGTCCATAAATTTGTAGGGGTTGATTGATTACACTTGCAAACTGAGAACATCTTTGAAGAATTGGACAAGTTACATACATGGATCAAGGAGGCTGGTTATGTGCCTGACACAAGTTCTGTATTGCATGATGTGGGTGAGCAGCAGAAGGAACAGGCTCGGTGCTACCATAGTGAGAAACTGGCCATCATCTCCTATGGGCTGATCAGCACACTGCCAGGGGCACCTATCTGCATAATCAAAAGCATGCAGGTATGTGGTGATGGCCACACTGCAACAGAGCTTATCTCCAAGATCTGGAAGTGAGATTATTGCAAGAGATTGCAGCTGCTTCCATTACTTCAAGGATGGGATCTGTTCATGTGGGGATTATTGTCAAGGTGAAGCAAACAACACAACACTGCAATAGGAACCAAGAACAAAACATTTCCTGGCAGTATGTCTGCAAGGGAATTATGAGGTAAATTGAGTTCAATTATTGCTCTATTAGCCAGGCTGAATGATATATTGGTTGCTTTTGCCATAAAAGATCCAGCAAACACCCAAATGCTCTCTATCATAGCAGTTGATTGCAGCACCTTGAAGGGATCCAACGACCTGGTCTCCTTGAAAACCCCATTCTAGTTTTGGATGTTGATTCTTCATAGATTCCAATTCTGCAATGTGCTGCTCTTTGGAGCATCATTGGGCTACAGATTCTCACCCATGCAGAGACCTTGTTGTATTGGATTCCCAGTTTCCGAGTTCCTGGATCTGTGTAAGCTTGTGTCTAAGGAATGGATGTGAAGCAGCTTGCAAACTTGTTGGCCATTATCATCAAGATGCACCATACTGATTTCATATGAGTGACCATGTTGATGTTTTAAGTACCTTAGTGAGGATGTAATTAATGTTTTGGTGAGAGGGTTGGTAGTGCTCCTGTGCTCTAACTTGATGTATATAGATAGGCTCTGGATGAAATGCTCAATTCAACACAAGGTACCATCAAAGGTAAGGGTCGAGGGCCGTTGTAAGTGATGGTTGTCAAAAGCAAGAGGTTTATCAACATCATGGACTTGACTTGAGGGGGTTTGCCCAATGAGTCTAAAGTTTTGAGTGCAATCAGGGTAAGTAGACATTGAGACGAGTCTTTTTGTTTTTGGCAAAAAATTGCCAAAATGTGACAGTTTTTTTATGAAAATGCAATGTTTTGTCACAAATTCCTTTTTTCTAAAAATTGTTTTTTGCCTAAAAGATGACAGAAATCTGTGTTTTGGGGGGAAGGGTGTTGTCACTTTTATGTCTACTGGCTACAGTTTTAAGAGTTCTTTGAAATAATGTCAAAAGTTAAGTTGAAATGTGAGGGATTCTTGTAGCCCAGGAAATTGGACAGGAAAAAAAAAAACACTGATTGAGACTGGTGTTGCTCTCACTCCCAGACTAGAGATGCAAAAGCAACAAAGTCTATAGTTGCCAAGAGTGAAGAAGAGAAACATGTGGCCGAAGTTAGCCACATGTTAAAACTGCAGAAACAAAAAACTGTGAAGAGATGTACGAAAAGTATCATAAGTGAATTCTTTTGAGGGAGCAAAAAATTGCCAAAAGGCAACACAGTTTCTAAAAAGGGCATAATATATTTTGTCGCAATTTCTCTATTTTAATAACAAGATTTGCCAAATTATGACAAAAAATACTGTTTTTTTTTTGAGGAGGGTGTTGCCACATTCATGTCTACTGGCTCCACATTTAAGAGTTTCTCTGAAAAAGAGTCTCTAGTTAACTCAAAATCTACCTCTGGATGACACCACCCGGGCTCCATATGGGAATTGAAAAAATACACTGATTGTTGTTATGTGGAGGTTGACATAGGGCTTTTAGGGCATCATCTCTCTGAGCAATATAGTGCTTTGTACGTAGTACTTTGGATGAAGTACAGCCTTTAAACTTCATGAAATTGAGTTTGAACTTGTAAATATGCAAATGACATACAATGATCTCCCAATAAAAGAGAGATCACATGGGCTAATCATGACAATCACATTGATGCTTGGAGAAGTAACTTTTCATAAGCTGATGAAAAAAATGCGTCACACCCAGTTTGAAGAGGATGCCACTATACCATTTATCAGCCCACTTAAGTGACCTGAGCAAAATGTCCTTGAGAATATGGTGATGAGAGAGGGTATTATTCACCGTGCACCTCATTTGCCATCTCTTGGAACAAAGGTCACCAAATACGGAATATGACATTGTTTTCAAACAGCCCCAAATGTAAGCAATATGTATGTACTTGAAATTAATGGCATAACAAAAAAGAGTTTTTTGAATGTTTGAACTTGGATGCATGAATGTAGACATTCCATACACAAAAAAGAAATAAATGTTTGTGATGAATTTTATAACTAATGCATTTCTTAAAATTTATGGAGATCATCATTAATCCCTTCATCACTCATCCACTGTAAAAATTTGTCTCCAGGGTACCCCATTTTAAGGTTTAGGGTTTAATGGCTGTGCAGTATACTATGGGTGGGTCTTGAATACATGTACAAAAGATTCATGATGATCAAGACCACTTTGTTCCAGACTAGTTATGCATTAAGCTTGAGCCTGGCTATAGCCGAAAGGCGGTGAATTCTGGCCATAATCAAGATTCCTACATACCTATTAATTTGCTAGGCTTTTGCTACCCGCCTACACGCCTCCAAAGCAACAGTGAACTAGCACCCACCAGTGCACCATGAAGCATGGATGGTAAGTTTTCTGTTGAGTTCCAGTTCCGTAGCTAATCATGGTGGGTTAGCTGAGTGCTTTTTCTAACTACGTGCGTACTGACAACCCACTTGCGGGTAGTTAGTAGGTAGGTAGTAAGAACAGCCGTTACCTATGTATAAACCATCTACTCACCTAGTAGTTACCTATTTTTCTACCTATCTACCTATACATGAGACCTACTTCTTACCTAATTGGTTACCGAGGTGAAACCAAATATTAGCTCAGTTGAGGTTCATCCGCGAGTGAGTAATAACGGGCATCCAGTGGATGGTGCACTGGTGGATGCTGGTTCACTGTGGCCTGCCTCCACTAGGTTCATGGCATGCCTACAGCTTGTAGTCAGGCGAAAGGTGCACACTAGTTGAGTTTGCTACCTGCCTCTTTAGATATTTTAAGCTACTAACTTACATTTTTTTTTATGATGCAACTTATGTAAGTTATAAAATTAAGTTATGTAAGTTATGAAATCATAAATAGAATTAAAAGCAAGTTATGGGGTCATTCCTACTGCTTTGCTCAGACCCATGTCATATCAGAAAAAATATTTGAGAGAAGGGGGACTACATTGTACTCAGTGACCAAGGTTTACCATAAGGTAGATGCACCCAAAATTGTCATAATAAGGAGTTTGGCACTAATAAATTAATAAATTAATAAATATATATATGCTTTGAAAGTAAATTTCCAAGAAATACAAGAGAAATTAAAAAACTTATAGTAAGAGGAAATATAATATTGGGACATTGGTAGAATTTGTTATAATTTTTTTGAAATTTTGTAATAATCTAACTTATTTTGAACCTTCGCTTACTTTGTGAATAATGCACTTGGCATTAGATTCTTATTGCCAGGATCTTAATGTTAGTAAATGATGCTTTTAGAAACAATTTCCCATGTGTCAAAAGTTTTAAGCAACTCTTCTTAAATGCAAGTAAGCTATCTTTAAAAATGCTTGACTTTAAAGAAAATTTTGAAACAAGAAAATCAGAGTCACAACAGAATACAAGCCTAATAAAATACAAGCTTAAGGTTGTTTCTCATCACATTGAAAAAAGTTTGTTGGATCATTTTACATTGTGTGATAGGTTAGGTGGAATCACTATGATTCACATCTATCAACTTCATCCTTCCGCAACTTTTGACATGCAACCTTAGATTTCCAACATCTTTACACAACTTGAGGTTTCAATGGTTTCTTGTTTCCTTGCATTAGTTTGGCTCTAGGTTTGACAAGTAAATGCAAGGTTTCTTGTTCATGGAAGGTATTTTTTAATCTATCAAGGAATCATTGTTTTTCTTTTTTACTTTCATTGAGCCATTCACAACATCCAAGTCAATATGTTCAACATGTTTCAAGGAAATTTGTACCATTTACTTACATTGATTCAATTTGCATGAGCTCTCAAACTAGTTTGTCTTTGGACACAAATAAATTGAAGAGATACAAGGAATGACATTATTCTTTGTTTTAGTTGAATTCCATTTTAGGGTTCTTTTGTTACCATTCATTTCATGTTGAAGTTTCATGCATAAAATCTTTTCATATCCTTTCTTCTCCATTGACCATTTCATGGCATTGTAACTTGGGCAAAGCCATGTCAAGTTACACTTGATAATGTGATCTATGTGTTGATTAATTATTGTTAGATATGCCATTTTTTACAAGTGATATCTTTGTCTTTCATCTTCAAAATAGGACCCACTTTAGGTGTAACAACTATTTAATTTTACACTTTTTAAAGTGTTAAGTCAAGTCAATATTTAAAATGTTTGGTAAATATATACAACAATGTTTCTAATAAAATATGGAAACACTTGAAAAAGTTTTAAACAAATCTAATGAATATTGGATACCCAAAAGTATTTTCTTAATAATGTAACAAGTTCTTTTAACACTTGAAAAACTCATCAATGATTCTTTAATGGACTTAAAATGACATATTTTTGGGACATTAATTAAATCAAACTTTACTATGATAGTATAATGTAACATCTTTGTGAATCAAAAAGACTTTTTAAAGATTTTGTTCAACTTACAAATGGAATATCCTTACGATATTTTGGTAATATTTTAGAATAAACAGTCATTAAACAAAGCACCAAGGAGGCAGGTGTGGGTCCTAATAGCGTGACTACACCTTATTAATTGATTAATAAAATCCATATGAAAGGTTGCCCATTTAAAAAACTCTTTATTATACATGTTAAAGGAAAAAAACATCAATCTAATAAAAAATGACCAAGATTGGGATTTTTGGAAATAAGGCCCAAATTTGGTCATTCAAAAGTCCATAGTTATTTATTGGTTAAAGTTTTGTTGTAATTTTTTTCAATCCATATTTGTTTTTTCATCATGTATCATATATTGAATCCTTATAAAAAATATTGAGATGAAATCATAATAAAAAATGCATTTGAATGCTAATGCAGAACCTAGATTATAGTCCATATGTCCATTTTAAAAGTCCATTATTATATGATTGGTGTATGTTTTGAATGTCACCCTTTAATAAACATTTTTATTCAAGTTGACAATTTTAATCCATAACTATTTTTGTAAAATTGATGAATTCATAGTGCGTTTGTGGCATTTGCATAAAGTACATTCTACAAAAAGTCCATAAGGATGCAAAAAGTGAGCCATCATATCTTACATTTACCTTCGACCAACTTTTCCCAAGCACACCATTTGTGAATGGTGTTGCTCTTTCTTACACTATTTCTACCACCTTAAACCTTAATTGTTCAAGCATGACACAAATAAACCAATGTGCTGCATCTTTAGCACCCAATGAACAATTTGCTTTTCTTTTGCAAATTATGTCCCAACTTTTTTAACCTTCAAAATTTGTTTTTTCCATTGAGGTGGTCCTTAAAAAAAGATTCTGGAATGCTAAAATGGTGAATTGCCATGTTGATTTTAGCACCCTTGTCAATTGCCTTAGTTTTCTTCAAGGATTCATTATTCCAATTCCCACTTGTTCTTATCCTAGAAGTTAGGGCATTGGAATTTGGGCTTTGTTTAGTTGTAAGAAATCTATGATTGTTCAAAACCAATAGAGTATGGTAGGGCAAATTTGTCAAATCACCTAAAATTTCCCAAGATTTAGAATTGAATTATTGCTTCAATTTTCAATGTTTGTTGGAACTTCATTTTTTCCTTGTGCATCTTACAATAAGCTTGCATTTTTCTTTTCAAAATAATCACTTGAATTTATTGAATTTTGGAACTCCTCATTAAGACATTGGTTTTGTAAACTAATATCCATGGATTGAATTTGGAGATGTTCAATTAATAAACAATTGAATACCCCAATATGGACCATTACCCATGTTGTTAATGCAAAAATTTGCAATGATTTAAACTAATTTTTCAAGCTTTTGCAAATTTGTCTTAGGTTTCAACAACTAGAAAACTTGTTACATAGACATATTAGACTAGTTTAAGTAATTGTACATAATCTAATCATTAAGTTAGAAATTAGATATTGAAACACATCATTTATCACTTTGAAAACAATCACTCATCATATTATCTTTTCATAAAAGCTTAAAATCATTTAGAAGAGTGGCCCTAATTAAACTAAATTTATATTTTTAATTGTCATTTCAAAATTTGAAATTTAATGACATTTAGATTTTAAACCACCCTAATGACCAACATAAATGTGTTATGGCATATTCATATGATACATGGGCAAACCCATCCTTGGGTGGTACCATTAGGAATATCACACTTTGATTTTCCTAGACCCATTGAACTTAAAAATATGAAACATTTAGATAAACATTTGGGCATAAGCATGATGAAGTATACTAATCAATAACATTTATTTTTTTGGAAAATACCCATAAAATATGCCTTAATACATTGAATTCATGAATATTATTTAAATGAATGACTAATAATTAGAATTTTTTTAACTTCATTGCATAATATTGAAAAAACATATGTTTTAATATGCATTTAAGTACATTTTTTGAGATGCAAGTATTAGAAAGTATGTGTCATAGTTTTGCAAAATATAGTTACAAGTATATGGAAGTAAAACATCAATTAGAATTATTATACTTTCAAGTTGAAATTGAATGTGAATGTTGAAAAGAGACTAATTTTGAAAATAAATTCTCATAGGACTACTTTTTTGGTATATTTTATCATGCTTGGACACATTTTCATAATTTTTTTTAATGAGTACATTTATTAAGTTCTATAGATTTTAAATTTTCAATAATATCAAAAATATTGTGTATTTTGATGTTTTTAATTTCATTGCATTTAGAAAAAGTTTTAGGAACGTAATGATGGTTCTTTTTTTTGAATTTTTTTAGTCAAGAAAAAAAATTTGAAAAATAGTTTAAAAACTTTCTTGGGAATTTTTTATAAAAATAATTTTATTTTCAGGTTTTTATTAGGAAATTCATTTAGTAAATATAATTTAGTTATGAATTTTCAAAGTGAAAGCTATCAATTTTTGAATTAGAAGCCATTTGAAATTAGGAACACAAATTTTTAACAATTTCAAAAATTTTAAATTCCAAAATAAACTTCAAACCATATATTAATGCATGCAATTGATAAATTATAAACATGAGGAAAAAATAATTTGAAGTTTGTGAAAACATTTAAAATAAAAGGCCTAGAAAAATGATTTGGTCGTTCTTGATTTCTTAAGCATTCCTTGAGGTGATTCCTAATGGTACTACCCACACAAGGATAGCTTAACCCACATACAAAACCACTTTCATAATTGTCCTTCTAAATGCTAAAACTAGCGAACTTAATTATATCCTTTATTGACCATGTCAATACAAAGAATTATGCTAAGGGCACATAAAATTGTGACAATGGAATACACCTTACAAGTTTTCTCACCGCACAAAATGTGGTGATGGGAGACCATTATAGGACATGATTTTGAGTTCAAAATGGTTTTTGGGTGTCTCTACCTTATTCAACCTGAGGGATAACCTAGCTTCATTTGATTAAACTAAGAAGAGGTAGTAATAAGTATTACAATATCGATTTCTTATACAGTATATAGTATGTGCCTGATTGGTATGAAAGTGATCTATTCCCTGGGTCCGAAGCTACAACATCACTAACTTTTTGAATTATAATGCATACATCCATGAGTGAAATATAAATAATAGAACAGTTTGCTACACTTGGCCGCTAGATAGATTTTGATAATCTCATGATGGCCAGTAGGCTCTCACAAATTGCAGCGATTGCAGTGTCTGCTGCAGTTCTGGCTGATGTGAAAATTCCTTTATAAGGAAGTCAGATATTAACTCACAATACAATGCATAACTGTGCATAACTTTAGGCTTCAAGCATACTGTATACGTAAACATATTATATTGTACACGTATATGTACAGTTGCTGGCAAAACAGGAAGGAATTTTTATATATATTTGGCAAGAAGTTTAGCTAAGAGTTTATTTATGCAGACGATCATATTCTCGATTGTCGATTTGTGTTCGATTGTCGGTTCGAGCTCATTCCTGCATTGGAATAACATTTTCTGACAGCTACGAGCTTATAATTATATATTCGACTGTGTGAATATATGTAATGATTTGCATATAGTCATGACTCATGAGCAGTTGAGGAGCTGATTCTAAATGCAACTGACCAGCTGAAAATATCTCGAACAACAAGAGTTGAAGTTATGTGCAAGTAGCATACACAGTAGCATTCGGCCAGCAGGTGCTGCACAGCAGATCCTGGAAAGCCACCGCTTGCTTGTTAAGCAACTGCTGCCATGAGTCTAGATTAATCAAATTGTCATATTAGGAGTCCTGATCCCGCGACTACCGGCCACTGCATCTTGAAGCCTAGCTGGGGATCAATGAATCAATCCTTCATTTGGTCATTGACATAAATGTCATCAGCACTTCTTAAATTTTTGCGTAATCAGTGGGAGAAATTATAACCCCTGCTAATTGTTGGGTTTAGTGTAGTTCAATCCCTGGATAAATCAGAACTGTGATCTACAGAGCCATCTCGGGCAGGAGGACTGCACCGTGCGGATCAAATCGCGTCGTGCGGATCAAGTCAGCTAGAACCTTTTTCTCAAAAGATCCATGGGACTTTACTTACAACATTGTTTATTGTTTTGGACAAAAAGAATTCATTACCGTACTCGATCGATGGCTCCGCTACCAAGAAATTTATATTAAATGTGGACATATGTCTTTTGCATGAAGCTAAAAGTCGATAAGATCAACGGAAACTAGATATACAAGGTCTGCTGCGGCGCTGCCCGAGGTGCTCCCATTGAACCAGGTGTTTCGTGGTTTTGCATAGAATGGTGTTCGCGTGATCATGAAATCCTAGAGAAGCAAGCTAGGGGAGCTGTTTCTTTTGTAAGGAAGAACGTAATTCGGTTCTGCAACACATGATCAAGTTCGAAAAACAGTGTTAGCGAGACGCCACAAACAATACGAGTTGTTGCAACGATTAATACGCATCGATGCGTAATTACTATGATGCGGATCTTTCGACTGATGGAATGTTCATCAAGCATCACATTGATATTGTCCAGACGGCAAACAGAGTGAGTGCGTAGCTGCAGCAAGAGTGCGTAAATACCTCGTATTAAACGATTCAAATTAACATGGTCGGAAGCTGAAATATCTATTTAATCGGTATGACGACTAATCTGACGACACTTAGAGCATCTCCATCGGCGCTCAGTATGTCACCCTGCACTGGAATCCTTGGATGAGGTACAGGAGTCAAATCAGCGGATCCACTAGAAGATTGCTATGACACTGTAAAGATGCAGAGCTTTCAGAGGCTTGGAGCAGCCTTGGAACAGTCTAATAAACACAGTCAAATCATATTTATTGACTTTTCCTGTTTCTGATTGGCTAGATAGTTTGATTGGTTCAGGTCGGTTGCTATTAGTAGTCTCCCACCTATTTGCAGTTTCAGTTTTTGGCCCTTGAGATTGGGAAAAAGTAAGTAACTAAAACTTGGATGCTTAGGAAATATTTTTTCAGGGTCACATACTGTGCACAGCTATAGAGATGCTGTTATATAAGTTGACTGACACGGTGTTATGAGAGGTGTTATGAGATCACCTGCAGTACGGAATTGTTATCATGGGGTTTGCAAGTGGGAATTTTTTTAAAAAAATTCGTGAAGTACATATTTACCGCCATTTGAGTACTTGTAAGCTGCAAGCAGCTGACGTGAGCTGCTGCAATGGAACTTCATCATGGTTTCTGCTTTTGAGAGGAAACAGGAAAAAGCGCATTGAAGTACAACAGCTTTCTTTCTGCTACGCTTGACATCGACTCGACATATTGATTAAGATAGCATCTTCTGCAACAAACATTAGTGAATGCAGCGACCTAGCTCATTCGGGTACAACAGTCCTTGATGATTTTCAGACACATACAGGGAATGAGAATGACTTGCTAAGTACTTCATCTTCTACCCAGTGCCAGAGACTTGAAATGCGCCATTATAAAAACTCTCTGCCACTTTCAAGGACTTGGATGTCAACGACAGAAACTGACTACAGTAGTTAGCTTGACGCTTAACAAAAGCTTTCATTGTCGGTCTGATTCACACCAACTTTTTTGGCATTCCATGTAAGGGAAAGACTGGAAACTTCTGAGGAATTAAGGTTGAATTAACAAAGCATAGGGAAAGCTCTCCAAGGGAATCGTAATGGGACCAATATTTCTAATTGTGAAACAGAGGGATCGAACAAACCATTTCATGTTTGCATAGGGGGAATTCAATTTCTTCTTGATGGTCCTAAAGGGAATCCTAAAAACATTCCTTGTGATTGTAGCATTAGGAACGGAATTCTTTCATCTGAAGTATGTGCGAAAGTCTTTCAAGGGTACCCTTATAAGCTCATCACAGGGACTCGACGTCTTCAATTTTTTTTGCTCCAGTCATCTACCCTGGTCTAATGCCTCTAGTACTTCACGATCCACGAAGACGGAGACAAAAGATTTTGGAAGTGTGGACATTGGGCGAGCTGCAGACTACTTATATATCTAGAGTCGGATTTGCACCGGATTTAAAACGTGGAGTTCCAACAACGTTGTAAACCTTTTTGAAAACGTAATTTTTTAAAAGGAGAAAACAGAAGATCACTAAAACCGTCCTGGATGCCAAAACTTAAGAAATTGTCAATACAAGAATTTTCAAAGCTTCCTGAAATTATATATGCAGGTAACATACATGATCAAACTAGCTAGTGTGCAATAACACCAAATTGTATACCTAAGGGAAGGCCTGTTACAAGGGCGGCGAGCTGGTTGCAAACTTGCACACAATACGGGCCACAATTCTTCACCAAAAAAGTTTTCAAGAATCGGACTCTAAACCTTGACGTTTTCTGGAGAATTCAGAAACCATCCGTCGAGAGGGCGATTTAAACATGATTGTTCCATCTTCTAGATTCTCTAAAACAGAGTTCCATCCTGAGACTAGTGTTACGGATGTCAGCAAGAAAGAAGATATAGATTTTCTAGAAGAAGTGGGGATTCCCACTTGCGGCCATATCAACAAGCTGCTGCAGCTTCTGTACTCTATCATAACCTGAAAAGTTGAAAACTCATCGAAAAGTTTCAATTCCTCAGGTTCTACGCTAAGGAAGTCTTGCGTGCAGGAAGGAATAGCTCCAGGTGCAGTGGACTCATCTACACCCTGCACGAGATTTATAATTTCGGTACTCCTGCAAGCTGATGTGATAAGTAATGATCTACCCAGTTAATATTCACTAATGATGAGCCTCGTCCAAAACCATATTATGACAATCTAGAGGCGTCCAGCTCTGCAAGTTTTGAGAAGATTTGGGCACTAGAATCAAAGAAGCCATTAAAGATAAACAAGACTGTGAAGAGTCCAACCGTGCTTCATCAACATTTTCCTTTAGTTGGAGAACTGAATATCCATGGAACTGCATGCCATGAGGAGCCGAGCTGATCAATACGCGCAAAACGTTGAAGCTGCTCTGGTGAACTGAAAGCTGGAGGTTGTTCAAAGAGGCTACCAGTACCTGCGCTCCTTCGAACCTGGAGTTGCACCGTTGTTACAGGACGGAACATTATAAAAGTCTGAAGCTGTCATCTGCGTAGAGAGAGGGTTAACGACGACAAAGCCTCGATCGCTAATAAGATTATGGCGTTGGTATCCACTAACCATCATTGCGGAAGCAGTGGCAGCTGGGGCATCTGCGACTGTTATATTATTGTCGTAATTCTTGTATCGCATAATCTCCCGTCTAACGGCGTTCAGCTCGGTCTGAAGCGACTGCGCCTGCTGCTGCAGGGCCGAGATCGCACCCATGCACCCGTATACGGGGTCCCGTAGGCGAGCTTTTGCTTCGTATACCAAGCTGCTTGCAGCATCGGCGCGCTGGCTTTCAGGAACCTCCATCAGCATCTTGGATACGTTACTGGCACCGAAGACTTTATGCACGCACGCAAACTTCTGGGGCTCGTGTGGTGAGAAATAGGGCGAGAAAGGGCAGTTCTGTGCGCATCGCCTGCGAAGAAGCTTGCAAGCGGCACAAGGCGTATTCGAAGAATTGGCCTGCCCTTGACTAGTGCCCATGAACGTGGCTCGTCGATCCAGTGAGCTGCCCGACATGATCTCCGTAATCTTGTGATGGCCCACGCTTCGGGAGTCCATTTGTTCAGTCGATGCTTCTACGCAGAAAATAGCCAAGTTCTTACGCAGAACTTGACAACCAGTCTGACTCTTTTGTTCAAGCCTCTAGAGGATATTTCTTCTCCACAATAGAATACTTCAAAGAAGCTATCCAAAGATCGTGAAGTAAATAGCCGACACAGAGCTGATCAAGCTGCAACTCATGTATGGATCATGCACATGTTAGTTGCCCGCGCCATCATCCCGTTCCACACATCGCAGGTTCCAGATCAACCCCGTCGATTTATCTCTCCATTTGCGTACTTGATGAAGTTGTGTTCCAGGTCGATTTCAGACGTGAGACTAGCTGGCTTGATTTAAGCTCGAGACAAGAGATACAAAAGCCAACACTAGTAATTAGTTGGAGACCTAGCCAGAGGAAAGATTCCTCAACTAAGAATGCAAACAGCCGGCGAGAGTCATAGACGACATGGACATCAGCTATACGCATGGTTTTCCGAATGGAATCGTAAGGCAATCCCGGATCGTTTCCAGTAATCGAGGGATGCGTGATTGGGCTCATAAGAAGTCCATTACAAATATGAGAAGGTTTGCCTTTTGGGTTTAAGATTGTCTGTGGAACCAGCAAGAAAATCTTGAATAATTTCTCTCTATCTCGATGCAAACATGAAACTTCTCTATTTCACTTTCCCGAAGCTTGCGGCTTTGTAGATAGATAGATAGATAGAACTATTATATTTTGAATCATCACTGGTTTTGAAACTAATTTCTTCTCTTAGACTGTAAGGAATTCATTATAAAAAACGGTTTCCTTCTTTTGTAATGAACTTGCAATCAAGCTGGATGTCAAGCAAAATCTCAACAAAAATCACGTCTCACCTGGGACACTGTCATGCGGGCAAGACTTCAACTCTACGTTTTCCGTCAGAAATATCCAGAACATAGGAATGAGGCGTACTAGATTGTAGCTGCTACGATAGGACGCATGCCAGAAGGACAATACTTTTAAGCTGGTGGGATAGACCTGTTACAATTCCTGATCATATCAGCAGAGCTTATAGCTGTTCAGCAAGAGATCGATCGTGATGTCAAATGCATACCTGAACTTGCCGGCCTCGACTCGACGTTGTACTACTTGTCACACTTGATGATTACGCCAGCATCCCTCATGCAGGTGACTGTCGAGAGTGTAATGAACACCGCAACTTGCCTCCCTGCTCGATGCAATGAAGTACCCTGTTTGAGCTATCAAACAATACAGTGCAATGGTTCCAGAGGTCAAATCTATCATGACCAGCGATCAGTACATGAGCATTGAGGACTGGACAAGTAGTTATGTATTACGACAGAAACTAAAACCAACATGAGAACCCCAGCCAACAGGAACGTCCTCGACGTGAGTTTCTGCCTTCCATCAAAGGAGCGATGGCCGTGACCCATGCCGTGAACAACAAAAGAAACTACTGATCTGGTTTGAGGAGTTCCTTAATATTATATCTGAGCACACATGAGCAGTACTCGGATCAACGTCTTCTCAACGTCAATCAAACCAGCAGGATTCGATACTAATTTATATATGAACTTGCTGGTAGCCTGGTCATGTTAGCTACAGTAGGAAAAGACGTTTCAGTTTTGAAAACTTTGGTAACAAGTAGTACTCAAAGCAGCAAGAAGAAGCAGGAGCTGCACGCATTTAAAAACAGAAGAGACGACTCGGAGCTCAACATCGTCCTCGCGCGTATCACAACTGCATTTCTAGTAATCTTCAGATCCACGCGGCACCCGCGCCGATCCAGCTCTTTAAACCAAAAAACCAGCGGCAGACAGAAGATCAGCTTATAGAACTGCTGCTGCGATCGAAAACTACAAAGGACGGAACTCGACAACCTGATTAGGTGTATATTTCTCAGCTAGTAGTACTGATGATCCTTACGTGCAAATTTGGGCCGTGTGCAGAACAATAAACAAGCTGCTGGGAAGCTCAAAACGCAGAACCCAGATCAAACTCACACCGGTACGAGAAGCTCGAACGGCCAAGGATCACCACAAAGCTGGTACGAAGAAGATTCAAGGGTGATGGTTCACTGGTATAGCCCGTTCTGGGGCGCTGGGACCACAAGAGGTCCTGGGTTCAAACTGAATCCAGTACGTGGTGTGGTGTGGCCGCTGATGAAACTCCTACTGATCCCTCTGCCAATGATCTTGACTTGGGGCTGCCAACGGCTTGTCAGATCGGGTCTACTGTTTTGCTTCCAAAAAATCCCCAAAAAAAAAAAGCAGAACCCAAGAAGCAGACCCTAGAGAAGCTAATCACTACAAACGAGTCAATGAAGCTAGCCACAACTCTCTAGCTGATTATTTGCACACCAAGTTTCTCATGGCCTCCAAGTGGAAAAGTGCAGTGTATAAGAGGGAAGCAAATGTCTATGAAGGAGCAGCGAGAGCAAAATAGAAGAAATAGTGTGGTAGTGGGCAGGGGGGATGCGTGTCAAGACTCGAGCAAAGGAAAGAAGGAAGAAAGAAAGAAGAAAAAATCATGAGAGACGGACTGAGGACGGGTCGGTTTACCATCGAAGGGGACGCAGCAGGTTGGAGACACAAAACAAAACAGAGGAAGGAAGGCTAAAGAGAGAAATATATCACTCGCCAGTTAACCCTTTTAAGGCGTTTCATGAAGAGAAGGAGTGGTGTTATTATGAATTGATTTGCCCTGGCCGCCCACATCCATAAGATTCCTTTTGGAATTATAGCAAAAATATATATATCTACCTAATAAGTGGGGGACTTGAAAGTGTAGGTTCTTTAGTTTGTTTTCATCAATTTTGAGAACGTATAGGTGTAGGGTACAGCCCTAAGTTGAGGGCACTACCAAAATAAGGGTGGCACAAGGCAATAGCCAAGTAAGTGTAGGCCCCAATTTTAGTAGTAATGCCCTCCACTAAGGGCATTACCCAACTTAAAGACCAGCCAGAAATTCAATGGAGAAACAAAGAAAACTTTCATGTCAAATTTTGAAGGGATAGTTTACATATAACTAACTGGTCAGAACCTGACCGGAGGTTCTCACCAATTATAAAACCTGATAACCAGATTAGTTCTCACATTTGAGAAGGGTCCGGTTTTCAGGGTAGTAAACAGTAAGTAGTAAAAATTTAAAAACTAAACCAATAAGAAGATAAGTAAACTAAGAAAAAAATTTAAATGTAATAATAATAATAATAATAATAATAAATGTAAACTTCAAAAATAATAAAGTAAAGAGTGAAGACAAAATAAAAATAAAAAAGCATAAAAATTAAGTAAAAATTAAAAAAGAAAGAAAACAAAATCGCAACCAACACATTAGGTTTAAGGTTAGGGCCTAACCCTAACCATAATGAGAAGGTCACCACCCTCATTAAGGTTAAGTTGAACTTTGAACCTAAACTATAAACTGTTGCTTGAACTCACTTTTTTTTTCTCACACATTGTTTTTCTCAAAATTTTCTCTCTCAAACTATTTGTTTATTTGAGCATGTATTTTTTTTCTTTTTTGGCTTTGTCTTGCTGCTACGCATTATTGTCAATCTATCAATTTAGCTAATCACTTTGCCACAACACACCTTGTTATTGTTGCGAGTTCCACCTTGCTGCATATTTTGCCCTATTGCTGCTACTCCACCTTGTTGCTATTGTTCTACTGCTGCTACCACTCTGCCTAACTTTCTACCTTGCTATGTTGCTACTCAACCTTGTTGCTTCTCCACTTTTGCTTCTTCTCTACTTACTTCAGGTACCAATGGCTTCACTTGAAACTCTTGTTGTTGCCTTGCCTTGTTATTGTTCTTTTGTCTTACTACTACCACTTGCTTCTTGTGTCTCCTTAGCTAGTACTTCCACACTTCCCTTTTTCCTTGCAAGTTTTGGTTTTTGAAACTTGAAGAAACAAGTAATAACAAATTAAGGTAATTTTTATTTCTTTTAGTTTGTGTTTGTTTTTCTAGTTGTTGGTTTAGAAGTTTGGAATATTTTTCAATTCTAATCTTCCCTTTTTTTCCTTTCTTTTGTAAGAAATGAAAAAAAAAGTTTTCTAACATTGTAAATTTCTCTCAACACAAGTTTTATTTTTCATTATTTTGTTATTGGTTTTTGTTTGTCAATATTTGTTTAATTCTTTTGTGTTTGAATATGGTTGCTTGGTTTTTTTTTTTTTAATTATTATTTTTAATCTTCTAATTTCTTTTTGGTTGGTTGCAAGTTAACCTCTTGTGGGAAGAACTTGACTAGTTGTTAGTTGGTGGACAAAAAGCATTCAACTTTGAATTCTTGCATGTAAGGAAGCCTAAAAGTGAACAATCTTTGTGTTTGTAAATTTTTTTTCCTCCTTTCCCTATTTTCTCACCCTTTCCCTTGCTTATATTTTCTTTAATCCTTCCCATTTTTACCTTTTACCTATCCTTTCATTAAATAACCTTTTTTTCCTTTCAAACCCAATTTTGATTTTCGATTCATTTATGTTAAGTTTATTACCTTTGCTAGCATTCTCCTATTGCTTTCATTGTGTTGGTTTTGTTGGTTATTTATTCATAATGGAAGAGTCTAGTGAGATCAAAAATTTGAAAATGAATGCTAGAATTGAGATATTTGAGAATGAAATATTGATGGAAGATGAACCAATAATTGAAACATTAATGGAAAATTGAAGTTTGCAAACCCAAGTCAATAGTGTTAATCAAACCGATGATGAACGAATGAAACCGAACCTTCAATAATTGCATGCAGAAAGATTATTATGGAAACCTCACAAGAGAAATGCAATTTGTTGGACTTTATACAGGGTAAATGATAATAAACTTCTAGATGGGAAAATTCCTTAGATCATGCGATGTCTTTTGTGCTACAAAACTCATGTACCCTGTAATCCTAGAACAAAGTTGCTAAAAGGATTGATTTCATACTATAAGATGAATGGAATAATAATATTGAAAAAACATGTGGATGCAGAACATTCTTTGCTTGCAAAAACATTTGACAAGGAAATGAACAGTTTAGTGAAAAGTGAACTTGAAAGGGAACTTGTTAAAAAAAAACAAAATGTATATTCAAGTGAAATATCTAAATTTTTTATTGCCAAAATACTTTATAAAAAAAAAGATGTGCAATTGAAACAATTTTTGGAAGATTTGGCTTTGCTAATTATTAAAAGTCACATGCCTATACATTTTGTGGAAAGTCCTTGGCTGAAAATATTTACATTGCAGTTAAATCTTTAATTGTCTTTCCATTAAGAAAGATTTTTTCACAAGATATTTTTCTTACATTGGTCCAAAAAACTAAGAAAAATTATGTCTTACTTGAGTTTTCTCAATGTGTTTCTACAATTACCAACTTTGATTTGTGGATGTCAAAAGGAGCTTATGACATTTTTGCCTTGGTCATTAATTTCTTGGATGGAAATTGGAAACCTAGAGAGGTAACAATCGGTTTGTTTAAAGCAACAAAAACAACAAATCAAACTTTGGCTAAAAACTTGAACGAACTTTTGGATTCTTACTTAAGGAAAAAAATCATCATTTATGTGAAAGATGAAGGTGCAAACTTGAATGCCATGACCATGACTTTTAAAACAATTATGATATCTCGGGAGTGGAAGAAAGTTTCAATGGAACTTGTTTTGGGCATGCTTTCTCCAAAACTTATCAATAACTGAAAAGAAAGTATGTAAGAATTTGGAGTTTGTTTCTATCAAATTAGTGCATTCTAATATTTAGAAATGTATAACATGGCCTAAATTTTTTGGAAAAGGGAAACAAAAATTGTCCAAGGCTTGTATTGATGCAAGAATTCAACCAAGAAAGGTAATTACTTTTTGTATCATTTAAATTTTATTTTTGGTTGAAACATTTTGCCAAGTTTGAACTAAGTAATTTTTAATTTTTTTTGCAAATTTGCTAACATGGTGATACTATTTTAAGAAGTTCTTCTATTTCATGGGGTTATCGTCATGTGTTACAATAGATAAACTATTGTCGAAGGTTTTAGCTTGGTTCATGCTCCTATTACTTGGTTCATTTGTTAAACAATAATGGATTTTTTGAGCCTTATTGTTAATGCTTGTGTGCTAAACCAATCTACTAGTCATTTGCTATTGTCTAATGCTTTGAATTTTACAATGATTATGAGTTTTAAAACTAAGGAGGATGTCGTAACCCTAGCCTTGGGCTCGTAACCAAAGCAAAGGGCTTGTAAGGGTGCGAGCCAAGATTAAGTCTGGGAGTTGCATTCTCATGCCTCGGGAGTGCAAAAGAGTGTGAAAGAAAGAACCCTCACACTCCCAAGTGAGCTCCCATGTTGGGAGCTGGAGTCCCAGTGGACTCCCGAATGTTCAGAGAATGATTGCAAGGGCCAAAACCCAATGGCTACATGAGTTCTTTATATCATTGAAAAGCTAATGAAATGTAAATGTCTAAACTGGGTTCGCATCACCCATTTGGACATCTAAAACACAAGTTATGGCCAAAAGAAAGGCTAGGAGTCAAATTGGCAATTTGACTCCCGACCACTAAAGTCGGTAATCGACCCAATTTCCTTGTGTGCAAAGGGCGTGCCACATACCATTGGAGAGCTCTCAATGAGGGCTACAACTTTTCTTCAGACCTCATCTCAATTGGAGGTCTGCACACAAAGTTATGGGGACCCAAATTCACAGGAGTCCCGACTTTGGCAATTTCGAGACTCCCACTTGGGAGTCCCGGGACAAAAAGCCATTTGGATGTGGGCCTCGTGGAGAAGCACATAATATATTATAAGGGGGAAGGTGATGGCTTCCCCCAAGTCCGGGCCGTGGTGAGTTTTGTGAATCCGAGTTACTCATGGTTCGTTCTAGCATCAAAAGTGCTTCAACTATGCATTAACCACCTCTATGTTGGTTTTGTGCAAGTTCGTATGAGTAATTGATGTTTGTCACTCTTCCTAGTCCCATCCCGAAGCTCCAGCACACCCCTCTACCCCTCAAAGTGATGTGAGCCAGAGAGCATGCCCCGACTCTTTGTTCTTCCATTGTTTTCCATTTGAACTCACATTTGAATCCATTAATAAGCCTGGGGGTGCGTCACAGAAAAAGTTAATGTGAGACCTTCTTTTGAATTCTTTATGGATGATGAATTTTTTTTGAGTTGGCAAGTTTTACCTCTAACATAGGTGTTTGGGGTTTTGGATTCCTTCTTATCATTTATGAAAACATATGACGAAAAAAAAACAAATAACATGTTGTCTTTTATGCTTGATCTAAGGTTCAAAAGCCTTCATTTTGTTTCTTCATATGTTGGTAAGAAACAAGGGGTGTCTATTGTAGAGGAGTATGAGAAAAGGAGCCTTGTATCCCATGCTAATCAATTCGTATAACCACTTACATCCAATTGTAGATGGTGGTTCTAGTTTTACAAATTAAGATTGTGGACTAGATATTTTCCAAATGACGAACAACAACACAAAAACAGTGAAGGAAATTGTAACCAAGGAATTGTTGGATTTCAGAAAGTTTCATCTGAACTTGAAGGAAATCAATAATCCTCTCCAATGGTGGGAGAAACATGAGTCAAGATTCCCCAAAGTGGTTTGTTTTGCAAGGCAAATCCTAGGAACTAGAGGTTCACAAATTGAGACAGAACGCATTTTCTCTCTTGCTAGAATTTTAACCAATCTTAAAAGATGTTGTCTACAATCTAAAAATCTAAATAAGTTCATTTTTGTGAGCCAAAATTGGCATAATGATCCTAGGCTAGGATGTAAGACACCATCTAATTTTGTGAAGTTTATAGAGAAAGATAAAATCATTGAAGAGGAGTTGGAGGAATTTGAAAGGGAATTTGAAAAAGAAGATATTGAAGATATGAACTCTTAATATTGAATAAAATATTTTTCCTCCATTTTTCAATTTTTTCTGATTTATGTATTATTTCTTAACATTTCTTTTTAAATTTTTTAAAAAATCAACTTTTTTGATAACCAGCTTGTGAGAACCGCCTTTAAAAATTGGCAGTATAAAATTTTGTAAGAACCACGAATGCTGAAAACTGCCAAACTGGATTAAATCTGAAAACCGGGGTGGTTCTTAAAATGGGAATAAATAAATAAAATTAGAGAATCGAGGCGGTTCTCTGAACCTGCCCCAAGAACCGGAACCGGTGGTTCTCACAAAAAGGTGAGAACTGCCCAACACTGGTTAATACCTTTCTTATACCCAAGTCATTGATAATCGGCTATTTTCTCAATAAGCAATCAACATGAGTTGTTTCTGAATTTGATGGATTTTCACATCCTAGTGAGGAAAAAAAAACCAGTGCAACATATAGAAAGGCTGCTTTTTCTGAGAAAAAATTTGATGCGAAGTCAGCACATTATGAGGGATTTTTTTTTTAATTTGTCATATTTAGATTACATTAGGTTCTAGCATGTCACCAAATGAAGCATGATTCTTAAACTTTTTTTCACTTTCCTCTTTGACATGTAGCCAAGTTTGGTTAAGTCCTCTCTTGTGGATGATTACCAACTCACCCACCTCATAAATTTGAAAACAAACATATTGACCAACAATAGTCAATATACCAATGCTTTCTTTTTGTGAATTTTTGTACCTTGATGAAATTTTTTCAAAATTTTCAAAAAAACATGAAAAAAAATCATGGTTTTCAAATTTTTCTTGGGCCATTTTTGAAAAAATAAAAAATGAAATCACCATTTCTAGACCTACGCAATAGCTAGGTTATCAATGTAGGGTAAAGCCCTAACATGGGGGCATTCTCAAAATAAGAGGCCTAGGACAAGGTGATAGTTGAGTCCGGCCTCACATTTGAGAATGTCCCCACCCATGGGCTTTACCTATCACAAACCACAAGGCAAAATTTATCATGAGCCAAACCTACGTAGGTCATGAGGCGTATGAATGGGAGAGGTCTTATGCCTACTCCTCAATAGTGGGAAGGTTCTTACACCTACAAATAGGCATAATTTCCCTCCCATCCTTAAGTGGTAGGCATAATATCCCTCTCAATTTCTAGGAGGGAAATTGATGGATGGATATAAGGTGCCCTCCACATACACTACAAATTTTCTCCAAGTGCTTTAAGTTGTAGCAAGGCTTTTGGAAAAAAAAACAAAACTATTCCCCCTAAATTGTCACCATTTAGTGCTAAATGCTTTCAGGCATTCTCACCACTGAAGAACCTACTTTGAGAAATTTGGCAATGTAAAAACCCCTAGTTAATAATACCCATGACATAGAATATTCGTGTGACCAAAGGTTTGTGGAAACATTCTCATGACCAGAGGTTAAGAGGAATATAATAGCCTTACTACCCCTCCTCTACTCTACTCATTACTATTTACACTCACTTGAATTGAAGCTATTGACTTGAGTACTACTCTGTTCTTCATCTTAATGGTCACTGGTATAACCTGGTTAAACCATATCATGGCACCCTTTCCCCCCCCCCAACCCCCCCCTATGCACTTTCCATATCAAGGCAATAAGTCAAGGGCTTCCCTTGAAGGTGAAGTATATGACACCATGCTTATGTATTGCCTGCATTTGTGTCTTACCTTTTTTTTTTCTTTTTCATCCACCTAATTTTCTTTCCATTTTTGTATTCAATTATTTGGTTTAAGACATTTTAAAGTTCCAATTTCAAGTTTCCATATCATATGCTACAACAAAATGTTGTTCTCGCTTGACCTTCCCACACTCGATGCAATTGTCACCAAGGAAGTTTCAATATTCTTGCCATCGTAGAAACTGAAGTCAATGTTTGTTTGTCTTTAATTATCAACATGGTTATATATGTAACATAACTAATCGTTTTTCCCATTTTGTGAAACCTCACCCCAAACCAACTCGGGAAATAATATTTTTGTGATACCCACCCTGGGAACCAAGCTTGCAAAGTAGAAATCTCCTCAGTTCTTGAGTTACATATGCACATCTTGTAAGTGTGAAATTGTGCAAATGAGATTCCTTTTCTTAAGTGTAGCGTTTTTCGTTCTTTTGGAAATCTTTGACAGAAAGGGGTTCTTCTTCCTCCCAGTTTGTTCGCCTTGCCTACCAACCAAAAAAGCAAGGATATATTGTGTTTAGATTCATTATAGAGTATAGTAGCTTCAGGCATTTTGGCCCCTAGGTAATAATAATAGGTCTATTTTTTTTAATATGAGAATTTTTGAAAGATGATAATTGTGACTTGTGTTGGAACTTGAGATTGGTTATAGAGTTATGATTTTTTTTATCTTGAAGGATTTGGGTTTTTTTTTAGAAGATTTTTTTTTTGAAGATTATATTTTCTGGCATGGTGTAATATTTGAATTTTCATAATTCTTCCTTTGCCTTCTTCAGATACTTTTTTAATGTAAAATGGCAAGGCTATACAGTGTGACACACCCCGCTTGTTATTATTCTCTCTGAAGGGTTTGGGCTGACTACTGATCTTTTTTCATCAATCTTTCATGCCACTAGGTATAGTGCATGCAGTGCTGGAACTAACAGATTACAACAGCCTGTGGACATCAGGTTTGATTTCATAATTAAATAGTTACCACCACAACCATCAATCAAGTCTGGTCTGGCTCTAATTTTAATTGTTTTCAAATGGATTTCAGTGTCTCTAGTAAGTAAATGAGGGTCTGGTCTCTCTCTTAATTTGTTGTTTTCATTGGGTCTGCTAAAAAAAATGAATCAATGAAAAAAAAAATTTATCATTACATCCCTTGTCTGCTGTCTATCTAGCTCTCTTAATTCAGTGTTTTCATTGGGTCTGCTAAAAAATGGAATCAATGAAAAAAATTATCATTAAATCCCTTGTCTGGTTGTCTCTCTTTCTTAATTCGGTGTTTTCATTGGGTCTGCTAAAAACTGGAATCAATGAAAAAAATTATCATTAAATCCCTCGTCTGTTATCTCTCTTTCTTAATTCGGTGTTTTCATTGGGTCTGCTAAAAAATGGAATCAATGAAAAAAATTGTCATTAAATCCCTTGTCTGGTATCTCTCTTTCTTAATTTGGTGTTTCTTCATTCGGTCTGGTGGATGCATCAATGCAAAATTTATCATTATATTCTGTTTCTCCCTTTCCTCCTTTCTCTCTCTTGCTGTGCAGAACTCTATTGGAAAATACTTAATATGACTGTTCTTATGTTTAAAGTTTTCAGGTAGGTACTCTTTCTCTCAACTGCAGCAAAGGAGTTTTTAACTTCTGCAATTCATTTCATGGTGTGGGTAAATAAAGCACTCTGAGAAAATTTATAGTGTGTTTGAAGGCTACCTTATGTCCATGAATAATCTCCTAGAAAAGGGGAGGGGATATTATGCCCTGCTCCTCAAAAGTGAGAGGTGAAATTATGCTTATTATTTATAGGTGTAAGATCCCACTCTTAAGAAATGGTGTACTCTCCTCCTTTTTACCCTTTGTGATCTCCATGTGTTTAGAGGCTCATGATAACCTTTGTATCGTTTCTTTACCTTGAGTCTAGGTCAAGGGTAAGGGATATTCCCACCTCTTCCCCCATTTTTAGTCCATTTTGAGTGATTTAAAACCTGATGGGTGCACTAATTAAGATTTTACAAAAACTTCTTTGTATTCAAGAGGCAAAGATTTAATGATAAAAAATTTTAAGCTCAAAATCCTAATTTGTTTTATAATTCACCCATTACCAAACATTGAACCCCATTACATTAAGCATCCCATATCTTCCCCATTCCTTTACTGAATTGAGCAATTGTTACGACGTTCAAAGGGCTGGGTGAAGGGCTACAAACGCTCTTTGAGCTTCTGAAGCAAAGGAAAAATGTGTGAAGATGAGGCTTGAATTTTGATGTGAAGTCACACATTGTTCACAAATCAAGAATGAAGAAAGACAGAATAACCCAACTAGGAAATATATCTTTCACAAAAATGTCCAAATCTAACAAACCCTAATCATGAAAGGCTTCTATAAATCTGTGTTGGAACTTGGGCTGAGAAATTGTTTTTAATGGATGGATGGGTTGATCAATTGTAAACTTGACTCAATTAATATAGTTTCGAATTGGGATGATTTGTTACACTTGTCGAAGAACAACCCAAGATGTTGTTCATTTTGTGGACAAATCTACATACAACGCCAACCTTTGAAATGAGTTTGAACTAATATTGTGAGGGTATCCAGTTTGTAGTGTTAAATCCAGGGTTTAGGTTCAGATTTTTTTTTTAACTTGAACTTGAGTTGGCAGTCTTTTGTTAGAACTAGCACAAGAATCAGATTGTGGAACTAGTAGTTTTTTTTTAAAAAACTAATAATTTTTATAGATTCAAAATTGAAATTAGAAAAAAAAAAAAAAAAAAAAAAAAAATAAACAAAAATTTAAATTTTTTTTTTATATAAATTTATTTTATTTTTTATTTTACAATTTATA
>Ga0116227_10002871_pt1 | contig 38799 bp, 25 predicted proteins | sample S1TSphgellanicum_FD_89693 | JGI IMG/M metagenome (GOLD analysis project Ga0116227, IMG submission 89693) | Host-associated microbial communities from peat moss isolated from Minnesota, USA - S1T2_Fb - Sphagnum magellanicum MG | ecosystem: Host-associated > Plants > Peat moss > Unclassified...
CGACGGCGACGGCGACGGCGACGGCGCTCGCGCCGCTTCTCAGGCGCATTGCCTCGCGGAACTCGAAGCGGCGCTGTCCTCGCTGCGTACGGGGAGCCTCGTCTTGATCGACGACGGCGATCTGCCGGGGGGCGGCAAGCCGCTCCTGGCCAAGCGAAGGCTCGCGGAGCTCGGCTGGAGCTGCTTGATCGACGCCTATCAGACGCTTTGGAGCGCACCGCGGGCCGAGGCCCTCCGGCCCTCACGCGACCAGGAAGCGTCGTCGGCCGGCCTCCCGCCCGTGCCGGCCGCCGGCGGACCGGAGCTGCCGCCGGCCGATGTGCTGGACTTGCCGGCCCAAATCGGGTAAACTTCCCTTTCGTGACCCGGGGATCGAGCGATCTCCAAAATCCGGCCTCGTGCCGGTCGTGGTGCGTTTCGTACCACGTGTGTAGGGTTGCCGGCGTCCGCGCCGCGCGACCGTTTCCACCTACATCGAAGAGTTCGCCTCGGCGTGCTCTTGAAAGAAGGACCCGAGTTGGCCGCCAGCACCTCCAAAAAACGGAGCGCCGCGAAAAAAGAGCGACGCCCCAAGCGCAAGATCTGCAACTTCTGCGCCGACAAAATCACCGAAATCAACTACAAAGACGTGACGCGCCTGCGCAAGTACATCTCGGAGCGCGGCAAAATTCTTCCTCGCCGCATCAGCGGCAGTTGCGCGAAACATCAGCGGTTACTGACGGTGGCCGTCAAACGCGCCCGCGTGATCGCCTTCCTTCCCTTCGTCTCTGAGTAACGCACTATGAAGATCATCCTCATGAGCGACGTGAAGCCGCTCGGCACGACCGGAACCGTCGTCGAAGTCGCCGACGGCTACGCGCGCAACTTCTTACTGCCGCGCGGTCTCGCCGCCGAAGCATCGAAGGGTTCGCTCGCGCTGCTCGAGCAGCAGCGCCGCGCCAAAGCCCGGCGCGACGCCGAAGCGGTCGCCAACGCCGAAGCGCTCGGTAAACAGCTCGAAGGCCTTTCGTTGACCGTCCCGGTGAAGGCCGGCGGTAACGGGCGCCTCTTCGGCGCCGTGACCAACGGCAACGTCGCCGATGCGATTACGGCTCTGCTCGGCGTGGAAATCGATCGGCACAAGATCGCCGTTCCGGAAAATATCAAATCGCTCGGTAGCTATCCCGTCGAAATCCGTCTTGCGAAGAATATCGTCGCGAAGACCACGGTAAAAGTGATCGCCGCGACGAATTAGTCGAGCGTGGCGCAGGGGGCAGATCGAGCCTACGTAGCTCGTTTCCGTCGTAAGTACGGAGGCGACGACGGTCTGCGCCGTTACGTGGCTGCGCTCTACGACGTGCTCGCCGCGACGATCGGGTCCGACAAGGTCGTGCTGCGCGCCGGCAAACTCGACGCGCTCAAGATGATGCGTTCCAACCTGCTGCCCGAACGCATTCTCGCCTTGCAGCGGCTCGTCTTCGAAGATCCCACGCTCGAGCGGCTTCCGCAGCCCGGAAAATTTGCCGATGCGATCGCGGAGATCGAGGACGGTCTCGCAAACCTCGTCGCGCAGCGCACGGTCGAAGAAAAGATCGAGTCGAAAGTCAACGTGAAGATGGCCGAACGCCATCTCGAGTATCTCAAGGATCTCAAACTCGAAGCGATCCGCGACGATGCCGGCCCCGAAACGCCGGCGACGCAGAAGAAGCTCGAGGAACTCGTCGCGCTCGACGGGCGCAAACTTTCCGCCTCGGCACTCGCGATGCTGCGGCCGAGTTCGCTCGCCGACGTGGTCGGTCAAAAATCGGCGATCGCATCGCTGCTCGCGAAGATCTCCTCGCCTTTTCCGCAACACGTCATCTTGTATGGCCCGCCCGGCGTCGGCAAAACGACCGTGGCGCGACTCGCGCTCGAAGTCGCGAAGAAGCGCGGCTACACACCGTTCGTCGTCGACGCTCCCTTCGTCGAAGCGAGCGGCGCGACGCTGCGCTGGGACCCGCGCGAGACCACCAATCCGCTGCTCGGCAGCGTGCACGATCCGATCTATCAGGGCAGCCGGCGCGAATTCGCCGAGAGCGGCATTCCCGAACCGAAACTGGGCCTCGTGACCAAGGCGCACGGCGGCGTTCTCTTCATCGACGAACTCGGCGAGATGGACCCGGTGCTGCAGACGAAGCTGCTTAAGGTCTTGGAAGACAAGCGCTTTACCTTTGAGTCGTCGTATTACGATGCGAGCGATCCGAGCGTACCCGCATACGTGAAAAAGCTCTTCGAAGACGGCGCGCCCGCCGACTTCGTTTTGATCGGCGCGACCACGCGCGATCCCGCCGAGATCGATCCGGCGATCCGTTCCCGCTGCGCCGAGGTCTTCTTCGAACCGTTGACCGAAGGACAGATCCGCGAGATCGTCGTCGGCGCGGCGAAGCGGCTCGGCGTCAAGCTCGCGCGCGGCGTTCCGGACTCCATCGCCTCGTACACGATCGAAGGCCGTAAGGCCGTTCAGATCGTCGCCGACGCGCACGGCCACGCGCTTTTTCGCGAGCGTGCGGGCGGGCCGGCCGGTGCGGGCGGCCGCACCGCTGCGACGGCGAAGCCGCCCTCGATCGTCGAGGCCGACGTGACGACCGTGGTGCAGACGGGCCGTCTCGTGCAGCACACGCCCGTGCGCGCGCGCCGCGGCAAAGAGATCGGCAAAACGTATGGCCTGGCCGTGGCGCATCATGTCGGCAGCATCATCGAGATCGAGGCCGTCGCTTTTGCGGCGCCCGATAAGCGCAAGGGCAGCGTTCGATTTAACGACACCGCGGGCTCGATGGCCAAAGACAGCGTGTTCAACGCGACGTCGGTGATTCGGGCCGTCACCGGAATCGATCCGCTCGACTTCGACCTGCACGTCAACGTGGTCGGCGGCGGGAATATCGATGGGCCTTCGGCCGGGCTCGGCGTTTTTCTCGCTTTGTATTCGGCGCTCACGCGGACCGCGTTGCCGCGCGACGTCGCCGTGACGGGTGAACTCTCGATTGCAGGGCACGTGCGGCCGGTCGGCGGCATCGTCGAGAAACTCTACGCGGCGCGGCAGGCCGGGATGCGGCTCGTCATCGTGCCGCGCGAGAACGAACGCGACGTGGACCGCACGCTCGGCGGCATCGAGATCGTGACGGTCGCAACGGTTCGCGACGCCTTCGCCGCCCTCGGAATCGCCGTCGCCCCGCGCCGGCCCGTTCGTCGCACGCGGAGCGCCGCGCGCTGATGGCGCTCGCCGCCGGAACGATCGACCGTATTCCGCCGAGCAATCTCGAAGCGGAGATGGCCGTGATCGGTTCGATTCTCGTCGACCGGGAGATGATGGCCGCCGTCGGCGAGATTCTCGCGCCTTCCGATTTTTACGCTCACGTGCACGAGACGATCTTTCTCGCCCTCACGCAACTCTACGAGCGCGGCGAGCCGCTCGACAAGATCACGGTCGCCGAAGAACTGCGCGGGCGCGCGCTGCTCGATCGGGTGGGCGGTTTGCCGTATCTCACGTCGCTCATGGATGCGGTCCCGACGGCGGCGTCGGCCGAATACTACGCCGAGATCGTCCGCGAGAAATCGGCGCTGCGCGGGCTCATCCACGCGGGCACCCAAATCACGCAGATCGGGTTCGAGAGCGAAGAAGACGTCGAAGGCGCGATCGATCGCAGCGAACAGGTCGTCTACGAAGTCGGCCGGCGTCGCATGCACGGCGACTTCGCGCCGATCCGCAAGCTCTTAAAAGGCACCTTCGAGCAGATCGACCGGCTCTATCACAGCCGCGGCGACCGCACGGGTTTGACTTCGGGTTTTCGGGACATCGACGAATACACGTCGGGTTTCCAGCCGGGAAATTTCGTGATCCTCGCGGCGCGTCCGGCGATGGGCAAGACCTCGATGGCGCTCACGATGGCCGCCGCCGCCGCTAAGGAAGAGCAGAAGCCGATCGCGATCTTCTCCCTCGAGATGACGAACGAAGAACTCGTCACGCGGCTGCTTTGCGGCGAAGCGCGCATCAATTCGCTCAACCTGCGTCGCGGCAACATCAAAGATTCCGAGTGGGAAAAAATATCGAGCGGTATGAGCGCGCTCTCGGAGATGCCGATCTACATCGACGACTCGGGCACCGTGAGCGTGAGCGAGATCCGCAGCCGCTGCCGCCGCTTGCAGTCGGGCGACGGCCTGGCGGCGGTCTTCATCGACTACTTGCAGCTCGTTCGGCCTTCGTCGAACGCGCGCCCGCAGAATCGCAACGACGAACTCTCCGAGATTTGCCGCACGCTCAAGGCGACGGCCAAAGATCTGCAAATCCCGATCATCGCCCTCGCCCAGCTCAACCGCGGCGTCGAGTCCCGCAACGATAAACGACCGATGCTTTCGGATTTGCGCGATTGCCTGGCCGGCGACGCTCTCGTCATGGACGCGGATTCCGGCCGGCGGGTCCCGATCGCCGAGATCGTTCGAGACCGGCGGCGCTTCAACGTTTGGGCGCTCGACGATTCCCTCAAGCTCGTCCGCCGGCCGATCGTCGATGCATGGGCCACCGGTGAGAAACCGGTCTTCCGTGTAACTACGAGGAGCGGCCGTGCGATCCGGTGCACGAGCGGCCATCGCTTCAGAACCGTGTCCGGCTGGAAGACCCTCGACGACCTAACCTGCGATTCGGTGATTGCGGTGCCGCGTGCGTACGGGACGCTTAAGAAAAACGGCGCTGGTCAGTTCGATGGAATTCCGTTGGAAGTAAACGAGCGAGTGCGCGACCTCAAAGAGGCGCAGCGGCTTTCGCATCAAGCCTTGGGTTGGCGCGAGCACGGCAAGGCGATGTCGCGGTCGACCTGCTCGGCCCTCGCAGAGCGTCTAAGCGATATCGATCTAGAGGCGCTTGCGTTCTCGGACGTACTTTGGGATCCGATCGCCTCGATCGAGGCTGACGGCCATGAGATGACCTATGATCTGTCGGTCGCGGATCTGCATAATTTTTGCGTGGATGACTTGATCACGCACAATTCGGGCGCGATCGAACAGGAAGCCGATATGGTGACCTTTCTCTATCGCGATGCGTATTACAATCCCGAGAGTGCGCCCGAACCCGACCTCACGGAATTCATCATCGCCAAGAGCCGTAACGGACCGACGGGGACCGTGAAGTTGCGTTTCCTCAAGGAGCACACGCTTTTCTTACCGTACGGCGACGCCTCTCACTACTCAGCACCGTAAGGACCGGTCGCCGCGGCTTACCGCGCGCCCGTCGCGGCGCGGTAGCGCTGCAGCAACTCGCGCACGGCGCGGACGGCGCCGTCGCCGATGCCGTCGTTTGCGGGCTCGATGTCGTCGGTGGTTTGCGCGTTCCAACCTTCGTCGGGTAGGGCGAATTCATTGTACTGGTGGACGAGCAGGAAGATCGGGTCGAGCGCGGCTGCGTACGACATGAAGTTCGCAAACGTCGCGTAGTGCCTGCCTCCTTCGTCGCGCAACGATGAGTCGACGTAATGATCGGTGCCTGCGGGGCAGCTCGTCAGTGGCGGATTTTTCTTCGGGGCGACGGGGCACGGGCTCGGCCACGTGCCCCAGCCGTTCGCGCCCGCGACCGCGATCGACGCGGTGAGGTTCTCGACGCGCCCGCCGGCGGTGCGATTGTAGCTCGGATAGTAGCCGAAGAGCGGATTGAGGCGGTCGACAAAGCTCCACCACGTGCTGCCGAAGCCGTTCTTCAAAGGGACCGGCGCCGTCGGCTGGTAGCCGGCCGGTTCGTTCCAGAACGTGCGGTCGGTGTCGAAATAGCCGCCCACCATGCGAAAGGTGAACTTCCGATCGAGCCCCCTCGCGACGATGAGATCGTGTAGCCGTCCCATTTCGCACGGGTCGTCGTCGATGCCGGGCGGCGCGAAGACGAGCACGAGCGGCTTGCCGTCGTACGTGACGCTCAGCTGCGGATGCCGCGCCATCGGCGTCGCGAAGAACGCGAGCTCCTTTTCGAACGACGTCGTGCCGTGGACCGCAGGGTTTCCGGTGAGGCTCCCGGCGGGGATGCCCGGCAGCGCGGGACATGGATCGGGCCCGAAACCGGTTACCGCCCCGTCCTCGCTATACGGCGTCAGACAGCCGTTGTCTTGACAGGCGAGCAGCGGGATGATCTTGAGCGGCGTGCCGAGTTTCGACCACGCGGCGTAGATGTTCGCATCGTTCGCGGCGATCTGCTGCATCGATTGCTGGAACGAGCGATTGTTCGCGACGCTGCTTTGGCCGCACGGATCGAGCAAGGCGGGATTCAGACCGTCGGGCCCGGAGTCGAAGATGCAACTGACGTTGTTGGTGAGGTCGAGCGCCACCGCATCGACGCCCATCGCCGTCAGCAGGCGCACGTGCGTGCCAATGACGTTCGGATCCTCGCTGTCGTAGCCGCCGCCGGCCGGGATCATGTCCGCCGAGGAAAGCCACGGCCGCGGTGAGAGGTTCGCGGGCGGAAACGTGACCGCGTTCGGGCCGAACCAGGCCTCGTATTCCATGACGATCACGTGACTCGACCAGTCGGCAACGAGCGGTGCGTTCGCGCGTTCCCGGTTCGGCAACGAAACCGGTGCGACCGTCCGCGCAGACGCGCTCGCGGCCCGAGCGCCCGCGATCGTGCCGGTCGCGCGAACCGCAGTCACGCTCACCGCGGCGGTAAAGACGAGAACCGCGAAGGTTGCGGAAAGCGATCTCTGCATGACGGCCTCGTAGTTATCGATGCGACGCGCGCCGCCTTAGCGCGCGATCGCCTCGACTTCGATGTCGATCGTGATGTCGTCGCCGACGATGGCCGGTGGGTATTTCGGGCCGAGGCCCCATTTCGTGCGGTCGATCGTACCGGTCGCGGAATAACCGACGTGCGTGTTACCTTTGGGGTCTTTGACGGAGCCGTCGTATTTCGCCGTCAGCGTAACCGGGTTCGTCATGCCGTGGAAGGTCAAATTGCCGGCGACGCTCATCGCGTTCTTGTCGCCCGTGATCTTCGTGCTTACGAATGACATCGTCGGATATTCTGCGACGTCGAACCAGTGGTCGGATTTGAGGTCGGCGTCGCGGTCCGCGACCTTGGTGTCGATTGTGGTGAGGTCGAGGTCGGCTTTGGCCGACGTGAGCACGTCGTCCGGGCCGGCCGCGATGGCGGCGGTCTTCACACCGATCGTTCCGCTAACGGTCGTCAACGTGAAATGTTTGACACTGAAGCTCGCGCTCGTGTGCGGCGGATCGACGGTGAGGTCCGCGCGCGCGCCGGCTGGAAAGACCGCAGCGGCGGCGATTGCAGCGATGCCGAGGGCTCGACGATTCGCCGTGGGGAAATATCGCACTCGGCAGCGGCTCCTAATCCCTCGCAGAAAACGATGGCAGGTTTAGCCGGCTTTGGCTTCGGCGAGTTCGTGCATTTCGGGATCGCCGATGCCCAAGCGTAGGTACGACCGCGAAAGATGGACGTATTCGGGGCCGGCGCCGTCGACCCACCAAACCGCCGCGCCCTCGAGTTTCTTTTTGACGACGGCCGGCGCGCCGGCGGCGACCGATTCGGGCGGTATCTTCGCCCCCGCCGCCACGACGCTGCCCGCACCGATCAGCGAGCGCGAGCCGACGGTCGCGCCGTTGAGGACCGTTGCGTTGGTTCCGATGAGTGCGCCGCGCTCGATCGTGCAGTCCTCGAGCACCGCACAGTGGCCGATCGTCACATCGTCACCGATGATGGTCTGGTTGTTGTCCGAAACGTGGAGGACGGCGTTGTCTTGGACGTTCGCCCGCGCCCCGATCCGGATCGGACCGTGATCGCCTCGCACGACCGTGCCGAACCAGATGCTCGCCTCCTCACCGACCTCCACGTCGCCGATGAGCACGGCCGTCGGAGCGACGAACGCGGAGTGGTGGACCTTCGGCGTCTTACCGTTATATTCGATGATCATGGTCGCTCCTCGGCGAAAACCCGGAGGGTGGCACTTCTGAACGACCCGGGCGGTCCCTCGTGAGCGAGCACCGGCACCAGACTCCCCTCCGGGGAACCAAGGCGATTCCCCGCCCGGTCGCTGGCCGCGGGGACTATTCGGAAGTCAATTACCGCTACGCCGGCAAGACGGGCCACGTCCACGAAGTGGTGACGATCGGCGGAAAGCAGCTTGCCAAGGTGGGGTTCGACGACCGGAAGATCGTCTATTACCTGCTGGAAGATCTCGAGCTCGACGCCGGGGCGCCGCGCGGCACGTTCCACGATAAAATTCCCTAGCCGCGCTTTACGGCGGCCCGCTGAATTCACTTCGCACGCAAACTGAGGGTTGGAAATGGCTGAAGTTACCGAAGAACGCGCCGGCTTTCGCGAGATGACCTCGGGTACGGCAACCGACTGGCAGCGGATCGGCGCCGCGTACAAGCCGTTCGCCGACGCGCTACCCGATCGCATGCTCGAACATCTCCGGGCCCTGGGCGGCGACTACGGCGGCTACGCGGTCGATCGCTTCACCCATTCGTTGCAGACGGCCACGCGGGCGCAACGCGACGGTCGCGACGAAGAATACGTCGTCTGCGCGTTGCTGCACGATATCGGCGATCTCCTCGGACCTTACAATCACGCCGACATCGCAGCTTCGATGCTCAAGCCGTTCGTCTCCGAAAAGAATCATTGGATGCTCGAACACCACGGCATCTTCCAAGGCTATTACTTTTTCCACTATCTCGGTCTCGACCGTAACATGCGCGACCGGTTTGCGGACCATCCGTTTTACGCGTACACGCTCGATTTCTGTGACGCGTACGACCAAAATTCGTTCGACCCCGAGTACGACACGTTGCCGCTCGAAGCGTTCGAGCCGGCAGTGCGCCGCGTGCTCGCGACGCCGAAGAGGTCTATCTATCTCGCCGGCAGCGCCTAGCGCCGCGCCTGCGGACGCCCGAGCGACGGGGAAAGCGGCGCGCGAACGGGCGCCGCGATCCTCGCATGCCCTCTGGACGGCGCGCGAAGAACGGCCGGATCCGGTCGCGCTGCTCCAAGCCGACGACGCGGGACGCCTCGCCGAACTCCTGCCGATCCGCTATGCGCGGATGCTGCAATCGCCATTCACTTTTTTTCGCGGCGCCGCGTCGATCATGGCGAGCGACCTGCAGGGCACGCCCGTCTCCGGAATCGAGACGCAGATTTGCGGCGACGCGCATCTCGCGAACTTCGGAGCCTTTGGCACGCCCGAGCGGCGGCTCGTTTTCGACGTCAACGATTTCGACGAAACGACGATCGGTCCGTGGGAATGGGACCTCAAACGGCTTGCGGCGAGCTTCGCGGTCGCGGGCCGTCACCTCAACCTTCGCCCGCGGGAGACGCACGAGGCCGTGCTCGCGAGCGTGCGCAGTTACCGCGAACGCATGCACGACTTCGCGGCGCGAACCGTTCTCGACATCTGGTACGCGCGCATCGACGAAAACGTCCTCGGCGATATGGTAACCTCCGGTGACGCGCGCAAGCGCGCCCGCCCAAACGGCGCCGTCCGCGCGAGCAACGCGCACGTCGCGCCGCGCACGGTCCGGCGCGAGAACGGCGCGCTCGCGATCGCCGACGATCCGCCTAAAGTGTTCCACCCGCCCGACGCGGCCGTTTACGAGGACTACGTTCGCGCACTTTTCGCGGCGTACCAACGGACTTTGACCGTCGACCGCAAGCGGCTCTTCAAACGGTTCCGTTTTGTCGATGCTGCCTATAAAGTCGTCGGCGTCGGTAGCGTGGGCACGCGCTGTTCGGCTGCGCTCTTCGCCGCGGGCGAGAGCGACGAACTCTGGCTGCAAGTCAAAGAAGCGCGAGCCTCCGTGTACGAGCGGTATGCGGGCGATCGTGCGTTCGACAACCACGGCGAACGCGTCGTCGTCGGGCAGCGGCTGATGCAGTCCGCCAGCGACCTTTTCTTAGGCTGGGCGCGGGCGGACGACGGCCATGCGTTTTACGTGCGGCAATTGCGCGATATGAAGATGAGTCCCGACATCGAGACGATGAGCGCCGACGAACTGCGGCGCTACGCGAGTGTCTGCGGCTGGGCTTTGGCTCGGGCGCACGCACGGGCCGGCGGTTCGGCGCCTGCGATCGCCGGGTACCTCGGCCGTGGCGACGCGTTCGACGAAGCGATCGCCGCGTTTAGCCGCACCTATGCCGACCGGAACGAACTCGATTTTCGAGCGCTGCAGCAGGCTCGGGACCAGGGGCGCATCGTCGCGCAGGAACGCGTTTAGCCCGGCGGCGGCGTAAAGAACGGCGCCGGTAACAAGATTTTCGAATCCTGATCGACGAGCATCGGCAGCATCTTCACGAGATACGCCTGCCAGCGCGGATCGCTCTTGAGCGCGTCGCGCCGGCGCAGTCGATCTTCAAATGACGGATACTGCCAGAGGTGGACCACTTGATTTGCGTGCCCGATCTCCGTCGAATAGTACCCTAGCATTTCGCCCAAGTGCTCGCGCTGCGTCGCTAACCCCTCACGTTCGTATAAGGCAAAATACGCGGGGGTGGTACCGGGCACGAGCGTGTACGTGCGCATCTCGACGATCATCGCCGTTTCCCATTCACTCGACCAACGACGATTCCCGTTTGGGCGCCGCGAGCGCGAGCAGCGCCTCGGGAATCGCTTCCGCCGGCAGGGGCGGGCTGAACACGAACCCTTGAAAACGGCTGCAACCCAGACGGCGTAGCGTCTCCACCTGACCGCCTTCTTCAACGCCTTCGGCCACGACTTCGAGTCGCAGCGCGCGGGCGAGGGAGAGGATCGAGCCGACGATCGCGAGGTCTTCCGCGTCGGTTTCGATGTCGGCGATGAACGAGCGGTCGATCTTCAGCGTGTCGATCGGCAAGTGTTTGAGCCACGCAAGAGAGCTGTAGCCCGTTCCGAAGTCGTCGATCGAAATGCGCGCACCGCGCCGTTTGAACTCGGAGAGCAGATCTGCCGCCCGGCCGACGTCGCGCATAACGACGGTCTCGGTCACCTCGAGTTCGAGCGCGCTCAGGCCGAGCCCGGCGTCGGCGAGCGCCTCGTCGAGCATCGCGGCGAGCCCCTCGTGCTCGAGCTGGTGGGCCGAAATATTGAGGGCCAGGCGCAAGTGGGGATATGTCATCCGCCAGACTCGCAGCGCCCGGCACGCTTCGGTCGCTAAATAACTGCCGATCGTTCGGATCGTCCCGGTCTGTTCGGCGACCGGTATGAAGATCGACGGTTCGACCAGGCCGAGTTCGGGATGGCGCCAGCGCGCGAGCGCTTCGATCGTGCGGACGCTACCGTCGAGCGAGACGATCGGCTGATACTCGAGAAACACCTCGTCGCGCTCGATGGCGCGCCGCAGATCGGTCTCGAGGGCCAACTGCCGGGCCGCCGCGGCGAACATCGAATTGGTATAGAACCGAAACGTGTTTCGGCCGGCGAGCTTCGCCGCGTAGAGCGCCGAGTCGGCGTTGCGCAGAAGCGCGTTCGGGGTCGTCGCGTCCGCCGGGGCGATGCTGATGCCGATGCTGATCGAGGTGAAGAGTTCGCGGCCTTCGACCGCGTACGGAACGGCGCAGGTCGCGACGATGCGGGCGGCGAGCGATCCGACGTCATCGGCGTTGTCGGCCGGCGTCATCAGAACGACGAACTCGTCGCCGCCCGAACGCGCGACGAAATCGCCCGCGCGCAGACAGCCCTTGATTCGATTCGCGACTTCCTTGAGCAGTTCGTCTCCCGTGCCGTGGCCGTAGGTATCGTTGACCGCTTTGAAGCCGTCGACGTCGATAAAGAGCAGCGCCGTCGGCGGCGTCGCAGCGCCGGCCCGCAGCGACTCGACGAGGCGTTCGCCGAGCCACGTCCGGTTCGCGAGCCCCGTGAGGCTGTCGACGTGCGCGAGGCGGCGAAGGTGCTCTTCGAGATGCTTACGGTCGGTGATGTCGATCAGCGTTCCGTGCATCTCGATCGGCGTGCCTTCGGCCGATACGACGACCTCGATCTGCAAGAGAAACCAATAGTAGCTCCCGTCGGGCTGCAGCAGCCGATAGTCGAGGCCTCGGCACGATTCGCCGTTGCGTAGCGCGGCGAAGATCGCCGCGCGAATTCGCTTGCGATCGTTCGGATGCACGAGGGCAATGAACGCATCGCGGTCCGGCTGCTCACCGATTTTCACGCCGTGCAAACGCAACATTTCATCCGACATCGTCAGGCGGCGATGCCCGAATTCGTAGTGCCACCAGGTCAATTTCGCCAAGCGCGAAGCGCGCGTGAGATTCGCTTCGATTCGCTCGAGGTGGCGGCGCCCGTCGACTTCTTTGGAAACGTTGAGCGCGACGCCGACCGCGCCGACGACCGAACCGTCGTCACTTCGCATCGGTTCGACGATCGTGTCGTACGAGCGGCGCGCGGCACGCAACGTCTTGCGTCCCGACGTGCCGGCGAGCGCGAGCACGAGCATCGCCTCGAATTCATTCGCGGTTTCGTCGCTGCCGACCAGTTCGCGTGCGGGGCGGCCGATGAGGGGAGAGCGATCGTTGCGCGGACGGGGCAGTCCGCCTCCGGCAATTTCTCGCACGCACAAGTCGCGATCGATGACGAAGGTGATGACCGGAACCTTCACGAGCAGCGCTTTGAAGGCTCTCGCGATTGCGTCGCGGTGCTCGTGTGGTTCGGCCCGCCGCCCATCGCTCATTTCGTGTTGTTCGTAATGGGTACGGAGAAAGCTTGCGAAGAAACGCACCCGAAATTACGTATTTACGATGGTGGCGGGAGCTTTCTCATGGGGCAATAATAGTCCCAAATGCTCAATACGCAGACGCTCGCCTACCGGTCCGCGCGTGAGTTGGTCGCGGATCTCGCTGCCCGGCGCGTCGGTGCCGTCGAAGTCGTTGAGGGTGCCATCGCGCGCATCGAAGCGATGGACGGTCCGCTTAATGCGGTTGTCGTCCGCGATTTCGAGCGGGCGCGCGCGTCGGCCCAAGCCGCCGACGCGGCGCTGGGTCGCGGAGAACGACGGCCCTTACTCGGGGTTCCGATCACGGTGAAGGAGTCGTATAACGTCGCGGGGCTGCCGACGACGTGGGGCATGCCGTGGAACGCCGGATACCGCGCCGGCGAAGATGCGCTTGCGGTCGCGCGGCTCAAGAGCGCGGGCGCGATCGTGATCGGCAAGACGAACGTGCCGTTCGCCCTCGGCGACTATCAGAGCTTCAACGAAATTTACGGCACCACCAACAACCCGTGGGACCTGCGGCGCACGCCCGGCGGGTCATCCGGCGGTTCGGCGGTGTCGCTTGCGGCGGGATACGTGCCGCTCGAAATGGGATCCGACATCGGCGGATCGCTCAGGGCTCCGGCTCACTACTGCGGGGTGTGCAGCCACAAGCCGAGTCGCGGCGTCGTTCCGGCTCGCGGGCATCTGCCGCCCGGGACCTCGGGCAATACGCCGGATCTGCCCGTGGTCGGCCCGCTCGCGCGTAGCGCCGCGGACCTAACGCTTGCGCTCGAGGTTATCGCCGGTCCCGACGTGCTCGAAGCGACCGGCTTTCGGCTCGCGCTTCCGCCGCCGCGCCACGAGCGGCTCGCCGACTTTCGCGTCCTCGTCCTCGATTCGCATCCGCTGCTTCCGGCGGCCGAAAGCGTACGCGGGGCGCTCGGGCGGCTGGCGAGCGGACTCGCGGCCGCCGGGGCGTCCGTTGCCTTCGAGAGTTCGCTCGTGCCCGATCTCACGGAACTCGCCCGCGCGTTCACGACGCTGCTGATGCCGGTCGTCTTCGCGCGCCAACCCGCGGCCCGGCTCGCCGAGATGACCGCGAAGGTCGCGAGTCTGCCGCCGGAAGCCGACGGCCCGGGAGTGTGGATGCTACGCGCGGCCGTGGCGAGCCATCGCGACTGGCTTGCCGCCGACGAGGTACGTCTACGCGCGGCCCGGCGCTTCGCCGAACTCTTCGGATCCTTCGACGTGCTGCTCTTTCCGCCGATGGCGACACCTGCGTTCGTGCAGGATCAGCGCAGCGAGGACCGCACGCTCGACGTCGACGGTGCGTCCTACGCGTACGATCTTCAGATGTACTACTCGAGCCTTGCGACGGCGCCCGGGCTGCCCGCAACGACGGTGCCCCTGGAACGGACGGAAGCGGGATTGCCCGTCGGGGTGCAGATCATCGGCCCCTACCTCGAAGACCGCACGACGCTGCGATTCGCGGAATTACTCGAAGAAGCGTTCGGCGGCTTCGTCCCGCCACCCGGCTATGCATCGGCGGGAGGGTGATGGGAACGGCCGAGGAAACCCTCGGGTCGCCCATAATCGCGTGAATCGCACGCCGACGTAGCTCAGTTGGTAGAGCAGCTGATTCGTAATCAGCAGGTCAGCGGTTCAAATCCGCTCGTCGGCTCCAGTGAGACCCCGGCCGCGGTTCGCACCTCGCGGCGTATAAGCGGCCGTCGAAGGAAATTAGCCCGGCCGCTGTAGCCGAGCTGCCCTTGGATCGCCGTCGGAAATAGAGCGTAACGACGGCATGATGGGCTCGGGCCGGCGACGAACGATTTATAGGCTTCGAGCTATGGCTCTTACGCCATGCCCTTCGCTTATTGTGCCTTTGGGAGCCGTTTGATGAATAGGTGTTTTTCTTCGCGCGCGTTAGCGTTGGTGTTCGGAACTCTTTCGACGGTCGCTTTTGCCGGCGCCGCGTCCGGGGCGGACACGCTGTCGCACCCGGGGCGTTTCGCACCGTTTGTCGACGTGACGCTGTATCCGACCTTTCCGCTCGTTAAGGACGCTCCATTCGTCGACGGTCACTACACCCTCGCCTTCATTACAAGTGACGGCGCGTGCAAGGCCGCGTGGGGCGGCGAAATACCGATCGCTCAAGGTTTCCTCAAGGGCGCCATCGCGCAATTACGCTCCGAAGGGGGCGACGTGATCGCATCATTCGGGGGCCAGTCTGGTACCGACCTCGCGGAGTCGTGCACCGACCTGTCCTCGCTCAAAGCGCAATATCAGAAGGTGGTCAATGAGTATGCGTTGACATCGATCGATTTCGACGTCGAGGGAGGCGCGCTTTCGGATCCCACCGGAATCAACTTGCGCAATCAAGCGATCGCGGAATTAGAGGCTGCCAATCCTCAACTAAAGGTCTCGTACACCTTACCGGTAGCGACGTATGGTCTCACGAGCGCCGGTACGAGCCTCCTTGCTAACGCGGAGCAAGACGGTGCCCGCGTGGACCTCGTCAACATCATGGCGATGGATTTCGGGCCGCCGGAAAAACAAATGGGCAATACGGTCATCGCCGCCTCAAACGCAACGCTCGGCCAGCTTTCAACACTTTATCCGAGCAAGACGGCCGCCCAGTTGCGAGCGATGTTCGGGGTGACGCCCATGATCGGAGACAACGATACCGCTGCGGAAGTCGTTACTCTCGCGGATGCACAGCAGATCGTCAAGTACGTGACGGCGAACGGTATCGGCCGCATCGCGATGTGGTCCGAAGCTCGTGACCGCACTTGCCCCAAACCGCTCGCGATTCCGTTCGTTTTCGATCCTTTCGGCAGCCAGCGGGTGATCCCGAACGCAAGTCCGACATGCAGTGGCGTCCAGCAGAAGCCGTTTGCCTTCTCAACGATCTTTAGTTCGGCGGACAACTAGTCGACGGTTATGAAGATAGCCGCCATCGGTCGCCGGCGAGCTGAAAGCGAAACGAGAGGCCGGCGCGGTCCGAACCTCTCGTTCTCGGGGGCTGCTGCAGCGTCGTTTGCTTGACGATGCGGGGTCGGTGAGCTTCACGCCGTCTTCGAGCGTTAGGCTTGGGTGTGCTGGGGAACTTGGCTGACTTCGTCGACGATTTGCGTTGCAAATACGGCCGACGCAAACAGTCCGGCGACGAAGGCCGTCGCCAAGAGGGCCTTTCGAAACACGAGTATCACGTTCGTCTGCTTTCTATTTAGATGAGTGAGAGATGGTTTAATAGCCGGGCGACGCACGCGCGCGCCCGTTACGAATCGCGGCGACGATACGCCGCGACGTGCGGAGGAATAAAAAAATACCTCCGCGTCTTGCGGAGGTATACGTTACAGAAGGCGGCCGCGCTTAGCGCGCCGATTCGTTAACTCGTATATAACCGCAAATTTAAAAAGCACCGCGCCCCGATTGCCATGGAGCAACTGTTTGTCGAGTTGAGAATCGCCATTCGTGTGCCCCTTTCTCTCGGAAGCGCGTACTTTGCCGGGCAGAAGCCGCGACGCGACGAAGCGTATCACGCGGTAGCCTAGGCCGTCAAGGCTTAGGAAGGGAGTAGCGGCATGAACCATGATGACATTCGGGAAGCGCTCAATCGCCACTGGGCTGCTTCCGACGCGAATGACTTCGACGTCGAGCACGTCATTTACCGAGAGGACGCACTACTCGAGTACCCGCAATCGGGCGAGCGCATCAAGGGCCGGCGGAACATTGCGGCGTCGCGCGTCGCGCAGCCGAACGTTAAGCGCTTCCGGGTGCAGCGGATCGTCGGCTCGGGCGACCTCTGGGTCACCGAGTTCATCCTCGCGTACGACGGCCGGCCGTCTTATTCGGTGAGCATCATGGAGTTCGTGGACGGCAAGGTGGCGCGCGAAACTCAGTACTTTGGCGACCCGTTCGAGCCCGGAGCTTCGCGCGCGCAATGGGTCGAGGTCGTCAAGGCCGCGGACCCCTGAGCGGCACTCGACCCGCACCTCTTCGAATCGGTCAAAGTCGCTAGCGTGGAGAGCAGCACTTACGGCGTCGTGCAACTCCAGTTCGTGTCGGTGATCGAGACGACCGGTGCTTGGGCCTTGGCCAGCGGATTGGCGCCCTGCGGGGTGAAGGCGTATAAGCCGCCATCGCCGGCGCCGATGTAGACGGTGCCGTCGACGATCGCGGGCGACGTCGAGAGCGTGGCCTTGGTTTGGAAGCTCCAGCCGAACGGCACGGGGCCGCCGATGCGAATCATTCCGATTTCGCCGTTCGCGAATTCCAGGAACGTATTTCCCGGAACGTTCGAGATGCCGACGATCGCGCTCGTCACCTTGGTTTGTTGCATGTACGAGACCGCGCCGGAGGTGGTGAACAGGTACGCGATACCGTTTGAGTCCCCGATCGAAATCTGGTTCGGGCCGTATGACGCGGCCGAAGCCACGATCGGACCGGTCAGGGCGTGCTCCCAGCTAATTGCTCCGGTCGTCTCGTTGAGAGCGTAGAAGTTCTTGTCGGCCGAGCCGATATAGACGTTCCCCTTGAGGATCATCGGCGATGCGGTCACGGCTCCACCAGTTGTCGTTTTCCAGAGCTGGGCCCCGGTCGTTGCGTTGAACGCCGTGACCGCGCCGCTGCTATCGCCCGCGACCACGATATTTGCGACGGAGTCGAACGCGGGCGCCGACGAACTCGGGCCCGACAATGCGCTCGTCCATTGGACGCTGGCGCTCGGATCCGAGATGCCGTAGATCGATCCGCTCGCCGAAGCGACAAAGATTTCGCCGTTATCGACGTTCGGTGACGTCAGCGCTCCGCCGAGTGAGAGCGAATGGAGCAAGGCGCCCGTTCCACCGATCCAATACAACGTCCCATCGGACGAACCGACGATGACGGAGCCGCTCGAGTCGATCGCCGGAGCCGAGTGAATCGCCGCACCGGAGGGCGTCTGATACGTCCATTGCGTTGCGCCGGTATTGGCGACGACGGCCGAAACCGCTCCCGAGTCGTTGCCGAAATAGGCGACGCCGTTGACGATCGAAGGAGACGAGTTCACCGCGGCACCGGCCTGATAATACCAGCTCTGGCCAAGGACCGTGTTGTTGCCGATGGAGGTCGACGCGGCGATCGAGTTGTCGTGCGGCTCGAGGCCCGAGTGCGTGGGGTCGTGCGCCGATTGGGTCCAATTGTTGCGAACGTACACGGTGGCGCTCGTCGTCTTGCCGGACGTCAGTCCCGTAAGCGTCAGCGAGGTCGGCCCGTAGGGTGCGGTAACGGGCACCTGGATCTTCGCAACCGGTACGTAGCCTTTCGGCCCGACCGTTCGCGTTGCCACGACGCTGCCGAAGATGCTGAACGAAACTTGTTCTTTGGGTTTGAACGCCGTGCTGCTGGCGCTGAAACTCGATCCGGGCGCGACGTACGGCGTCGAGAGGGTGATGTTGGGTTCGCCAAGGCTCGCGCTCATCGTAAAGCTGCTCTGGACGCTCGGATTGACGAGGTTATTGACGTTGACGGCGCTCGCGAACACGGTGAAGTTGCCGCCCGCCGCCGGGGCGGGGAGGCTCAAGGACCAATTTGTCGTCGTGGCGCCCGGGCTAGCGAGCGTCGCCTGATTGCGGATCGGCCCAAGGTTCGTGCCTCCCGTGGTCGCGTTGTACCACGGTCCGGCGATACCGTTTTCCTGAAAGGCCACTTCCACGCTGCTAACGCCCGTGGCGTCGGTCGCTGTGCCGGTGATGGTGAGCGTCCCGTTCGGATTCGGAATCTGCGATTGATTTGCCGGAGCGGTTATCGTCGTGGACGGTTTGGCTCCGTTTCCGCCGCCGGCACCGAAAGCGTAGAGAAACCCATCGCTCGATGGGATGAAGATCAGGCCGTTCGCTTCGGCGGGCGAGCCCGTGATGTAGCTTCCGGTCTGGTACTGGTACAGCGAAGCGCCGGTGGAAAGCCCGAGCACGTGAAATGCTCCGAAGAGGTCGCCGAACGCGACGACTTCAGAACCGCTCGGGCCGACGATGGCCGGCGACGAGAGGTCCTCCGATGTGAGCTGATATTTCCACAAGAGGCTTCCGTTGAGCGCGTTGAGCGCGTACACGCCCCCGCCGCCGCCGGGAAAACCGGATTGTCCGCCGTACCCGAACACGAGGGTCGTGCCGTCGAGTGCGGCGCTGGAACGGGACGAGTCCGAGCCTCCTTTTGAGAATGGCCCGTACTGCCAAATGAGCGCTCCCGTCGTCAGGTCGAGCGCGTATTCGTAACCGTACTTCGTGTCGACGTAAGCGACGCCGTCGGCAAATCCATTGTTGCCAGGAGCCGAAATCGTCGTGGCATCACCGATATCGTAGATGCTCGGCGGCGGATTCGGCACCGTATAGTACCAGACGCGATTGCCGGTCACGGCATCCACCGCATATTCGATCGAGTCGCCGTCCGCCGTTCCGAAAAGCACCAGCGGTTCGCCGGTGGCGCTCACGGCGTACACCGGCGACGCCCAAACGCCGGCCGACGACGGATTTATGTAATCCGTGAACGTCCAGACCGGAGCGCAACTGCTTTCCTGCGTTGCGAACGTCGGTCCGGGGATGGTGCCGGAATCGACGGACGCCCAGTATACGGTCGGCGCGCCCCCAGCCGGCGTCACGACGAGCGGGCTCGCGTCGACGTTTAGGGGGCTCTTTACCTTGCAGTCGATCGCGCCGGTCGCGCCGTCGAGCTTGTACAGCGTTGCATTTTGGGACGTTCCGACCCACACCGATCCGTCGGGCGCGACCGCCGGGGTGTTCTCGATCTTGTCGTTGACGCCGAGATTCGTGTTCCACAACTCCTGGCCGGTCGACGCGTCGAGCGCGAAGACGTCGGCTCGAGCGTTGCCGACGTACACCACAGTTTTCCCCAAAGTCGCGTTGTACGCGACGGCGGGAGAGCCGAGATCCGCGCTAAAGAGATTGGCCATCCACTTTACGCCGAACGTTTGCGCCGCGGCGCTCGTAATGGCCGGATCGGTTGAATACGACGAGTGGCTCGGATCGGCGAGCATCTCGGGCCAGCTCGTGCCGCTTTGGGATGCCGAGGCGACATCCGAACCAAGGAAGAGCAAGAGGGCCGCGCTGCAAACGGCGAGCGGCGTAGATTTGATGTTTCGCATTACGGCGTCAACTGCTTCCGCGGCTAAATGATCGGGGCTGCCGCAGCAGCCGGACTCGGAGACGTGCGCACGCACGTCGTTGCGTGCCCCGCGGAGATCGTCGTCGTCACCACGCTGGAATACACTTGCGCGCCCTGATGATTCGGCTGAGCAAACGTCGTAACCGCGAAGGTGTTCTTACCCGGCGGTACGGCAATGCGGGCGATGCACGCGAGTGCTCCGCCGGCGGCCGGCGTGCATCCGGGCGTCGTTTTCGTAAGATTCATCGTAAGCGGCGCGATGACCGATGTGGGCGCGAGGCCGTTGACCTTCGTCAGCACCACTTCGACGGATTGCATCGCGGCCGAAGTTGCGGCTCCGGGAGCCGGTACCACGATCGAAAACGATGCGCTGCCGCTCGTCGTGGACTGCGGAACCGTCGAACTGCCGCCGCTGCATGCCGTGCAAATGGCAACGACAACAACCGCCGCCGGCAAAAAGCGCGGGAGGTTTCTCATGCTGACAGTCTATACCACTCAAACGTGCCGAATCAAGAATGATGAAGGAGGCTTCTGCCACTTGCATTAGCGCGGAGGAAGCCGTTCGGAGCCATTCGCATTTTGGAAGCGTCCTTCGCATCTCAAAAAATCCGCCGGAAACGGAATGCCGGAGAAGCCGTCGCTGCCGCGCCGCCCCCGAAATAGGAGATTCCGGCTCCTCGCCGTTATTAAGCAGCAAGGGTAGCGGACGACCCGCCTGCTGATCGCCGCCGGTGCGGAGGCGGCGCGGGGGCATTCGCTAGGTAGCAACCCCGGGGGCGGCGAACGGCCGGAGCCTTGAGCGCGTCGAGCACGCATCCCCCATCCGATTCGGCGGACGGGCTGCCGCAGGAGCCCGCCTCGGTTTTCTCTTTTGCGGACGCCTTGCCCGATATCGTGTGCTTTTTCGAAGGCTCCGGAGGGCTGCGGGGCGCGAACGCGGCCTGGTTCGCCTTCACGGGGATTACCGCCGAAAACGCGCTCGGCCAGGGCTGGGAAGCGGCCCTTGCCGCGACGGACCGCGAAGCGTTTACGACGCAATTCCGCGCGCGCACGCGATACCGCGAAGTCTTTGAGTTGGAATTTCCCCTTTTGCGCCGCGACGGCGCCGAGCGCTGGATGCGCTGGCGTTTCGCTCCGCTCGACGACCTCGCGAGCGGCGCGCCGCTGTGGGTCGGCACGAGCGTCGATGTCGACGATGGGAAGCGGGCGCGTTCGGAACGGGACGTCTTCCGCGCCCTCGTCGACACCGGGTCGCTCGGAATCGCCTTCGTCGATCGCAGCGGTGCGATCGTATCGGCGAACGAGAAGTTCCTCCAGATGACCGGCTACGACCAAGCCGACGTCGCGGCCGGCCGGCTGCGCTGGCGCGACATGACGCCGAGCGCGTGGGGCGCCGCGGACGAGCGGGCCATCGAAGAGTTCGCGCGCTGCGGTTTCATCAAGCCGTACGAGAAAGAGTACATTCGCAAGGACGGCACGCGCGTTCCGATCCTCATCGGTGTCGCCGGCCAGACGGACGGCGTGTCGGTTTGTTACGCATCCGATCTGAGCGAACTCAAGCGTACCGAAGCCGCGCAGCGGGTCAGCGACTCGCGCTTGCGCCGGCTCTTCGACGCGAACATCATCGGCATCGTTATCGGCGATAACGCCGGGGCGATCCTCGAGGCCAACGATGCCTTCCTCGACATGCTCGGGTTCACGCGCGACGAACTCGAAGCGGGCCTCGTCGACTGGCGCGAGCGCACGCCCGCCGAGTGGTTGCCCCTCGACGAACGCGCCATCGTCGAGATGGCCTCGAGCGGCGTCTTTTCGCTGTACGAGAAAGAATACGAACGGCGCGACGGCACGCGCGTGTCCGTCTCCCTTGGCGGCGCCCGAATCGCGGGCACCGACGACCAGCAGATTTGCTACATTACCGATCTTACTTCCACGCGCGAAATGCAGGCGGCGCTGCGGCGAAGCGAATCGCGCTTCACGCGTCTCGCCGATGCAAACGTCGTCGGCATCATGTCTACGCGCTTGGGTGACGACACGATCGTCGAAGCGAACGATGAGTTCTTGCGGACGGTCGGCTTCGAACGTCGCGATCTCGAAGCGGGTTTGCTTCGCTGGAACGAAATGACCCCGCCGGAATTCCGGGACGCAAGCGGGGAGGCGCGAGCCACGTTACGCGCGACCGGACGCTTTTCACCGGTTGAAAAGGAATACGTTCGCAAGGACGGCTCGCGCGTGCCGGTGCTCGTCGGCGGTGCGCTTCTCGAAGGTTTCGACGAAGTCGTCTGCTGGGTTCTCGATTTGACCGAGCGCAGCGAGTCGATCCGCCGCTTGGAAGAAAGCGAATACCGGTATCGTCTCCTGGCCGAAGCGTTGCCGGAAATCGTGATGCTGACCGACGAAAATCGCCAGCCGGTCTACGTAAATCGCTACTACGAGGCGTACACGGGCATCGGGCTCGCCGCCGCTCCCGAGCGCTGGCTCGACGTCATTCATCCCGGTGATTTTCCCGCCGTCGCGCGCGCGCGGGCGACGGGGGAATCGTACGAAATCGAATACCGGCTGCGCCGTTTCGACGGCGTCTACCGCTGGCATTTCGCGCGCGTGCTCAAGCTGATCGACGGCCCCTACGGCGCGCGTTGGCTCGCCGCCGCGATGGATATCGACGACCGCAAGCGCGCCGAAGAATCCCTGCGCTTCATCGAAAAAGCGGGCGCGAAGCTCGCGCGTTCGCTCGATCTCGAGACGACGTTCGAGACGCTGCTCGATCTCGTCGTCCCTCAATTCGGCGATTGGGCGGCGATCAATCTGTGCGACGAACGCGGCGTCCTCAAAACCGTGGTCGCGCGCCATGCCGATCCGGAAAAGGACGAGGTCGCCCGGCAGTTGATCGGCCTAAGCTACGCCCGCGAATCGCTTACCTGGGGAACCTCCGGCGCGTTCAAGACCGGCAAGCCGCAGTTGGTCGCGCGGGTCGGTCGAAGCGAAATCGAGGAGGCCATCAAAGACGAGTATCTCCCTATTTTCGAGAGGCTCGGTTATGGTTCGTCCGTCGCGCTTCCCATCGTAGCGGGCGACGAAGTGGTCGGGAGTTTCGGCATCATTTCGGCAGGCCACGAGCGCGTCTATTGCGCCGCCGATCTGCCGCCGCTCGAAGAACTCGCGCGGCGCGCCGGGTTCGCCATCGCCAACGCGCGCGAATACGAACGCGAGCACCGGGTCGCAAGTCTGATGCAGGAGGCGGCGCTTCCGCGCACGTTACCGAAGGTCGCGGGGCTCACGTTCGACGGCTACTATCGCGCCGGCCGCAAAGAAGCCCTGATCGGCGGCGACTGGTTCGACGTGCTCGTGCTCGCAGACGGGCGCGTCGTCGTTTCCGTTGGCGATGTGGCGGGCAGCGGACTCGTTGCCGCCGTCTTGATGAGTAACGTTCGGCAACTGATCCGCGGCGCGGCGAACGTCTACACCGATCCGATGCTCGTGCTCGATGTCGCCGACCGGACGTTGCGCTGCGAAGCTGAGGACCGGATGGTGACGGCTTTCGTCGGCATCATCGATCCGGCGGCGCGGTCGATGCGCTACGCTTCGGCCGGACATTTGCCCGCACTCTTGCGCACTTCCGGCGACACGATTCTCGAACTTACCACGCCCGGGCTGCCGCTTGGATACCGCGCGTATGGGGCTAGCGCAAGCGGCACGATCGTCCTGCCGGAAGGATCGTGCCTGCTGCTTTATACGGACGGGCTGGTCGAATGGTCCCGCGACGTCATTGCCGGTGAACGGCTTCTCAAGCGCCGCTTCATCGAAGCGGCGCGGAGCGCCGGGGTCGAGCACCCGGCGCGGGCGCTCGTCAACAGCATCCTCTCGACCGGCGGAGGTCGCGACGACGTCGCGGCGCTTACCGTGACGATCGCGGAGCGCGCGGCTCCGCCTCCCACCGGCGCATGACGTGCGGGTCGACGGCGCGGGTCCGCGTCTGCTGGGCGGGCACGCTCGGGTCGATCGTCAAGCCATACATATTGCCCGACATGTCGACGACGAAGATCCAGTCGCCGTCGATCGTCGGCGGGGCCCGCAGCGGCGCGTTCGTGAGCACGAGCGGTAAGCCGCCGTTGAGAACGGCGCCGGTCGTCGCGTCGAGCGCCCACAGCGCGCCGCGTCCCGAACCGGGCGGCGCGCAGCAGATCTTCGGCCGTACCGTCGCCGCGGAAACGCGGTGAGCCACAATGTCGGTCGTCCCGGTGCAGCCGCCGCTACCGTTGGAGGTGCAGGGCGTTCCGACGAACACGACGCCGCCCGCGCTCGCGGCTGGAACCGAACGCGGCACGCCGTCCGGATAGGAATCCGGTCCGAAGGCCGTCTGCCAGATCACGCTCGGCGAACCGCAGTTCGGCGCGATTGCGATCATGCCGGGCGGATAGAGCGAGCCGCCGCTCGAGGTGACTGCGGCATATAAGAGACCCGTCGAGGGCGAATAGGCGGGACCCCCGAGGAAGCCGTCCGCATACGTACTCGGCGCGAGCGGATACTGCGCGACCGGTCCGGCGCCCACTTTCGTCGTGTCGTACATATACAGCGTGCCCGATTTCCCTTGCAGGGCTGCAAGCGGATCGCAACCGACGCCGCTTGGCGTAAAGATCGCCGGCGTGCCTTGGACGTCGAGATCGACCGAGGGCGGCACGAAATTGGCGACGGGAATCGGATGATTGCTGTCTTCGAGTGTCGAGAGGTCGGGCGAGATTTTGATGAAGGCGTCGCCCAATCCACTGTATTCTTCCGGCGCCGCGACGAACGGCGGCACGATCGAACCGTGGGTCGTCGCCCCGTTGTCGGTATTTCCGACGCCCGTGAAAACGTTGCCGCTCGCGTCGAGCGACACGCCGCCCCAGCCCCAGATGCCGCCGCCGCCCCACGGCTGCGTCGAGTTGTTCCAGACGGTGAAGAACGTGTTGGCGAGGGTCATCGAGCCGACGTTCACCGCTGCGACGCGACCGCGCCAGGACGAGATGTCGCACGTTGCGCTCGTTCCGACGTAGGCGAGGCCGTTGCTCCCGAGCGTGACCGACGTGTGCGAGAAGTCGAGTTCGCTTGGGCCGAGCGGATTCGGGGCGATGTTGGTTTGCCCTAAGATCGTTCCGGTCGCGCCGTCCAAGCGAACGAGCGTATTGGTCGCGTTCGCATTCACCGCCGAATTCTTGTTGCCGACGATGTAGAGCGATTTCGAATTCGGATCGTACGCGGCCGTACCGCCGACGCCGAAGTAGATCGTCTGGCCGCCTTCGCAGCTAAAGGTCTCTTGGCCCAAAGCCTTCGTCCACATCAGCGCTCCCGTCTGCGCATCGTAGGCGTAGACGTTGCCGGTTCCGCCGCCGAGAAACAGGACGCCTTGATGGCCCGGTATCTCGGTTGCGAGGACCGGTTGCCCCTGCGTGTTGTAATCGCCGAGATTCGCTTGCCAGCCGAGGTGCAAGTTGGCGATGCTCGAGGTGGTGATCGCGGTCGAATTCGGATTGAACGCATCGCGCCCGTTATCGTAGCCGAAGGTGGTGTAGTCGTTGAAGGCAACCGCCGGCGACGGCGTCGGCGAAGCCGAACCGGTGCCGGCGTCGGCGGCGGCCGTGTCGACCTGCGTGGGCGTCAGCGCGACTCCCTGGAAGAACGCCGCTTCGTCGAAAGTCGCTTTTGTCGGCGCGTAGCGGGTGCCGCCGCCGAACGTGATGGGATTGCCCGAAGCGACGTAACTCGCCGGCAGCGTAGCGGTCGTGCAGGCGGGGCTCGCCGAATTTCCGGCACAGAGCGTTGCCGTCTTCGTCGTCGCATTGTAGACGAGGGTCACGTTCGTCGCGGCATTGAGCGGAAGCGGCGGACCTTGCAGCGCCGTCGATCCCGTGCCGTAGCCCAAGAGTGCGAAGAGCGTGTTGTTCGCGTCCGTATTCACGAAAATGTTCCAGCCGGTGGCGCTGGGCCCGTTGGGTTCGCCCGTTGCCGCGAGGTGCCCGTAGTTCGCGAGATTGCCGCGCAATGCGACGAAGAACGACGTGCTGAAGGAGCCCGCTGCCGGAATCACCGCGCTCGTGAGCGCGCCGCTGACGCCGTCGGTCGTTTCGGCAGTGGAACTGCCCGCGGCCAATCCGGGAACCTGGTAGGTGATGCCGGTCGCCGAGATCGTACCGTTGCGATGACTGCCCGAATCGTCGACGAGCGTGGTGCCGCTGGTTTCGTCCATATCGAAGCAGCTCGAGAGCGTACCGAAGCCGGCGAACGTCGTGCACATGCCGGTTGCCGGAGGGCCGGAACTCGCGGTCGAACTCGGACTCGGACTCGGGGTCGGCGTCGGGGCGACGCCGCTGCCGCTATAGGCCGCGACCTTCCCGGTTTGCACGGCCGTCAGCACGACGCCGGGCCAAAATCCCGCTTCGTCGAACGTCGCGTTCGCCGGCGCGAATCCGCCGCCGCCGAAGGTGATGGGCTTGCCCGACGGCACGTAGGCCGCCGGCAAGGTCGCGCTCGAACATTTGGGCGTCGCCGTGTTGCCCAGGCATAACGTCGCGACTTTCGTCGCTGAGTTGTAGGTTAGCGTGACGTTCGTCGCCGTATTGAGCGGCAGGGCGATGCCGCCGAGCGCCGTGAACGCCGCGCCCGTTCCGATCGTCGCGAAGACGGTGTTGTTGCCGTCGACGTTGGCGAAGATGTTCCAGCCCTTGCCGTTGCCCGCGCCGTTGTAGGGTTGGCCCGTCGCCGCAAGACTCGCATAGTTGCCCGCGTTCGACCGCAGCGAGACGAAGAACGAGAGGCTAAAGGAAGCTGCGACGGGCGAAATGCCGCTCTTGAGCGTCCCCGTGACGCCGTCCGTCGTTTCCGCCGACGAACTGTTCGAAGTCAGACCCGCTGCACCGAAGGCAACGCCCCCGGCGGAGATCGTTCCATTGTGTGCGGCCGCCGAAGAATCGCGCAGGACCGTTCCCGCCGTTTCGTCCATGTCGTAGCAAAAATTGAGCGTTCCAAAACCCGCGTAGATCGAACACATGCCCGGCGCGGGCGTGCCTTTGCCCAGGTCTCGCAACCCATTGCTTACCGAGGCCGGACGCTGTGGCAAATATGAGCCGCTGTTACCCGCACAGGCCGAAATCATGAGGCCGAGTGCGGCGATCATGACGAGAGCGGGGCCTTTTCGAGAGGTCCGCATGGTACGCGCTCCTTGGAACCGAGTCCGATTTAAAATAAATTTGCAGAGACGACGTGGGGGGGCGTCGAGAGTTTACGTTCGCCGTTATCGGACGCCGTCGCTTCTCCAAACGTGTAAGGGTCTGGTAAGAGTTTATCGTTTCGGCGAACTGTCAGCATAGCTTTACATCGCGAGCATCGGCGAAGCGCCGGCAGCGACTAAAGTTGGAGCGGCGGCGCCGCCGACGCGGTTCGCGCGAGGGCCGGCGGCTTCGCCTGCTTAACTCGGTCATCCATGCAGCTCGATCGGCGACCTCGCGATATGCGAGCATCTCACGGAACGGAGCTTCGAGCCCGTTCCTGGCAAACCGAAGCGGCGCTTCGGATGCTCATGAACAACCTCGATCCCGACGTCGCGGAACGGCCCGAGGATCTGGTCGTGTACGGCGGAATCGGCAAGGCCGCCCGCAACTGGGCGGCGTTCGATGCGATCGTTGCCGAACTCGAACGCTTGGGTGACGACGAAACGCTCGCGATTCAATCGGGCAAACCGGTCGGCGTCTTTCGCACGCATCCGGACGCTCCGCGCGTCGTCATCGCGAACTCGAATCTCGTGCCGCACTGGGCCACGTGGGAAACCTTTAACGAACTCGACCGCAAGGGTCTCATGATGTTCGGTCAGATGACGGCAGGCTCGTGGATTTACATCGGTTCGCAGGGCATCGTTCAGGGCACGTACGAGACCTTTGCCGAACTGGGCCGGCAGCACTACGGCGGCGATTTGCGCGGCCGTTGGATTTTGAGCGCCGGTCTTGGCGGGATGGGGGGCGCTCAGCCGCTCGCGGCCACGATGGCGGGCGCCTCGATGCTCGCGGTCGAGTGCGATCCGGCGCGAATCGAGAAACGGCTGCAAACGCGTTATCTCGACCGTCGCGCCGAGACGCTCGACGAAGCGCTCGCGCAGATTTCGACGGCGCACGCGCGCGGCGCGGCGGTGTCGGTCGGGCTACTGGGGAACGCTGCCGACGTTTTTCCGGAACTGCTCGCGCGGGGCGTCCGTCCCGACGCCGTGACCGATCAAACTTCCGCGCACGATCCGGTCAACGGTTATTTGCCGCAGGGCTGGACGCTCGAGCGGTGGCGCCGCGAGCGCGTCGAATCGCCGGAGGTGGTCGCCGAGGCGGCGAAACGTTCGATGGCCGTGCACGTCGCGGCGATGCTCGGCTTTCATCGCGCGGGCGTGCCGACGTTCGATTACGGCAATAACATCCGCCAGATGGCGCAGGACGCGGGGCTCGCGGACGCATTCGCTTTTCCCGGCTTCGTGCCCGCGTATATCCGGCCGCTCTTCTGTCGCGGCGTCGGACCGTTTCGCTGGGTCGCGCTCTCGGGCGATCCTGAAGACATTCGAAAGACCGATGCGAAGGTCAAGGAGTTGATCCCGAACGATCCACACCTGCATCGTTGGCTCGATCTCGCACGGGAGCGCATCGCCTTCCAAGGTTTGCCGGCGCGCATTTGCTGGATCGGCCTGGGCGACCGGGACCGCGTCGGCCTCGCGTTCAACGCGATGGTCGCGAGCGGCGAACTCAAAGCGCCCATCGTCATCGGGCGCGATCATCTCGACAGCGGTTCCGTGGCCAGTCCCAATCGCGAAACCGAAAGCATGATGGACGGCTCCGACGCCGTCAGCGATTGGCCGTTGCTCAACGCGATGCTCAACGTGGCGGGCGGCGCGACGTGGGTCTCGATTCATCACGGCGGCGGTGTGGGCATGGGCTATTCGCAACACGCGGGCGTCGTGATCGTGGCCGACGGCACCGAGGCGGCCGCGCGGCGGATCGCTCGCGTGCTGTGGAACGACCCGGCCAGCGGTGTGGCGCGCCACGCCGACGCGGGGTATGCCGAATCCGTGCGCGTCGCCCGCGAGCAGGGATTACGATTGCCGATGATCGGGGAGTGATCGCGCCGCAGCTCACGTATGAAGCGGGCCGGCTGCGCGCGTCGCACGTTCGCGCGCTCTTGCGCGAGAATGCCTCACTTACGGTCGACGGCGGCGCGCGCGCGGGAGTGGATGCGGCTGCGGCATTGATCGCGACCATCGCGTCGCACGGCCAAAGCGTGTACGGCGTCAATACGGGTTTTGGAAAACTCGCGCAAAGCCGTATTCCGCGCGACCGGCTGGCGGAACTTCAATATAATTTAGTCGTTTCGCATGCGTGCGGCGTCGGGCCGCCGCTCGTGCCGGCCGTGGTGCGCCTCATATTGACGCTCAAGATCAATTCCTTGGCGCGTGGTTATTCGGGAGTTCGCTGGGAGCTGCTGGACATGCTCGAGGCGTGTCTTGCGTCGGACGTCTTGCCCGTCGTGCCCGCGAAGGGCTCGGTCGGCGCCTCGGGCGATCTCGCGCCGCTCGCGCACGTCGCGGCGGCGCTCCTGGGCATCGGCGAAGCGACCTTTGGTGGCGAGACGCTCTCGGCCGCCGTCGCGCTCGAACGCGCCGGCCTTCACCCGATTGCTTTAGTAGCGAAAGAAGGCCTCGCGCTCCTCAACGGAACGCAGGTCTCCACGGCGCTCGCACTCGACGCGCTGATCGGCGCGGAGGATTTACTCGGTTCGTCGCTCGTCGCCGGCGCGTTGACGATCGAGGCGGCGCTCGGAAGCGTGCGGCCGTTCGACGCCCGCGTGCATGAGGTGCGCGGCCACGCGACGCAAAGCGAGGTGGCCGCGACGATGCGGCGCCTGCTCGCGGGCAGCGCGATCAACGACTCGCATCGCGACTGCGGTCGCGTCCAGGATCCCTATAGCCTGCGCTGCATTCCGCAAGTTCTCGGAGCGTGTCTGCGGACGCTTCGGGACGCCGCGGCGGTGCTCGTCGACGAGGCGAATGCCGTTTCGGACAATCCGCTCGTTTTCGTCGCTACGGGCGAAGTGATTTCAGGTGGCAACTTTCACGCCGAACCGGTCGCGCTCGTGGCCGATGCGCTCGCCGTCGCGATCGCCGAAATCGGCAACATCAGCGAACGGCGCACGGCGCTGCTCGTCGATCCGACGTTCAGCGCGTTGCCGGCGTTTCTCGCGACGCAGCCGGGGCTCGAATCGGGCTATATGATTCCGCAGGTGACGGCTGCGGCGCTCGCCTCCGAAAATAAACTGCTCGCGCACCCCGCGAGCGTCGATAGCATCCCGACCTCCGCCGGTCAAGAAGACCACGTCAGCATGGCGACGCACGGCGCGTACCGGCTGCGTACGATGCTCGAGAACGCGCGGGCGATCGTCGCGATCGAACTCCTCGCCGCCGTGCGTGGGATCGGTTTCCGGCGGCCGCTCGTGACCTCGGACGCGCTCGAGGGCGCGGTGCGGACGATCGAGCCGGCCGCCATGAGCGGCGATCGCTACATCAGTCCGGATATCGCGCGCGTCGGCGGCCTGATCGAACGCGGCGCGTTTACCTCGCTAACGGCCGAACTCTTCGCATCGACGAAATCGCCGCTGAATTAAAACGCCTCGTTGCCGCGCCTGCCGCACCGGCTCCGCTCCGGGAGGAGACTCCTTGCGCGCGAGGCGCCCGTTTCTGAGGCATGCAATAAATGCCTATGAATTGGGAAGGATAACAAACGAGTTGTGGCCGGCTCCGCGGTCGTTGCATCGGCGCGACCGTCTGCGAGCAGACGCATCAATGCTAAGGCGCGAAATGAGATGGCTGATATCAGCGGCGATACATCGAGGCGGAGGCCCGTCACGGTCCGCTCGTTCCTTCAATCCGAAGGCGAGATGGCCGGCCATTTCTCGCGCTTCGATTGGGCCGCGCACCCGCTTGGCCCGTTGCAAGAGTGGCCTCAAAGTCTAAAAACCGCGGTGAGTCTCATTCTGAACTCTCGCCATCCCATGTGGATCGGCTGGGGGTCGCAGATGTCGTTTCTCTACAACGATGCCTACTTGCACGTGCTCGGTATCCAGAAGCATCCCTGGGCGCTGGGACGTCCGGCCTCCGAGGTCTGGGCCGAGATCTGGGACGTCTGCGGACCGCTCGCGGAGAAAGTTTTTCGAAACGGCGAGGCCAGCTTCGTTGACGAGGTGCGGCTTCTGATGAGCCGTGGCGATTCGCTCGAAGAGACGTTCTACTCGTTTTCGTACAGCCCGATCCGAGACGAATTCGGCGAGGTCGCCGGGCTTTTCTGTCCGTCGAACGACGTTACGTCGAAGGCGGTGGGCGCGCGCCGCTCGCGGACCCTCTCCGAACTCGTCGCCAATGCGCTCATTCAGAAATCGACTGCCGCGGCGTGCGCCTCGGCTGCAGCTACCTTGGCGAAGAATGCCGATGACGTGCCCTTCGCGCTGCTTTATCTCGTCGAAGGCGAGCGCGCCGTATTAGAGCAGGCGGTCGGCGTGACGGCGACCGGCGAAATTTTGAGCCCGTGCTCGATTGCGCTCGAGAGCGAGGCCTCAACGGGAGTCGCGGCGGCGATCGCCCGCGTCGTCCGAGGAGGGCGTGCTAAAGCGCTTTCTCTGCGGGACATCCCCGAGCTGCCACAGAGTCCGGACGGACGGGCGGTGGTCGACGCGATCGTCCTGCCTATGGCAAGTCGCGTGGAGATGCGTCCCCTCGGCGCCCTGTTCGTGGCGGTGAATCCGACGCGACCGTTCGACGCCGAGTATCGAGCCTTTTACGAGCTCGTCGCATCTAACATCGGCACCGCCATTCACAACGCGCGCGCAGCCGAGGAGGAGAAGAAGCGGCTCGATCTGCTGGCCGAGATGGACCGCACCAAGACCGCGTTCTTCTCGAATGTGAGCCACGAGTTTCGCACGCCGCTGACGCTGATGCTCGGTCCGCTCGCGCAGCTATCCCGAATCGAGGACGAACCGCAGCGCGCTCTTGCGGCAACCGCCCGACGAAATGCCTTACGGCTGCTCAAACTCGTGAATACGCTCCTCGAATTTTCGCGCCTCGAGGCCGGCCGCAACGACGCTTCATTTGCGGCGACCGACCTCGCCGCGCTCACGCGTGACGTCGCGAGCAGCTTTCGCTCCGCAATCGAAACCGTCGGGCTAACCTTTGTCGTCGAGGCGGATCTGGACGAGCCGGTGTTCGTCGATAGCTCGATGTGGGAACGCATCCTCCTCAACCTGCTCTCGAATGCGTTGAAATTCACGTTCGACGGCCGGATCGGCGTGACGCTTCGCCGGGCCGGCAACGCTGCGGAACTCTGCGTCACGGACACCGGCGTGGGAATCGCAGCCGGCGAGCTTCCGCATTTGTTCGAACGCTTTCATCGCGTGCGCGGCGCGACATCGCGCACGCACGAAGGAACGGGCATCGGCCTGGCCCTCGTTCGCGATCTGGCGGAGTTGCACGGGGGCGCGGTCGAGGTCGAAAGCGTCGTCGGCGAGGGAACGATGTTTCGCGTGCGCATTCCGCTCGGAAACGGACATCTGGATGCCTCCAAGATCGTTCCCGACGCGACGGCGTTTCCGAGCGCCGTCGAGCAGTATTTGGCTGACGTCGAAGCGACGGTATCGAGCGGCGGTATCGCCGGCACCGCTCCGGTTTCGACCGGCGCGCGCGAGCGAATCCTGCTCGCCGACGACAACGCCGATTTGCGCGAATACGTCATTGGCATTTTGTCCGGGCGCTACGACGTTACGTCGGTCAAGAACGGTCGCGAAGCGCTCGCGGCTGCGCGAAACGCGCGCTTCGATCTCATCGTGAGCGACGTCATGATGCCGGAGATGGACGGATTCGAACTGCTGCAGGCCGTGCGTTCCGACGAAAACATCGCCGCCACGCCGTTCGTTCTGCTTTCGGCGCGCGCAGGTGAAGAGGCGGCGGTCGAGGGTCTGCTCGAGGGCGCCGATGACTATATCGTCAAGCCGTTCTCCGCCGAGGAGCTCCTCGCGCGCGTCTACGCGCAAATCAATGCAGCCGCAATTCGCGAACGGGCAACGCGCGATTTGCGCGCGAGCGAAGAGCGGTTCCGGACGCTCGCGGCCTCGCTTCCGTACATCGTCTTCGAGGCCGGCGGCGGCGGCGCGGTGCTTTTCTTGAGCGACGAGTTCACGGCGTACACCGGCTCGGCACCCGAGTCGGGCTATGGTTCGGGATGGCTGCGTTTCATCCACCCCGGCGACGCACGCGCGGCCGAGCGGAAGTGGGTCGCCGCGCTCCAAGCGGGCGACCCGTTTTCGGACGAATTTCGCTTGCGGCGTCGTGACGGAACGTATCGCTCGTTCGTCGCGCGAGCGTTGCCGCAGCGCGGTGCGGACGGCAGCATCGCGCGCTGGATCGGAACGCTCGCGGACGTCCACGATCAGCGCCACGCCGCGCGCGAGCGTGAGTTTCTCTCGCATGCGTCGGAGATTTTTGCGCGGCCGCTCGATCTGGCCGCCACGCTGAGTGCGATCGCCTGGTTTACGGTCCCGGAACTAGCCGACTGGTGCCAAATCGATCTGCGCACGGATGAGGGGCGTATCAAAACGGTTGCGATGGCGCATCGCGATCCGGACAAGGATCGGATAGCGCAACAGTTCGTCGGGCGAGTTCACCTCAATCCGCTAGCAGAGCACGGGAGTCCGTTCGTCATCCGAAGCGGTGCCTCCGAGCTGCTCGAAGTCGTGCCGCCGGAGATCGTGAACCCCACGGTCGGCGACGCCGAGGAATGCCGCATGTACTTCGAACTCGGCGTCGGTTCGCACGTGGCCGTGCCGCTGTGCGCGGAGGGCGTGACGTTCGGGATGCTTGCCGTCGTCTATGGCCCCTCGTCGCGCCGCTATTCGCAGGATGACGTTCCGATGCTCGAGGAGTTGGGGCGCCGAGCGGGTCTTGCGATTCATAAAGCCCGGCTCTTCGAGCGCGAGCATCGTGCCGCCGCCTCGTTTCAGGAGGCGTCGCTGCCGGCATCGCTACCGGACGCCCCCGGTCTCCTCTTAGATGCGTTTTATGCTCCGGGTCGCGCCGAAGCCCAGGTCGGCGGCGATTGGTACGACGCCGTTCGCCTCACCGACGGCAGGGTCGTCGTCTCGATCGGCGACGTCGCCGGCAGCGGTCTCCAGGCGGCGGTAACGATGGGGAACATGCGGCAGATCATTCGCGGCATCGCGCAGGTCCATGCCGACCCCGCGCTGATGCTCGACGCCGCCGACCGGGCGCTGCGGCTCGAGCATCCCGATAAATTCGTGACGGCCTTCGTCGGCGTCTTCGATCCCATCAGCAATCTGTTGACCTACGCTTCCGCGGGGCAGCCGCCTCCGTTCCTGCGCCGGCCCGATGGCGAGACCGAAGCGTTGTCGGGAACCGGCTTGCCGCTCGGTTTGCGTTCCAACGCCGAAAGGACGAGCAGCACCACGATCGCAATCGCCCCGGGCTCGAGTCTGCTGCTCTATACCGACGGCCTGACGGAGTTCGACCGTTCGCCGCTCGACGGGGAGACGCGGCTCCGGCAGCTTTTGAGCAACATTGCCCCGGACGTACTCGATCGTCCGGCCAGGACCGTCGTCGAGCGCATGATGAACGGCGACCCGCCACACGATGACGTGGCCGTTATGGTGGTGCACATCGGCCTGCCGCTCGAGCGGTCCGCTCACGACCGGGATGTGTTGCAGCGCTGGTCGGTTCATACCGACGATATGCTTGCGGTCGGGGCTTCGCGGCGCGGCTTTGCAGAAGCGTTTCGCGGGCACGGAGCGACTCCTGAAGACGTTGCCGCGGCGGAGATCGTCTTCGGAGAGTTGCTCGGTAACGCCGTGCGCTACGCTCCCGGCCCGGTTGAGGTCATCGCCGATTGGAGCGGCCTCGATCCGGTGCTGCACGTCATCGACCGCGGCCCGGGCTTCCGGCACATCGCGATCTTGCCGCCCGACCTGCTCAGCGAATCCGGCCGCGGCTTGTTCATCATCTCCGCCTTGACGCAAGACTTCCGCATCGCCAAGGTGGCCACCGGAGGAAGCCACGCGCGGGCGGTGCTGCGCATGCGGAGCCGCCAGCTCGTCGACATTCGGGTCGACGCGATCCCGATGTCGCCCCTGTCCGCTTTTGGGGAGTTGGCCGCCGTCATCGCCGATTGAGGTCGAGCGACCGGCCGCCGACGACGGTTTCCTGGCAAAGGTCGGCGCCGAGCCAGTAACTGAGTTCTGCCGGTGAGGATACATCCCAGATTGCGAGATCGCAGCGCATGCCGGTGCGCAACTCGCCGCGGTCGCGCAGGCCGAGCGCGCGGGCCGCGTTACGGGTGCAGGCGAGGAGCGCTTCGTGCGGGGTGAAGCCGAAGAGCAGACACGCGAGGTTCATTACCGCCGGCAGCGAGAGGATCGGTGAGGTGCCGGGATTGCAATCGCTTGCGAGTGCGAGCGGGACGCCGTGCGCGCGCAACGCCGCGAGCGGCGGTTTGCGCGATTCGCGCAAGAAATAGTACGCGCCCGGCAGGATGACCGCGACCGTTCCGGCCGCCGCCAGCGCGGCGATACCCGCTTCGTTTGCGAATTCGAGATGATCCGCGCTGATCGCGCCCGCGCGCGCCGCGAGCCCGGCGCCACCGCCGTCGCTGAGCTGATCGGCGTGAAGTTTGACGGGCAACCCGAGCGCCGTTGCGGCGGCCGCGATGCGTTCGGTCTCGTTTGCGGTGAAGGCGATCGTCTCGCAGAAAACGTCGACGGCGTCGGCGAGGTGACCGCGCGCAATTCGCGGCAGCATCTCGTCGCAAAGCAGCGTCACGTAGGCGTCGCGCCGCGTAGCGTATTCGGGCGGAACGACGTGCGCGCCGAGGAATGTGGCGCGCACCGACACCCCGAGTTCGCTTCCGAGGCGGCGTGCGAGCGCGAGCAGGCGCAACTCCGTTTCGACATCGAGACCGTAGCCGGACTTGATCTCAACCGTCGTCGCACCGTTTCGGACGAGCGTGGCTAGGCGTTTCGCCGCGGCGTCGAAAAGGGTCGTGTCGTCCGCTGCGCGTGTCATGGCGACGGTGTGGGCGATGCCGCTGTCGCTGCTGCGGTGCGCGGCCGACACGTACGTCTCGCCCGCGAGACGGCGTTCGAAATCGCCTAGCCGTTCGCCGCCGAAGATCAGGTGCGTGTGCGGATCGACGAGACCGGGTGTGATGCAGCGCCCGTCGACGTCGATGACCTCGCCGGCCAATCGTTCGGGGTCGCCTGGCAGAGCCGCGCGCGGTCCAAGCCACGCGATCGTCCCGTCGCAGGTCGCAAGCGCACCGTCATCAATGATACCGTATGCGTCGAGGGTACGGTATGGGTCGACATCATCGGCAGTGCGGCGCGGGATCATCGTTATGAGGCGCGCGTTGAGCCAGATCCGATCGTACGTGGGCGACTGCACGTGAACGTCTTCGCCGAACGCGCGCTACTTCCCGAGGGATGGGCACGCAACGTCGCTCTCGAGATCGACGAAACGGAAACGATCGTCGCAGTCCAAACCGGCGCGGCCGCTTCCTCGGATGCGACCGTCGTGCGCGGAGCGCTGCTTCCCGGAATGCCGAACATCCACTCGCACGCGTTTCAATACGCGATGGCGGGTCGCGCCGAGGGGCGTGGCATCGACGCCGCCGGCGGGGGCGGTGCGAGCGCCGTTAACGGCGCGAACGGGGGGAACGAAGTCGATGACTTCTGGACTTGGCGTCATGCCATGTACGAACTTGCGGCACGCCTGGATCCCGATTCGCTTTACGAAATCGCGCGCGAGGCGTATCGCGAGATGGTCCGTGCCGGTTACGCCTCGGTCGTCGAATTCCACTATCTTCATCGCGATCCGGCGGGGTCGTGGTACGCGGACCGGGCCGCGATGGCGAAATCGCTCGTCGAAGCCGCGCGCGCGGAAAACCTTGCGATCGCTTTACTTCCGGCGCTCTATTCACAAGCGTCGCCGAGCGGCGCTCCGCTTTCGGCGCGTCAGCGGCGATTCGAAACGTCGGTCGACGATATCCTCGATATATCGCGCGAACTGCGCAGCGCGTATGCCGGCGACCCGCTCGTGACCGTCGGCATTTGCGCGCATTCGTTGCGGGCCGTCGCGCCCGCCGATCTGCGCGCGCTCATCGACGGCTCGCCGGCCGGCGTGCCGATTCACCTGCACATCGCCGAACAGCAGCGGGAGGTCGAGGAAATCGAGGCGGCGTTTGGCGCGCGCCCGATCTCCTGGTTGCTCGATAATTTCGCGGTCGATTCACGCTGGTGTCTCGTCCACGCGACTCAAGCGACTCCCGACGAACTCGTTGCGATCGCCCGGGCGGGCGCCGTCGTCGGTCTTTGCCCGACGACGGAGGCCAACCTCGGCGACGGCATTTTTCCATTCGCGGAATTCGCCGCGGCCGGCGGCACGTTCGGCATCGGCTCCGACAGCAACGTCACCATCTCGCCTGCCGACGAATTGCGTTTCATCGAATACGCTCAGCGTCTGCGGCTACGCCGCCGGCTCGTCGCGGCCTCGCAAGGCCGCTCGTGCGGCGAAACGCTCTACGCCGGCGCTGCGGCCGGCGGCGGCACGGTCTGCGGCTTCCCGCTCGGCGCAGTTGCCGTCGGAAAACGCGCAGCTTTCGTTGCGATCGAAAACGAAAGCGCATCGATCGTCAACGACGGCGACACCCTCGATCGCCACGTATTCGCGCGCCCACGGCTCCCGACGCGAATTCGGGCCTTGAACGGACTCCTCGCCCCTTCGCCAGAGCATGAATAGCCCGGCCGTCGTGTGGCGCCGGCCGCTGAAAGCGGGCTCCCTAACGCCGCTGGTCGTCTTTCTGCACGGGCGCGGGGCCGACGAGCACGATCTCATCGGGATCGCCGAACGTCTGCCGCGGGCGTTTGTCTATGCGAGCGTTCGCGCGCCGGTCGCATTGCCCGAAGGCGGCTATACGTGGTTCGAAAACCGCGGTATCGCGCGGCCGGTCGCTGCAAGCTTGCGCGCTTCGATCGACGGATTCCGGGCGTGGCTCGACGACCCGGGCATCGGTTGCGCGACGACGCCGTGTTATCTCTTCGGATTCAGCGCCGGCATGATGATGGCGGGCGCGCTCGTGCTCGACGATCCCCGGCGATTCGCGGGCGCGGTGCTCCTGAGCGGGGCGCTTGCGCTCGACGCGGCTCCCGACGCATCCCGCAAGCGGCTCGCGGGCCTTCCCGTGTTCTACGGCCGGGGTTCGCAGGACGAGGTTATTCCCGCCGACCTCGTCGCGCGAACGGAAGCGTATCTGCAGGAGCAGAGCGGCGCCGACCTTACGGCACGCGAGTACCGGCACGCACATACGATCTCGAATCGCGAAATCGATGACATCGCAGATTGGTTTGCGGCGCGAACTTGACCCGACGCGGGTGCATCAATTTACGGTGACGACCACCTTGCCGATTTGCTGATTCGATTCGAGATAGCGGTGCGCGGCCACGATGTCGTCGAGGCGAAAAATCTTGCCGATGATCGGGCGGAAGGCGCCGCGCGCGAGGCGTGTGGCGATGTACTCGATTCCCCTTCCGCGTTGTTCGGGGTCGGCGAAAATCGTCGGCATGCTGTAAGGGCGGATCGTCACCTCTTTCAGCGCGGCCGGAATGACCGGGATCTCGCTGGGGCTGCCGTGATTGCCTAAGAGCACGTAACGCGCGCGCCACGCGGCGGCCGCGATCAGCGCCGGCATCAGGCCGCCGCCGACGCAGTCGTAAATCACGTCGGCGCCCTTGCCATCGGTCGCGCGCAGGATTTCGGTGGTGACATCCGCATCGTCCGTGGCGATCACATGATCCGCGCCGACCTGACGCACGAAATCCTGTTTCGCGGCCCCGCGCGTCGTGGCGATGACGCGCGCGCCGGCC
>Ga0116227_10002872_pt1 | contig 38786 bp, 24 predicted proteins | sample S1TSphgellanicum_FD_89693 | JGI IMG/M metagenome (GOLD analysis project Ga0116227, IMG submission 89693) | Host-associated microbial communities from peat moss isolated from Minnesota, USA - S1T2_Fb - Sphagnum magellanicum MG | ecosystem: Host-associated > Plants > Peat moss > Unclassified...
GAATTACCAGTAGATAGTCCATACCGAGAAGATGCACAAAAATTGCTCGCTAACCTGCGGTCAAATCTGGCAGCAAAAGGAGTTTTGGAATCAGAAGAAGAGGAGTTATTTATGCGGTTGTCACCACTTTACTTAGAACAAATCGAAGCAGCACAGCAGCGAGGTGAACAGCGCGGTGAACAGCGCGGTGAACAGCGCGGTGAACAGCGCGGTGAACAGCGAGGTCGTCAGATTGGTTTAGCTGAGGGTAAACAGACCATAGTTTTACGTCAGTTAGCTAGACGGTTGCAAGTAGAACAATTACCACCCCAATTAAAAGCGCAAATCCAATCTCTCCCCCTAGTCAAAACCGAAGAATTGGCAGATGCCTTGTTAGATTTTCAAGGAATGCCAGATTTGTTGGCTTGGTTGGCAACTAATCAACAAGGTGATGGGTGAAAAGGTAATTGGGGAGATGGGGATTTAGTGAATGTGCCCGCTGATTAGCCGTCACTGTTAGGCAACAATCGGTAATAGCTGGTTAGCATTCTCCACAAGATAAATAATTTAACTTGAGTTCAACGGTTAGAAACACACATCCTTACCCAGAGCGGATCTCCAACATTGAAAAGTTGGTTCCAAGTTCAGGGAAATCGGTAATATACCTAATTTAAGGTCTGCTGAAAAAGTTAGAAATCAGCAATATAAGGACTGATGGATGATTGTAGATAAGGGTTCTCCTTGATCTGCTCTACTGTTTCCTGGTCGCTTGTTCCGAGTTTTTCTTTAATTATTAACGCCCCTAATGCCATCCGAAACGATTTCATTGGCGCACCTACTTCTGGCTCAAAACCTCAAGAATACGCCTCTGCCAATTTTAGATTTTGGATTTTAGATTAGAAGAGAACAGTTCAATCTCTTCTCGCCTACTCCACCTCTCCCCAATCTAAAATCTAAAATCTAATGCGTTTAGTCCAAGGGTTGACGACAGGATTGGGATAGGAAATTGATTTGTTCTCCGGTTCCCGACTTCTCCAGCAGGTAACAGCATATTTTGTTGTGTATCGAAAATGAGCAATATTAAGTTACCTACACAATCGGCGCTCCCTACGTAATAATTCCCGAAACCCCTATATTTAGATTCTCAAATAGTGCGTACATTGTGATTGAGTTTGAGGTTAAACATGGTTTTTCCGTCGGGGACTAAATCAAGTCAGTGGCTCAAAATCAACAGTAATACCAATCCCCATGGGGATACAACACTTACGCCAATACCTTCAACAATGGCCAGGGCACAGACCAACTAATGTACTACTTATGGGTTTGTGTGGTAGTTCGCCCCCAAAATATGGGGTTGGCGATATTGTCCTGTACCAAAGTTGTATGTATGAGGGGAATTTGCAGGAGTGCGATATCCAAATCCCCTACATACCAAATAACGTGCATTTAGTCAAAGGGTTGACGAGCGATCGCTTAATTTGGTCTGCTGCGGAAAAACGCCATTTAGGTAGGGGAGTGGATGTCGTCGATATGGAAGGATTTGCTGCATTGGAGTTCTTCCTCCCCCAGGGAGTACCAACAGCCATGCTGCAGGTAGTTAGTGACGACGAGCACCACGATATCCCCGATCTCACCCCAGCCTTTAATTCTGATGGCTCCCTTCAACCCTTAGCTGCGACTCGGCTGATTCGCGGCTCCTTGGTAGGGTTGAAAGTGTTGGAACAGGTTACAAAGCTACTTTTTTCTCAGTAATTCGCTGCATTGCCGCCTTCACATTCTCTCGACTGTTGAAGGCGGAAATCCGCAGGTAGCCCTCACCGGCAGCACCAAATCCAGAGCCAGGGGTCCCCACTACATTTACAGTCTGCAGTAGCTGATCAAAGAATTCCCAACTAGATAAGCCATGGGGCGTTTTCACCCAGACGTAGGGAGCATTGACACCCCCATAAACTGCCAATCCTGCTGCTGTCAGTTGCTCGCGAATGATCTGGGCATTTTCCAGGTAGAAGTTAACCAAAGCCTTGATTTGCTCCTGTCCTGCGGGAGAATAAACCGCCTCTGCTCCCCGCTGGACAATGTAGGATACGCCGTTAAATTTAGTAGAGTGGCGACGATTCCAGAGTTCCCATAGTTCCACCACGGTACCATCACTGGCCTTAGCTGTAAGTGTTTTCGGAATAACCGTAAAAGCACAGCGAGTCCCCGTAAAGCCTGCATTCTTCGAGAAAGAGCGAAACTCGATAGCACAGTCCCTAGCACCTTCAATTTCAAAAATAGAGTGGGGTAGGGTGGGGTCTGTGATGTAGGCCTCGTAAGCGGCATCAAAGAAAATAATTGACTCGTTAGCCCTAGCGTAGTCTACCCAAGCTTTTAAGTAATCCCTGGTAGCAGTGGCACCAGTGGGGTTGTTGGGGAAGCAGAGGTAAATTAAATCAACTTTTTGGGAGGGAATTGCCGCTGTGAAGTTGTTTTCGGCAGTGACAGGTAAATAGACCAGTCCCTCAAATTCTCCCTGGGTGTTGGCATGGCCTGTATTCCCAGCCATCACATTGGTATCTACATACACGGGGTATACAGGATCAGTGATAGCAATGACGTTGTCATGGCCAAAAATCTCCAGAATGTTCCCTGTATCACACTTGGAACCGTCGGAAACGAAGATTTCATCTGCATCAATGGCAGCTCCCCGCGATTGGAAATCTTGGAGCGCAATTTTCTCTCGCAACCAAGCATACCCGGGGTATGGACCGTAGCCTTTGAAGGTAGTGCGATCGCCCATTTCCTCCACCGCTTTAATCATTGCCATGCGGCAAGCTTCCGGTAGGGGTTCGGTGACATCACCAATCCCCAAGCGGATAATCTTCGCCTCCGGGTGAGCTTGGGCAAAGGCATTCACTCGACGGGTAATTTCTGGAAATAAATAACCTGCTTTTAGCTTTAGGTAGTTGTCGTTAATTGTTGCCATTGTGGATCGGAAAGCTGTGACTAAGTTGTGAACAGAAAAACTATAACCCTGAATTAAATTCCCAATTATAGTACCAACCAAAATGCCAATTCCGGCTTTAATTGCTACTCGCAAATTGCGCTGGTAGAGAAACACACCAGTATTCCCGACAGGGGGACCACCAAAGGGCAATGGTGTTCAGGAGGCAGGAGAAACCAACCCTCATATACTAAAAACAGGTTGGAGCTTTACTTTTAAAATCCCTAAGAGATCAACAGGCAAAATTTTCTTTGCCCAGGCAAAAGTCCAGCAATCAGCCGTTTAGAGTATACACACTTGGTATTTAATCTGTCCCTATCTTCCGCTAAATAGTTTTCCCAAAACCTCCACTACCTAATCTTTTTAGGGGACAGTAGCGATGTCTGAGGATGACTAGGGGAACTCCGCAGCTAGGACAGTGTTTGTTCTGGTCAGGTGCTTCTGGATTATGACACCCTGGATTTAGACAACAGTGCATAGATAGGCTTTGGTTTGTTGCCTTAAATAGTAGCAATATGTGGTAAATATTACAAGTTAGAGATAAGTGGGGGACACAAACCCGGATTTCTCACAAGCCGAAGCGTTAGCGTAGCCACAGTTTCTGCATCGCTATGACAAAACCTTTGTCCTGCATAGATTTAGCGCGTTTTAGACGAGCGTACAAATCATGACAGGATTTTGATGGGTATTTTACCTCAAGTCCAGATAGCATAGACATTTTGGGCTTATTGTTAAAATCTTGGTGAGAAATCCGGGGTGTTGAGTCCATAAATTGGGATAACTTAATTTCTGGAAGTCCCTAACTAACTCACCACCAATCCAAAATCCAAAATCCAACATCCAAAATCCAAAATCTAAAATTGGCTCGGTCATACAAAAACAGAATCAAAGAATCGCGGAGTTAGAGCAAGAAGTAGAAAGACAGAAGGCAATTCGGCTGTTAGACAGTAAAACATCATCGAAGAGGATGTTTGAAAAGTCCTTCAGCGTGGATTTTACTACCCCAGCCTCTGAGAAGCGGCTACGAAAGAATAACGGTTTTGGGGTTTGCGATCGCTTTTAGCGAGGCGTTGCGTCATGTAGAAACTGCAGCTACGCCAACACCCCCCCTGAGTTGCACTTGAGGCTCAATCTGACCCTTTTCAAACACCCTCTAAAGAGTTTTTAACGCATACAGGATATTTATCCTCCTCTATTTACGCTAAATTAACAAGTGGTTTGTTAAAACTCGCTGAATTTTCTCCAAGGACTAATCTATTAGAAATAACTAAGGGTGGATCAAAACGAATGACATCTCTGTCTCGCTAATGTCCTCCACTTCATGAATTTTAATTTAAGGATTATGCTGCTTTCCCTAGATTATGCTATTATGTGGTATAATTATCGGTTCTGATGGGGAGCAGCCATCAGACGCAAGGGGGAAAGTCCGGTGCAAATCCGGCGCTGTCCCGCAACTGTGAGGAGATTGCTGAACTTTTAGTAAAAACTCTGAGTCAGAATGCCCGCCGATCATTGTTGATGTTCACTTCTATCTGCGAGGTACAGATAATGTCTAAAAGCTTTTTTCGATTTCAATTGCGAAACCGAACGTCAGGCTGGAGCAGCAAGCAGGCTGTGGCAATATTGCTTGTTGGCTATTGGTAGTGCCAGTAGCCTCATCTATCCTCACGCACCCTTAGTCAGCTTTGCAACCCTAGCGGGAATCACCCTCAACCGCAGACAGGCGGTTGTTTCGGCTTTGTTAATTTGGTTTGTCAACCAAGTCTACGGTTTTACAGTTCGGCAATATCCCCTGAGTGTAATCGCGCTCTTGTGGGGTGTGACTATGGGATTGGGGACTGTGGTTGTCACATTGATTGCCTCAATGCAGCCGAGGTTTAGCCGTCGGAGTTGGGCGGGTCAAAGTGTGTGGTTAGGACTGGCGTTATCGCTAGGTTTTGCCGCCTATCAAAGCAGCATCTTATTGGTCAATCAATGGGTGGGAATGCATGGTCTAACGGCTAATGTTTTCCTGCGGATTTTTGAGCAAGATGTGATCTGGGCGATCACCCTGTTTAGTTTGCATACTGCCTTATTCAATTTGCAACACCTGCGACAAAGCCAGCGCTAATAGATATCTCCCGCCAATTAATATTTGACCCTCAGACAGTCAGGGTTTCAGGTTCATTTCTGGAAATGTCTAATCTCAAGATTACAGACGCGTCAGCGATTGCCAATCAAAGAATTTTGGATCTTAGCCCACATTCCGCACTTCCAACTGGCATATTGAATATTAACAACGAAGCAATTAAGCTTATGGCGTAGACGCAGATAGGTGCATGGCGAAACGCCCACCTTCTCTTCGAGATGCTACTCTAATAGAGGGTAAGCAGTTCAAATGAACCAAATATTTTGAAACTTTAGTTATCTACGAGAAACTTTTTTGAATGAAAACTGCAGTTAGAAAGTCGGGCTTTGTCCTAGCTCCATACATGAAAAGCAACAACTTACGGGCAACTTATCAAATTCTCAATACAGTTGTTCCTTATGCTCTTTTATGGATTTTAGCTGTGAAAGCAGCATCTGTTTCCTTATGGTTTATGCCACCGATCATCGTTCTCATGATCCTCTTTTCAGTTCGCTGTTTTTCTTTGATGCATGATTGTGGACACTATTCACTTTTTAGTTCAAAAAAAGTGAACCGGGTTATCGGTTTTATGCTAGGTGTAATCAACGCGATTCCCCAATACTCGTGGTCAAGAGATCATGATTACCATCACAAAACCAATGGTGACTGGCAGCGGTATCGCGGTGTTGCAGATTTCCTGTCCATTGAGGAATTTTCCAAACTCAATTCATTTAACCAAAGACTTTATGAATTACTACGACATCCATTAATGGCTTTTCCGGGAGGCTTTTTCTACCTGGCAATCAAGCCAAGACTTGCCCTGATTGTGGGAACTTATGATTTCATCAACTATCTATTCACCGAGATGAGGAAAGATTCTAGTGTTGATTTAGCGCAAGCAATATCTTCTCATAAGTCTAAATATTGGCAGACTGCCGCTGAGTTTTGGGATCTGCTTTTCAACAATATTTGCGTAGTCGGTAGCTGGATTTTTCTGGGCTATTTACTGGGATTTGGGTTCTTTTTTAGCGTTTATTCCATCATGCTCACTTGTGCTGCGGCAATTTTCATCTGGGTCTTTTTTGTACAGCACATTTTTGATGGTGCTTATGCTCACAAAACAGAAGGCTGGAGCTATCTGCAAGGAGCGATTGAGGGCAGCAGTTACCTGGAGTTGCCGAAGATTCTTCAGTGGTTTACCGCAGATATTGGCTACCACAACATTCATCATCTCTCCGAAAGAATTCCTAATTACAATCTCAAAGCTTGTCATCAAGAAAATATTGTCCTCCTCTCGAAAGCAAAGACCCTTCGGATCAGCAATATGGTTGACTGCTCCAAATTCATCCTGTGGGATTCTGCCTCCAATTGCCTTGTATCCATCGCATCATTTCGTCAAGCTACCCAAGCTATCCTGGATACAGCACAAAGTTTCCCAGACAGAACCGAGATGGCAAATTCTCCTTAAGCGGACTTTGCAGGAGACTTTCCACGGGGTTTAGGTGAAACAGACAGTGCGCCAATCGCAGCAAAAACTCCTCCCATAGATTGAGTCTAGCGTGTTAATTCTGTAAACCTTTACCCCGTCTCCCCAGTAAGTAGTTGAACAAAATTAATTACACAATGCCATTACAAATATATCTCACTGGAATCAAGCAAACATAAGGGCTTAGGTTACTTCACCTCATTCGCAACGACTGTAAATATTTTTGCCCACATAGCAAATTTGAGTTAAACAAACCACGAAATCTGGTAATGATACTATTGGTTAGTTTAATCACAATTCTCTATGGTAGTATATTACCAATATTGTACATTTTACTTGTATGCAAACAATTTTTCCCAATCAAACTGGATTCCCATAGCACCATTTAGAGATAATTATTGAGTAGAAAAACAGCTATTTCTGTTCAATCAGCCATAGTCAGTTAAAAACCATGCAAGATCTCACCAGAATTACCCGCAACCCAGAAATAATGGGCGGCAAACCTTGTATCCGGGGAATGCGTGTTACAGTTGGTACCATCGTCGGCTTAATGGCATCTGGACACAGTTCAAGCGACATCCTCAAGGCTTATCCCTACCTTGAGGAAGCTGATATATATGAGGCGCTTGCCTATGCTGCATGGCGGGCTGAAGAAATTGAAGTCCCGCTGATAGGTGCATGAAAATTTTGATTGATATGAACCTTTCTCCTGATTGGGTAGCGGTCTTTGAGAGGTATAATATCACAGCTATCCACTGGTTTAGCATTGGCAACCCCCGTGATAAAGATTCGGTAATTATGGAGTGGGCTACAATTAATGGATATATCGTCTTTACCCAAGACTTAGACTTCGGTTCCCTGTTAGCTGCAACAGGTGTGGATACTCCCAGTGTCATTCAGGTTCGGACTCAGGATATTTTGCCTACCAGTATTGAAAATCTAGTTATTTCAGCATTGAACCAGTTTGAATCTTTATTAGAGTCGGGCGCTTTAGTAACAATTGACAAAGCCCAATCGAGAGTGCGTATTCTGCCGATTAGACGTGGTTAGCCTTCTCACCCTATTTGTGGAAAAGAACATTTGTTTGTTTAGGGAACTGGACAAAAAAACATTACGTAACCGAAGTGGAAAAGGCAGAAGGACCCACCGGGGAAAAAGTTAGAGAAAAAAATAGCTAGTGGGTGGAATCAGACAGACCTCTACGCTAAAAGGTTTCATGCCCCGCAACGCAAAAAATAACTCGAAGCCTATACCTAATACTTAAATTGTCTGTTACAGGAAGCAAGCTATGCGTGGCGTCTCGAAGAGAACAGAGCAACCTCTCCCCATCTCCCCCACTCCCTACTCCCCATTCAAGGATTTCTGCCGTGCCATACTATCAATCGCATCACCCAAGGCAGTGGTTAGACTTTTACGGGTTTGGGCGTGGTCGTCTTGCTCAGTTTTCAAAGCCTGTAAAAGGCGATCGCGTTCTTTGGTGACGGTGATGAGTTTAGCTTGCAATTCTTCGACAGAAGTTAGCTGGGTTATCTCCTGCTGGATAATAGTTGTGGCAATAGTTTCAGGGAGTATTCCGTCCCCAATGCCCTGCAACTTCCGGAGTTCTAGCTTAATCGATGCGATCGCTTGTTTAGACATTTGGGCATCGTTACGCCGTTGTTCTGCTTCTGTGTTGTAGAGTTGTCGCCATTTTTGCGAACTCTCCCAAGCTTCATCACGTTCGCTCTGAAGTTTCACTAGCTGCTGTTTCAGAGACTGAATTTCTGCTAGCCACTGCTGAGTTAGATGAGTAGATTTATCAATGCTTTCAGCCATTACCGTAGTTTAAAGGTATTGAATAACACTGTTTATAAGTCGAAAAGCTGTAAAAGCTGCTTCAATCTTATTACCTAAGCATGATAAAAACCAACTTCAGATTTGGTGATGGGTAATCCCTGGCTGTCTTATTGGTACATAATAACAGATCTGAGAGCTTGAATCCTACCAGAATCGTTAGTGGATCAGCTTGAATATACTGATTAGACAGTTAGGGTGGGTAATTGGGAACAAGAACCGACTACCCACTACCCATTAATTATGTTTCCACACTACCTGTTTGATATTTACTTGTTTCGGGATCAACTTTAGAGCGAAAAATGTGTCAGCGATCGCTTGCTGTTGAGCGACGACTGAATCGTCCATGGGTAGCACCCCATAGGGACGACGACGAGTAACTGTTTCTAGGGTAGCGGTATTAATCCCTAACTGGGGCGCATACTCTTTAGCAACTTCTTCTGGATGGCTCTTGGCCCAGTCGTCGGACTTTTGTAACTCTTGTTGAATCGTCACGATTAAGTCAGAATGTGCAGTTGCAAAAGCTTTTGCTGCTAGATGAAATGATCTATTCTCCCCTAAACCTCCGGTACCAGTAGTCAAAACCCGCACACCAGAAGTCTGTGTAGCTACCTGAAAAAAGGGGTCCCAGACTACCCAAGCGTCAAGTTTTCCCTGTTCAAATGCAGGTCGTGCATCTCCTGGCAGCAGATAAATTGGCTGGATATCGGTAATTTTCAATCCTACCGACTTTAAGGCGTTGATGATCAGGTAGTGGGCGCTAGAACCCTTGGTGAAGGCAACTTTTTTACCCTTCAAGTCAGCTAGACCCCTAATTGTAGAACCTTTGGGAAGCAAGATACCGTAGGTATCGGGAGCCGGGGGTTTGGTTGATATATACACCAGGTTTGCCCCTGCTGCTTGAGCAAATATTGGTGGCGGTTCTCCCGTCCCACCTATGTCCAGGCTGTTTGCATTCAACGCTTCCAGCAAGGGTGGTCCTGCTGGAAATGAAGCCCATTGTACCGAATAACCCTGAGGTCGTAGCCGTTCCTCAAGGTATTTCTGGGTTCTGAGAATATCTAAATCGGTAAACTTCTGATAGCCAATTCTGACTACACCTGCAGATACATTTGGGGAGCTGGAATTGCTTTGATTGCAGGCAGAGAGTAGTAAACTTAGACTTAGACTAATCGCAAACAGAGCAGTCAAAGCCTTGGGAAGGTTAATGAACTTTAAGTAAACACGTAGTGTGTTTAATAGCATGGATTTGATCCTCCTAATGCTTGGACTGATCATCTTTCAGTTTTATACAGTATATCGATAGACTTATCGTAGTGTAAACTGATATTGCGGTGAGAACAACCACAGTATGTAATTGAAATATGACTCAAACAACCATCACTAGTTTTCATGCACACGTATATTACAATCCTGATACTCGTGATATAGCTAGCCGCGTCCGAGAAGAATTAGATACTAGATTTGATGTCAAGCTAGGGCGTTGGCATGATGAACCAGTTGGACCACACCCAAAATCGATGTATCAAGTTATCTTCTTACCGGAGCAATTTGGGGAGGTTGTCCCTTGGTTAATGCTGTATCGTCAAGGGTTGGATATTCTCGTCCACCCGAATACAGGGGATGCTGTGGCTGACCATCTGTTGCACTCCCTATGGTTGGGGGAGAAGTTGGATCTGAATATTGAAGCTTTAAAAGCGGGTTAGTTTAGTGGGAGCAGGGGAACAATCCCCAATCAAATTTAATCAATCATCGGTAAAGATGAATTTACCGTTAGCAAGATACTCACCATTAGCATGATGCCACCTGCAACACTGAAAAGAACTGTGAGATTTAAATCAGCTAAGGCACCAGCTAAAGCGTAGGAAAAAGGAGCAACACCAAACGAAGAAAGCATTCCTAAGCTCATCACTCTCCCTAACATTTCAGGTAAAGTTTGCTTTTGCATCCAGGTAATTGCTACAACGGTAAACAAGCCGCTACAACACCCCAGGACAGCGATAGTCAAGCTAGCCCACAGTCTATTTGGTATATACCCAAGCAAGAACATACCAAAACCTTGGATACTAGCAAGACTCAGCATCAGAATTCCCAGCCGTGGAAGACGGTGGAGTAACCCAGGTATCAGCGTTCCTAACAGCGCACCACCACCCCAAGCTGAATTCATGATACCTAAGGTGATCGCCCCACCTGGAAAACGACTTTGAGCCAGCGATACGATACCAATTTGTAATGGACCGACGAAAATTAAGTTTAATATCGTTAATACTAGTAAAACTGCTCTCAGCGGCAGATTATTCCATACATAGTTTAATCCCTCACGAATACCAGCAATTAAACTCAAAATCTTGCTTTTGAAGGTGGACTTTTTCACAGATGAGTCTAAAGCAGATCTTGGTTGCGGTCTGTCTTTTATAAGCAACAGTGTTAATGTTGTGACTAGGAAACTAGCAGTATCTATGGCAAACGCCATCTTCATACCGAATGTGGCAATTAGCAACCCGCCGCAGGCAGGTCCAATTAGCATTAGGAGTTGGGTAGTTCCCATGCTCAAGGCGTTACTTGCTGCCAATAATTCCTTAGTGACAAGCCTAGGTATAATTGACTTTGCCGCTGGGATGAAAAAGCCATCTACAACTCCAAAGCTAATTGCAAATAGGTAAAGATGCCATAGTTGCGTTACTTGGAGCACAACAAGCGCTGTCAGTAATGCTGTCAGCACCCCACGCAAGGCATTGGAAATAAGCATGATTAACCGATGTGACAACTGATCACTAACGACTCCACCTATAAGCAGAAAAATCGCACGGGGAATTGCTGCTGCCATTAGTACAGCACCTAAGCTGATAGGAGAGTGAGTCAATTGGATAGTCAACCAAGGCAATGCCACTATATAAAATTGATCACCTAGAAGTGAAATGCTTTCACCAAAATACAGAAGGCGGAAATCCCGCACCAAGAGTGGCTGCCAAAGGGGTAGTTTTGTGCCCATAGGGTAATTGACAATAGCATGGCTGGATAGTTACTGAGGGGTAAGGGTTCTGGTATCATCAAAGGCTATGCCAATAACTCCAACACCAAACACAGCGATGGCCACACTAATGGCAAACACTCCCTGATAGCCGAACGCTTCAGCAATTATACCACTAGTAGCCGCAGCCACAATGCCGCTAAAGGAAGCAACTGAACCTTGGATAGAGTAATCCGTGCCAGATGTCTCTAGTTCGCTTTTATCCATCATAATAGTTGATGTTGCTGTACTTGCCATACTGGTGGAGAACTGGACGCTAATTGCTGCCAAGTAGAGTATGGGTAAATTACTCACACCGAATGCAGGTAGCAGGTAAATGGCGATAGAGACAGCTTGAAGCAAACCAAAGAAAATCAGCGATCGCTTTCGCCCCAAGGGATTAATTAGCAACCCCGCCATCAGTGCCCCCAATACTCCGGTACTATAACTGACTACTCCTAGCAACAAGCCGATTTCTCCTAAAGACAGCCCGATGTCCACCAAAAAAGGACGGTACATAGTGCTGGCTATGGCGCTCCCTTTCAGATAAATCATTAATATGATTACCCAACGCCATATCCCAGGACGACGGAAAAATTTGACTAGACTTTTCCAAGCCAGAGTTGGGTGTCGTGACTCAAACACTGGTTTTCTACTGCGTTCCTTGTGCTGTAAAACTGGCAGCAGCGCTATGATCACCAGCAGTGCCAAGGTAAACATGGTGGCTTTCCATCCCCAGTAATTGAGCAAGCTCAACATCACACCACCGCCAATGACAGCACCTAGATAGCTACCCCCTATTTGGACCCCGTTACCAAGACCTCGCTCATTTACATCTAGCAACCCCACAGCCAGGGCATCCGTAGCAATGTTTTGCAGACAACAAAAGAAACACATGACAAACAAACAAATCAAGAGGGCGATGAAATTGTGTTGAATGTCCAGTAAACCACCAGCAACAGTAGTGCAGGCAATTAGGAGTTGAAAGCAGATAATCCAGAACTGATAATGTCCAACAGAGGTGAAGCTATAGCGATCTAGTAAAGGAGACCAGAGAAAATTGAACATCGAAGGTAGGATCAGTAATGAAAGCAAACCAATTGCTTGTCTAGAAACTCCCTGCTGACGCATGAATACGGGCAGGGCCTGGAACAGAAACATAGTTGGGATAAACTGTGACATATACAAACTGCCCAATAACCCTAATTTCTTCCAGCTCTTGGTACTAATCATCAAGATTAAGTCTCCTAAGTTAATCAGAACTGGATAGACACCGAACCCAGTACGCTAAAAGGTGGTGCTGGGGACAAAGCATCAATCTCATAGTAATAATACTTGGTATTAAATAAGTTGTTGAAGTTCAGACCAATGCGGTACTTGTCGTGACGATAAAAGAAAGCAGCATCAGTTCTGATGTAGGAGGGTGCAGTGAAAGTATTCGGTAGTGATACTTGGTAGTCCCCTGAATATACTAGTCCCAAACCAACTCCCAACCCTTGCAATTTTTTAGTTTGAAACTCGTAAGTTGTCCACAGACTGGCGCTGTTAAATGGTACACCAATTAACTGATCTCCTACGGGAATAAGGTTATCTTGGCTGACGTAGGCATCTGTGTAAGCGTAGTTACCAATGACCTTCCATCCCGGCAGTATTCGTCCGACTACATCTAGTTCGACCCCTCGGCTTTTTTCCTCCCCTGTTTGAACACTATAAAGTGGATTGGTAGGGTCTGGTGTGAGCAGATTTTGCCGAGCAATTTGGTAAAACGCTAGTGTTGCTGAAAGACTATCTTTCAGAAATTCCTGCTTAACTCCTACCTCAAATTGTTCGTCTGTTTCCGGTTTGAATAATTGTCCTGTCTGACTCGTACCAGAGAAGATAGGGTTGAAATAGTTCGACCAGTTGAAATAAAGGGAAGTGGACTTAGTCGGCTGATAGACAATGCCAGCTCGTGGTGAGTAGTGATTATCTACCTGCTGATTAATTAAGTCGCCACCAGGACTATCATAGGCAAATGAGTTACTGGAATCAAAGCGAATGCCTGCCAAAATTTTAAGGTTGGGTAGAATCGAGACTAAATCCTGTGCATAAACTCCTATGTCGTCTGCACCTTGGTCATCAGCAAGTCCAAATGCAGAGCTGTAGGGACCTGGTTGCGATCCATACACTGGATTAAAGATATTAATCGGGGCAATGGATGCACCAACAAAATCAGTACTTAATTCCCTTCGATATAGCTCTACCCCAACTAAAACATCGTGATGCACTGAGCCGGTGTTAAATTTGCCAAATAACTCATTCATCAATGTATAGTTTTCACTTTCTTCCGGTCCTTTTAAGACAGTCCGGTCAATCGTCCCATCCGCATTCAGTGTTGGGGAGTAGTATATGTAAGAGCTTAGATTGGCGTTGGCAAGGAGCGTGTTAAACCCTTGCTTAAAGCTCCAGTTGTCACCAAACTTACGTTCAAGAGTATAAGTAATGGAGGTTGAGTCCATTTCACTACTACCCAAATCTGGTTCTGACAGAGATCTGTTGATCGGGAGTTGTAGTGATTGAGTTACAAGTGGGAGTCCACTATCAAAGACAAAATCGGCTTTCTGATATTCATATTGGACAGAGAAAGTTGTATTCTTATCAATTCGCCAAGTCAAATCAGGTGCGAACAATAAATTCTTACTGTTAATAAAGTCACGGTAACTACCTGAATCTTCAAAGGAAGTATTCAGCCGATAGAGAAGGGAGTTATTCGATGTGAGTGGACCTGTAAAATCCAAAGCTGAACGGTAATAATCGTAGCTACCGACAATGAAGCTGGTGTTATAGAAGGGTGTATCCAATGGTTTCTTTGTCAATACATTGAGTAAACCTCCTTCGGTATAACCGCTTCCATAAAGCACAGATGCGGGTCCCTTTAAAACCTCGACGGAATCGATGTTTGCAGTATCACCTGGCGTCAGACCCACCGGACCTCGAAATCCATCGCGGAAGGTGCCAAAATCAGCAAAGCCTCGAATTATATAGGCTGATGCGGTTTCATATCCTATAACTCTTTCGAGTCCGCTGACATTATCAGTTAATTGGTCTTGACGTACCACCTGCCGATCCTCAATCACTGGACTCGGAATCACCTGCACCGACAACGGAACATCGCTCAGTGGTACTGAGAACTTGGTTCCTGTACTAGCGGTGGGTACTTTGTAACTATCTTCCGGCTCCCCTGTCACCAGTAGTTGAATAGGTTTTTGCCCTGGATTTGGTGTTTGTTTTTGTGAGGATGATGTATCTTCTGCCATCAGGGGGACAATCAAACCTTGCGTGTCGTCTAGTAGCTGGACTTTCGGCACACTGGTAGAACCCTTAACTGTCACCAAAATGCTATTAGCATCCTGGTTTATTACTGTCACCTCTGTAATTCCATCACTAGGATGATCAGACTGGAAGGACTTTCCTGATGGTAGATGCAGTTGAGCATTGCGAATTATGGTGCTAAAGGTGTTCCCCTCAGTCTTGTTTGTGGTTCGCAGTTCATTAGATTGGGAAGTAGGAGTTTCTAAGATGACTTCCAGTCCCTTAGCAGTTGAGCTGACGCGCACACCCGTTACTTCTACAACTTGATTAACTTGATTCTCTTGAGCCTTTTGGGTCAGCCAGTCTTTGATGCTGGTTGGGGGACGTGAAATATCACTCAGTTGGGGAATGTTTTTAATAGGTACTGCTGAATTTGTTACCTCTGGTTCCGATTCCACAGTATTCCCATAGGCAGGACAATTCACCAAAACCGATACTGATGCTGTCAACCACATCCAAATAGATAATTTCTTTTGTTTCACCATACTTTTGTTCCACATATTCATGCAATGCAATAACAAATTGCCCCACAAGACGCTTAGAAAAAGCTGCTAGGAGGTTCACTGCGATCGCAACTAAAAGTCACGTCATCAAATTTTTCAACAGTTTTTATAGCCAACTTAGTGCGGCTCACTTGAACCGCACTAGTCTAATTTTTAATTTGAGTTGCCCCAACTATTGGAACATTATGATCACAGTAATTCTGACAAGTCAAATGACAATCCGTAATACTTCAACTTGCTCTATATCACTTGTAAATAACGACAATATGTAATACTTCAACTTGTCTATATCACTTGTAAATAACGACAATCCGTAATACTTCAACTTCTCTATATTACTTGTAAATAAAGCAGAATCTGTAGTATGCTCTTCCTATACAAAAACCGGAAAAAACTGCCTATCTTCTCCAGGCAAGTCGTCCTTGCCTAGAAGCATACCAGGCTGTTGACTGAGTTTATAGAACCGCTGCCTTCTGAAAAATAGTCAGAGGGGGCTTATTTCCTGTGGCATCAAACATTTGTAATTTTGTTAGTGGTAGTCATGTAGATGGCGATGAAGGAATTAAAGTAATGAAAATTGACAGGCCCTCTCCAGAACATATTGGAGCCGAAGTTGTAGATATAGATATAACTTTGGTTGATGCAGTCGAAGTTGAGATTATTAAGCAACTTGTATACGAGCATAAATTAGTAGTTTTCCGAGGACAAAATCCTAACGAGGAGCAGTATTTAGAATTTGCTCAAAAAATTGGTGTCCCACAAATTTATCCCCAAGAAAACTATCATCACCCAGATTATCCCGAAATATTTGTATCTTCTAGTATCCCCAAAGATGGGATCAAGTTTGGTGTTTCTGGGACTGGTCGATATTGGCATACTGACTGTGCATTTCTGGATCAACCCTTGCCATTGACGATGTTATATCCGCAAGTACTGCCAAATTCGATTAGAGAAACCTATTATATTGATATGCAGCAAGTTTATAAAAAGTTGCCTGCAAATCTCAGAAGCTATATCGATGGCAAATATCTGATACACGAGGGAAAATGGCGTTATAAGGTACAAGAATGGGATATCGATAAGTCGATTACAGAACTCTTAGATGATTTTGAAAAGAAATTTCCACCCGCTAAACATCCGGCTGTAATTACGCACCCTGTTACTCACGCAAAAATCTTGTACATGAGTCAAGGTTTTACTACTAGGATCAAAGGACTTGATTATGAAAAAAATCAAGAGGTTTTGCGGGAGCTATTATCATTTATTCAGCGCGATGAGCATATTCATACTCATCTTTGGCAGGATGGTGACATTTTATTATGGGATAATAGAACCCTTAATCATATGGCATCTACAGTACCAAAAGGGGAGAAAAGTATAAGCTACCGCATTGGCATTTACGATAGTTTACCATTTTATTTACCTTCCCTAATCCATTCAGGAGAATAGTGATGGAGATCAAGGAGCAATTTACCAAGGTAGAAGAAGTGAGTCAAGACCTATTGAATATTTTTCTTGACCCTTACAAAGATGATTGTAGGTATTTGAGAAAAGCTCAAGTTCAATATCTAGACTCCAAACAAGCGGAATTTGAATCAATCAAAGGAGAATTTTCAATTCCGGAATCATGTTATATCTCAGATACAGGACACTTTAATTCTGTGGAGTTTAACATTTGTTACAACCAGCTATTTTATATCATGGTTGCCTATCTGCTACAAAATAAATTGCTGGCAGTAATGAAAGACTGGGATCTGGAAATTTATAAACGATACCAACTGAGTAACTTTCTGATTGTGAAGTTTTCTAGCATTTTTAGAAAACAAATCAATTCCCAACACTTCCAAGGAACTCTATCAATCAATAAATCCTCATCTCGCAGAAATTTAATCATCCTGAAAACTGTATGTGCCTTTTACGATAGCAATGATGGTTGGTCTGAAGGTGATGTCACCATTGCTATCATCAAGAATGAACCCAACAATGTTGGATAACCTATGGGTAGAACAGAACTAGATGTAAGTCAAAGTCAAGCACTCATACTGACTTATATTCAAGAGCAAGTTGCTAAAGCTATAGGGATCAGTGCATCGCAACTAGACACACAGCAACCTCTTAATCGTATGGGAATTGACTCCTTGATAGCTGTTAAGTTGAGGAATCAGCTAAGAACTGATTTAGCAGTAGATGTGTCTGCGACCAAATTCATGGAAGATTCCAGTGTTGCTAGTTTGGCAATAGAAGTGAGTGCTTCTTTAGCATCAGTGGGCCAATCGCACATACCAAGCCGGGATGAACAAAAAACCACCTTGAATGATGATGATTGGTTGAAGGGTGAGATATGAATTTAGTTGAATTTATCCAAGACCTTTTGCAGCAAAATGTCAAATTATCGATTGATGGGGAGAGGCTGTGTTATCAAGGTTCCAAAGATGTATTAACTCCCACACTGCTCAATCAAATTAGGCAACACAAGACAGAAATTCTACAGTTACTACGCGATCGCTTTCACTCCTCCCAATTTTATCCCCTTTCCTATGGTCAGCAAGGGCTGTGGTTTTTGTACCAGCTGGCACCACAGAGTGCAGCATACCATCTTGCCTTTACAGTACGCATTCGCTCCAGCTTAAATGTCCCAGCTTTACGACGTGCTTGCCAGAAGTTGATCATTCGCCATCCCACACTGCGGACTACATTTTCTCAAGGAAAGGCTGAACCCTTTCAAGAGGTTCATGGAGATCAAGAAGTCTGCTTTGAGGAAACCGACGCTGCAACTTGGAACTGGGATGAGTTGACAAAAAGGGTGCTCACAGCCTATCAGTTTCCCTTTGACTTAGAACGAGGACCTGTACTGCGGGTACATCTATTTACTCGCTCCGCACAAGACTATGTACTTTTGCTGGTAATCCACCATATCGCCGTCGATGGTTTCTCATTCGGAATTCTTCTAGATGAGTTACCCCTACTGTACCAAGGGGAAAACCTCGGTCAAGAGATTTCCCTACCTCCCATCAACTGGCAGTATCAAGACTTTGTGCAATGGCAACGGAAAATGCTGGCAAGTCGTGTGGGAGAGGAGCTTTGGCTCTACTGGCAGAAGCAGTTAGCAGGTGAGTTGCCAGTACTAAAACTACCAAGTGTCCTTGCTAACAATCAGGGAGCTTCCTACACCTTCAATTTGACCGCAGAGTTAACCTCCAAGCTCAGGGAGATGGCCAAGGACCAGGGAGCAACCCTTTACATGACACTGTTGGCGGCTTTTCTAGTTTTGCTCCACCGCTACACAGGTGAAGAAGATATTTTAGTGGGATCTCCAGTCAATAACAGGAGTCGGGCAGAATTTGACTCCATTGTCGGCTTTTTTGTTAATATGCTGTCCTTGCGCGTCAATATTACCGACAACCCTACCTTTGCTGCATTCCTCAATCAAGTCCGCTCCACTGTATTAGCTGCACTCGCACATCAAGACTACCCCTCCCCTCTATTAGTTGAGCGATTGCAGCACGAACGGGACCATCGGCATCTGGGACTTTTTCAAGTTTCATTTAATCTGTTGCAGTTGCCCCAGATGACTGAAGTCATAGGTCTATCAATTTCAACTCAAGCCAAAGCAATAGCAGATTGGGGAGGTTTATCCTTAGAGCCATTCGTCATTCCCCAGGAAGAAGGTCAGAATGATTTAGTCTTAAACATGGTAGAGACAACAGAATCACTTCTTGGCACCTTCAGGTACAATACCGACCTATTTGATGCAACCACAATTAGCCAGATGGCAGGCAATTTCCAAACCTTACTGGAGGGTATTGTGGCCCATCCAGGGCAGCAAATCTCAAATTTGCCCCTCCTGAGGGCAACTGAGCAACATCATTTGCTGGTGGAGTGGAATAATACTCAGTTAGAGTATCCCCAGGATCAGTGTATTCATCAGTTGTTTGCAGCCCAAGTAGAACAGAATCCCAACGCAGTGGCCGTGGTGTTTGCTTCCCAGCATCTGACCTATCAGGAATTAAACGCCCGTTCCAATCAACTTGCACACAACCTACAAGCACGGGGAGTCAGACCAGAGGTACTTGTAGGCATCTGCGTCGAGCGATCCTGTGAGATGGTGGTAGGACTGTTGGGTGTTCTCAAAGCTGGTGGGGCCTATGTACCCTTAGATCCCCAACTACCCCCAGAGCGATTGGAGTTCATGTTATCAGATTCCCAGATATCGGTGCTCTTGACTCAGGAGAAGTTGGTGCCGCAGATGCCTAAACACACTGCCTGTGTGGTCTGCTTGGATACAGACTGGGAGGTGTACAGTGAGGATAATCCGGTTAGTGAGGTGACACCAGAAAACTTGGCTTATGCCATTTACACCTCGGGGTCTACAGGAACACCCAAAGGAGTAACAATCACCCATCGCAGTCTGGTTAATGCCTATTTTGCTTGGGAACAAATCTATGAGTTGGGAACAAGAACCAGTAGTCATCTCCAAATGGCTAATTTCTCCTTTGATGTATTTTCCGGGGATCTGGTGCGGGCCCTTTGTTCTGGTGGCAAGTTAGTTCTCTGTCCCCAGGAGTCCCTGTTGGTTCCAGAAAAGCTATATGAGCTGATGGGTGAGGAAGGGGTTGATTGTGCTGAGTTTGTTCCTGCTGTATTGAGGAACTTAGTAGAATATCTCAAAAAAACCAACCAGAACCTCCACTTCCTGCGGTTGCTAGTGGTTGGTTCCGATAGCTGGTATGTAAATGAATATCAAGAACTTCAGCATTTCTGTGGTCCCGAAACTCGCTTAATTAATTCCTATGGGGTGAGTGAAGCCACCATTGACAGTTGCTACTATGAAGGGACTGGGGACAATTTGCCTATTACCGAGCTAGTGCCCATTGGACATCCCCTCCCCAACACCCAGCTATACATCCTAGACCAATATCTCCAACCCGTGCCCATTGGTGTGCCGGGGGAACTACATATCGGTGGTGTCGGTTTGGCTCGGGGCTATCTGAACCGCCCTCATCTAACTAAGTCAAAATTTATCTCTAATCCCTTTGGGGAGGAACCCCACTCTCGTCTCTATAAAACTGGGGACTTAGCACGCTACCTCAGTGATGGCAACATAGAGTGGCTGGGTAGGATCGATCATCAGGTGAAAATTCGCGGCTTCCGCATCGAACTAGACGAAATTGCCGCTATGATCGCCAAAAACCACCAAGTGCGCGGGGCAGTGGTTATTGCCCACACCGATCAACTAGCTAATAAGTGCCTTGTAGCCTACATTGTTCCCATACAAGAGCCACCCAATGTAACAGAACTGCGCCGTTTCCTCAAACAGAAGCTACCCGACTACATGGTGCCTTCAGCATTTGTTACCTTAGAGGCATTACCTCTAACCCCGAACGGCAAAGTCAACCGTCGTCTCCTCCCAGTACCACCGGAACTGAGTGGAGATCATAGCTTTGTCCCACCCCGAACTCCAACAGAAGAAGTCATAGCTAGTATCATGGCTACAGTCTTGGGACGAGAACGCATCGGCATCCATGATAACTTCTTTGAAGTCGGAGGGCATTCTCTGCTAGCGACTCAAGTTATTTCTCGACTCCGGGAGACTTTTGCCGTAGAGGTACCTCTGCGCTGTTTATTTGCATCTCCAACGGTAGCTGAACTAAACGAGTTAATGTGGACCCGTCTCCAAACCGGGTCAGGACCGACGACATCAGTCATCAAACCAGTGCCAAGGGATACAAACCTACCCCTTTCCTGGTCCCAAGCTAGACTCTGGTTCCTCAACCAACTGGAGAATCAAAGTGCCAGCTACAATATGCCCGTAGCCCTACAGATCACCGGGAAGTTAAACATAGCTACCCTTGAGCAAGCCATAGGCGAAATTGTACAACGTCACGAAGTGCTGCGTACCAGCTTTAGGCTGGTGAATGACACCCCAGTGCAGGTCATTGACCCTAAGGCTACGGTAACTCTCAGAGTTGTAGACTTACAAGGCTTTGAAGAAACCGATGTGCAAAGGTTAGTCACCTTAGAAGCACAAAAACCCTTTGATCTCAGTACCTGTCCACTGGTGCGCCTGAGTCTGTTGCAACTAAGTGAAGAACTCCATGTACTAGTGTTGACGATGCACCACATTGTCTCCGATGGTTGGTCAATGGGGGTATTCATCCACGAGTTGTCTACCCTGTATCAAGCCTTGGCCTTAGGGGAGGTTTCCCCCTTACCAGATTTACCAATTCAGTATGCCGATTTTACCGTTTGGCAACGGCAGTGGTTTCAGGGGGAATTCTATGAAGCCAAGCTCAAATACTGGAAGCAACAGTTAGCAGGTTTGCCACCCCTGTTAGAGCTGCCCACAGATAGACCAAGGCCACCGATTCAGACCTCCCAGGGCAGGAGATGGAAATTTCAACTGGATTTGCCCCTGACTCAGAAACTCAAAACCCTCAGTCAAAGGTCAGGCACTACCCTGTTTATGACCTTACAGGCCGCCTTTGCTACCTTACTTGCTCGTTATAGTGGTCAGGATGACATTCCCATCGGTGTCCCCATCGCTAACCGCAACTATCAACAAATAGAATCACTCATTGGCTTTTTTGTCAATATCCTAGTACTACGTACTAACTTCCAAGGTAATCCTAGTTTCTCCGAATTACTCACCCAAGTACGGCAGGTAGCTATCGAAGCCTATGCACACCAAGATGTGCCCTTTGAACAGGTGGTAGAAGTTTGCAGTCCGGAACGGAATCTCAGCCATAGTCCCCTATTTCAGGTGATGTTTGCCTGGCAGAATGTACCCATGGGGAAATTGGCATTACCAGGTTTGCAGTTCACACCCTGGGAGATAGAGACCGTCACAGCCAAATTTGACTTAACTTTGTCAATGGAAGAGAGCGACCAGGGACTCCAAGGGTGGTGGGAATACAACAGCGACCTATTTGAAGCCGATACTATTGCCCGGATGGCCCTGAATTTCCAAACCATATTGGCAGCAATAGTAGTGAATCCCCAACAATCAGTTAGGGAACTACCTCTGCTCACCGATTTGGAGCGACATCAACTGTTAGTAGAGTGGAACCACACCGAGACTGAGTACCCCAAGTCTCAATGTATCCATGAGTTATTTGAAGCACAGGTGGAACAGACCCCCGATGCAGTGGCGGTAGTGTTCGCAGATTCCGCTTTCACTTACCGTGAGTTAAGCGATCGCGCCAATCAACTAGCATTGTATTTGCAAACTTTCGGCATAGGACCAGAGGTTCTAGTGGGACTTGGTGTTGAGCGATCCTTAGATATGATAGTGGGATTGCTAGGGATTTTGAAAGCTGGTGGTGCCTATGTCCCACTAGATCCAACCTACCCCCAAGAACGCCTAGATTACATTTTGCAGGATTCTCAGGTATCCGTGCTGCTCACTCAGTCCCACCTAGACTTTGGTTCTCCAAGGGTGCCTGTGATCTACTTAGATACAGACTGGGATCTAATCAGCAAATTCGGTCAGGAAGATGTAGTTAGCGGCGTTGAGACCACCAACTTAGCGTATGTAATTTATACCTCCGGTTCCACTGGTAAACCTAAGGGGGTTTTAGTCACCCACCAGGGACTGGGCAACCTAGCCAGGGAACAGATCCGGTTATTTAACATATCTGCAAATAGCCGTGTTCTCCAATTTGCTTCCCTGAACTTCGATGCCTCAGTTTCCGAAATCTTTATGGCCCTGTGTTCTGGGGCAACGTTAGTTCTGGGGACACCAGAGTCTTTGCTGCCTGGTGAAAATTTAACTCAGTTGTTACATCAGCATAGCATTACTCATGTTACCCTCCCTCCCTCAGCCCTGGCAGTCCTGTCTCCTGATGATTTGCCGAATTTGGCGAATATGATCGTGGCGGGAGAAGTCGTATCAACAGATTTGATCGGGCGGTGGTTTAGTAATAGACGTGTATTTAACGCCTACGGACCAACTGAAGCCACTGTCTGCGCCACAGTAGCTGAAATCAGCAACAGTACAACCATTGGTCGTCCCATAGCTAACACACAAATCTACATCCTAGATCCCTACCTCCAGCCAGTACCCATTGGTGTTACCAGTGAACTGTACATCGGTGGTGTCGGTTTAGCTCGTGGCTATCTGAACCACCCCAACTTGACCAGGGAAAAATTCATCCCCAACCCCTTTAACAAGGGGGACTCCCGCCTCTACAAAACCGGTGACTTAGCACGTTACCTAAGTGACGGCAACATTGAGTTACTGGGGCGGATTGATCATCAGGTGAAAATTCGCGGCTTCCGCATCGAATTAGGTGAAATCGAGGCAGTACTCAGTCAACATCACCAAGTCAAAGCGGCAGTAGTAGTGATGGACCAAGGTAATAAGCGCCTTGTGGCCTACATCGTCCCCAAACAGGAACAGCCTAGTGTAACTGAACTCCGCCGCTTCCTCAAGCAAAAACTGCCCGACTATATGCTGCCTTCCGCTTTTGTGATCCTAGATAAGTTGCCGCTTTTACCTAATGGCAAACTCAACCGCCAAGCATTGCCAACAACCCAGTTTCGTCCAGAGGTAGAAGCAACTTACATAGCACCCCAAAACCAAACCGAGCAGCTGATTGCAGCTGTTTGGCTAGAACTGCTTCAGGTCGAAAGGGTCGGTATTCATGACAACTTCTTTGAACTGGGTGGTCATTCATTACTCTTGATTCAGATTCATAGCCAATTGCGCGAAATTTTTGCCCAAGAGCTATCAATCGTTGACCTTTTTAAATACCCAACCATCAGCTCTTTAGCTCAATATCTCAGTCAGGAGCAAAGGGAAAAACCTGCTGCTGTGCCTCGCCAAGACCAGGCTAAAACCCGTATGGTGCGTCGGTCTGTCATAAATCAACAAAGTCAACTGAGACAGAAGTCTCGAACAACGAAAAAAGAGTGAGAATTGGCAAATGGATGATTCGATTCATCAATCAGCAATAGCCATTATTGGTATGTCCGGTCGGTTTCCTGGAGCTAAAGACCTAGATACGTTTTGGCAAAATTTGTGTTCTGGTGTAGAGTCCATTTCGGTTTTTAACGATCAAGAACTGGAGTCTTCAGGGGTTAACCCTGCCATGTTCAACAACCCTCGGTATGTAAAAGCCGGTGCTGTCCTCGAAGATGTAGAACTATTTGACGCTGCGTTTTTCAGTTTGAGTGCTAGAGAAGCTGAAATTATGGACCCCCAACACCGTCTTTTTTTGGAGTGTGCTTGGGAAGCGCTGGAAAGTGCAGGTTACAATCCTGAAATATATACAGGGGCTATTGGTGTTTATGCTGGGGTTAGTATGAACACTTATTTATTGTTTAATATAATACCAAACCAACAACTTTGGGAATCTGGGAATATTTTCCAAATCGGATTGGTAAATGATAAAGATTTTCTCCCCACACGTATTTCATATAAGTTAGACCTCAAGGGTCCAAGTGTCAATGTTCAAGCTGCCTGTTCCACCTCCTTGGTTGCTGTCCACCTTGCCTGTCAAAGTTTATTCAATGGGGAGTGCGACATAGCTTTGGCTGGAGGGGTTTCCGTTCGAGTTCCCCAAAAGATTGGCTATTTATATCAAGAGGGAGGAATTGCTTCACCAGATGGACACTGTAGGGCTTTCGATGCCCACGCTCAAGGGACTGTTGGTGGCAACGGTATGGGAATTGTGGTCTTGAAGCGGTTGGAGGAGGCTTTAGCTGATAGAGACTGCATTCATGCTATTATTAAAGGCTCGGCAATTAACAATGATGGTTCCCTCAAAGTTAGCTACACAGCGCCCAGTGTAGACGGTCAAGCAGCAGTGATTTCCGAGGCAATGACAATTGCTGGTGTTACACCGGAAACCGTCACCTATGTAGAAGCCCACGGAACGGGGACAGCACTGGGGGACCCAATTGAAATTGCTGCACTGACACAGGCTTTTCACACTGACACTACAGCCAAGGGCTTTTGTGCGATTGGGGCAGTGAAAACCAATATCGGACATTTGGATGCTGCATCTGGTGTTGCTAGCCTGATCAAAACAGTTTTGGCCCTCAAACACAAGTGGCTACCCCCTACCCTACATTTTCAAGAACCCAACCCGAAAATTGATTTTGCCAACAGTCCCTTTTACGTCAATACCTCCCTTTCCCAATGGAACACAAATGGGAGTCCCCGTCGAGCTGGAGTCAGTTCTTTTGGCATTGGTGGCACTAATGCCCACATCGTCCTCGAAGAGGTCCAGACAGAGATTACCTCTGGGAGTTCCAGACCTTGGCAGTTGTTGGTGCTCTCTGCGAAAACCCCTTCTGCCCTCGATACGGCAACGGCAAATTTAGGGGAGTATCTACGGCAGCATCCCACTGTTAACCTGGCTGATCTGGCTTATACTTACCAAATTGGTCGCAGGGTTTTCAACCATCGACGAATGCTGGTTTGTCGCCATTGGGAAGCGGCTACGGGCATGGACGCACTCTTTTCCACAAGTTTCCAGGAATCCAAAGACCGACCTGTGGTCTTTATGTTTTCCGGGCAGGGAGCGCAGTATGGGAATATGGGTCAGGAATTATACCAAACTGAGCGGACATTTCGGGAGGTAGTTGATTGCTGTTCAGAAATACTCAAACCCGATTTGGGGTTGGATTTACGCCATTTACTGTATCAAAGTCAACAAAATCTTCAACGCACAGCGATCGCCCAGCCAGCCCTATTTGTCACTGAATACGCCTTAGCTAAGCTATGGCAGTCTTGGGGGATACATCCCCAAGCCATGATTGGTTACAGTATTGGTGAATACGTGGCAGCGTGTTTAGCAGGTGTTTTCTCTCTGGAAGATGCTCTGACCCTAGTAGCTGCACGGGCACAGATCATGCAGCTACTGCCACTAGGGGCAATGCTGGCTATTCCCCTACCAGAAGCCGAAGTGCAACATCTGCTAGGTAAACAGCTTTCCTTAGCCGCCGTTAATGGACCATCTCTATGTGTGGTTTCCGGTGTCATAAGTGTTGTCGAAGCATTACAGAAACAACTAGCCACTCAAGGCGTGCAGTGTCATCGTCTACATACATCCCATGCCTTTCACTCGGCAATGATGGACCCAATCTTAGAGCCATTCACTGAACTCGTCAAAAAAATTAGCCGGAACTCCCCACAGATTCCCTACCTGTCCAATGTTACTGGTACTTGGATTACAGCTGCCCAGGTGAGAGATCCAAACTATTGGGCAAAGCATTTGCGCTCAAAGATCCGCTTTGCCGAAGGACTAGAACAACTGTTGAAAGAACCAGAGCAAATTTTACTGGAAGTTGGACCGGGAAGGACCTTGAGCACATTAGCCAGACAACATCCAGAGAAAACAGCACACCAGGTTGTATTATCTTCCTTACGCCATCCTCAAGACAGCAAGTCAGATGTTGAATTCCTCCTAACTACATTAGGCAAGCTGTGGCTTTCTGGTGTCAAAGTGGATTGGTGTGGGTTTTATGCTCATGAACAACGTTATCGCCTTCCTTTGCCCACCTATCCTTTTGAACGCAAACGTTACTGGATTGAACCTCAAAAACAACCTGAGGAACAAGCGCCACTACACAAAAAGCCAGATATTGCTGACTGGTTTTACCTTCCCGTTTGGAAACAATCTGTGGTGAGACAGCAAGACTGGCAACCAAACTCATGCTGGCTAGTGTTTGTTGATGAATGCGGTTTAGGAGCCAAAATCGTTAACCGACTGGAAAAAGATGGGGTAGATGCCATCGCTGTGAAAATTGGACCAGGGTTTACTAGGGGTAGTGTATATACCGTCAACCCTCAACAACCCCATGACTACGAAGCTTTACTTAATGAGCTGCTCACCCAAGGCAAGGTGCCCAAGACAATTGTTCATCTCTTTTGTGTTACAAATAACAGTCAAATAGATCAAGCTCAAGATTTAGGGCTACACAGTCTCAACTTTCTAGCTCCGGCCCTAGGAAAGAATTTTACCGCTGAACTACAACTGATAGTTGTTTCTAATCATGTACAGGCAGTGACAGGGGTTGAAGATTTGTGTCCAGAAAAAGCGACTTTGCTCGGATCTGTGAAGATTATTGGGCAAGAATACCCAAATATCAGGTGTCGGAGCATTGATGTCACCCTCCCCCTTAGTACTGAGGATGAGCAGCAACTTCTAGACCAGTTGCTTTTAGAAATGGGAGCACAATCTACTGATATAGTTGTTGCCTACCGTGGTCTTCATCGCTGGGTACAAACCTTTGAACCAGTACCATTGGAGCGAGGTGCAACTAGGTTAAGGGAGGGAGGAGTCTATTTAATTACAGGTGGACTTGGTGGTATCGGTTTTGTGTTGGCAGAACATCTGGCAAAGACCCTAGGGGGGAAATTAATCCTGTTAGGACGTTCAGCTTTTCCCCCTGTGAATAAGTGGGGAGAATGGCTAGGCACCCATGATGAACAAGACAAAATCAGCTGCCAGATTCGGAAAATTCAGGAACTCGAAAAGCTAGGAGCCGAGGTTTTAGTAGTCAGCGCCGATGTGGCAAATATACAACAAATGAGAGCAGCGATCGCCCTAGCCCAAAAGCGGTTTGGTCAGATCAATGGTATAATTCATACTGCTGGAGTAGCTGATTATGCTGGTGTAATTCACAGAAGAACAAAAGAGATGACAGACAATGTTCTGGCAGCCAAAGTGAAAGGAACATTGGTACTAAATCAGCTTTTGAAGCATATTAAACTCGATTTTTTGGTTCTTTGTTCATCCCTTGGTTCTATCCTATACAAAACAAAGTTTGGTCAGGTAGGCTATAGTGCCGCCAATGAATTCCTAGATGCCTTTTGTTATTACAAAACTCGTCAAGACGGCACATTTACAGTCAGTATTAACTGGGATGATTGGCAGGAAATTGGTATGTCAGTAGAGGCAGTCAAGCAAGCTGCCAATAAAAAATATGGTATTTTTGCAGATCGGTACCGACAAAATGGGCTGCTACCAAAAGAGGGGATAGAGGTTTTGATGCGGATTCTGGAAAATCCATTCCCCCGAGTTGTAGTGTCCACCGAAGATTTAAGGACGAAGATTGATCTAGCTACTGACACTTTTGCAAAAGCTAACTTATCCCAACCGACACATACACGTCCAGAACTAAGTAATGCATATATTGCTCCCCGCAACGAAACTGAGCAAACTATCGCGCTGATCTGGCAAGATTTTCTTGGTATCAAGGAAGTAGGAGTTTACGACAACTTTTATGAATTAGGGGGAGACTCCCTATTGGCTGTTCAACTCCTACCCCAGTTGCGCGATATATTACAGGTACAAATTTCCTTAGACAACCTTTTTGCAGCAGACACCATAGCTGAGTTGGCAAAGATAGTTACACAACATCAGAACCAAAATCTGGAAACTGCTCCTTGGTCCCCTCTGGTGGAGATTCAACTCGGTTCAAAACAGCCTTTCTTTTGCGTCCATCCAATTGGTGGAGGTGCCCTTTGCTATACACAGTTAGCACAATATCTAGGACCAGATCAACCATTCTATGGGTTGCAAGCAGCAGGTCTCTATGGGGAGCAAGAACCTTGTTCTGACATCAAAATCATGGCGGCTCGCTACATCCAAGCCGTGCAAAGCGTACAGCCTGAAGGCCCTTACTTGTTAGGAGGTTGGTCAATGGGAGGTGTCATTGCCTTTGAAATGGCGACTCAGTTGCAGGACCACCATGGGCAAAAGATAGCCTTGCTCGCTTTGATTGATGCTATGGCTCCGATTAGTATTACAGAAGTAGATGATGAGACTCTTTTGGGCAAATTTAGGCAAGATATCCTTGGTCTATCCTCAGAATATCCAGACTTTTCGCAAGAGCGCCTAGAGAAAAATCTTTTCCATGTCTTTAAAAGCAACTTTCGGGCTATGCAGAGCTACGTACCGCAGGTTTATGATGGCCGAGTGACACTCTTAAAAGCCGGTGAACAATTGGCGGAAAACAATCAAGACCCAACAATGGGGTGGGGCAGGCTGACTACTAAGGAAGTAGAGATATCTATTGTCCCAGGCAACCACTATACCATCATCGGCAAACCCCATGTCCAAGTTTTAGCAGAACGTTTAAAGGTCAAAATCAATGATATATAAAGATGAAATAACAACATTGGCAGATATACCACGGGTACAAGCCCACCAATTCAGAGACACTAAGGCATTGATATTCAAGGATGAAGCACTCACATATTTACAGCTACATGGACAAAGTAATCGTGTTGCTAATGCACTTTTAGCACAGGGAATTAAAGCTCAATCACGAGTGGCAATATTAGCTAAAGATTCGCTCAAGAGTTATGAAATATTATTTGCCTGTAGCAAGATAAATGCTGTCTTAGTGCCTATTAATTGGCGATTAGCGGCTGCGGAAGTTAGCTACATCCTTACAGATGCCAACGTTGAAGTTATCTTTGTCGGCTCTCAATTTCAGACATTGGTTGAAACCATTAGGAATCAACTTGATGGTGTGAAAGCATTCATTGCCTTAGAAAAAGCTGAACAGAATTGGCTAACTTACGATCATTGGTATCAAGAATATCCTAATGTTCAGCCTGATACTGCTATTAGTCCAAATGATGTTGCTGTGCAAATATATACTAGTGGAACGACAGGGCGACCCAAAGGTGTCCAATTGGCACATTACAGTTTTTTCGCCATCGCCAAAGAATTTGTTCAGCAAGGTAAAAATTGGATAGATTGGAGTCAAACAGATAAGAGCTTGCTGGTTTTACCCTTTTTTCATATTGGGGGTCTGTGGTGGGCTATTCGTGGTCTGGCTTGTGGCGCGGAAAATATTTTACTGGAAACTTTTGACGGGGTAGAGGTTCTCAAAGCAATTGAAAAATATCGGATTACTAAGACCTGTATGGTGCCCGCAATGATTCAGGTTTTGTTAGCTGAACCTGAGTGTAAACAAACAGATTTTTCTTCATTGGGATACATTGTCTATGGAGGTTCTCCTATTGCTGAATCATTACTGAAAATTGCTCTGTCCAGATTTTCCTGTAATTTTGTGCAAATTTATGGTCTGACTGAAACTGGAAACTGTGCTGTATGTTTATTGGCTCCTGAACAGACCTCTACACATCCAGAAAGGCTTAAATCCACAGGTAAACCTTTTCCCGGTGTATCAGTAGCCATTTTAGATAGTCAGGGCAAAGAAGTATCTTGCGGTCAGGTGGGTGCAATTTGGATCAAATCGCCTGCAAATATGATTGGTTATTGGAAATTACCTGAAGCTACGGCAAACACATTGGTTGATGGCTGGATTCATACTGGTGATGCAGGCTATTTTGATGAAGAAGGTTACATTTATATTTGCGATCGCGTTAAAGATATGATTTGCTGTGCCGGTGAGAATATCTATCCAGCAGAGATTGAAAATATTTTATATGAACACCCAGCCATTGCTGAGGTAGCGGTAATTGGTATTCCAGATGAAGATTTCGGAGAGGCTATTAAAGCTATTGTTGTTTTAAAAGCTGCAATGGAGGCAACTGCCCTAGACATCATCAATTTTGTCAGAGGTAAACTGGCTGATTTCAAGTTACCTAGAAGTGTGGAGTTTACTAAATCATTACCAAGAACACCAAGTGGTAAAGTGCAGAAGGGTAAACTGCGGGAAAAATATTGGCAAGGGTATCAACGTCAAATTAATTGAATCAAAAATTGCCACCCTATACGAGTAATTAGAAAATATGACCTTGTACCGTAGTGCTCAGGAGCAACGAGAAAAAGAAGCTAAGGAACTCAGGTTTTCCCTTTTTTACTGTCTAATTGGCTCAATTGCACTACATATTGTGGTACTGATTTTAGGTCTGAAAAATTTGCTGATCAGATTTCCTCAAGTCAAAGATGAGCCAATTGAAGTGACACTCATCGAAGTACCACGTCAGGAAGTTAAAAAACCCCCAGAACAACAAAAATTGCAATTAAATGTAAATGCTGGTACTAGCTCAGTTGGTGGTAAGTTTGGTCAACGAGGTGCATATACCTCCTCTATATCCGTTGCCAAACAGCCATATATGCCACCTTCACAGCCACCATTGAATATTGCTCATACCCCTGCAAAATATGTTGCCAAACAGCCCCAGTCACCAAGGAACGTACAACCTATTGCCTCCCCAGTACAGAAGCTAGCTAATACATTCAAGACTTCACCACCAATAACTGAGATCGCGAGTAAGGCAGTGCCCACAAATGACTCTTCGATACTGAAAAATAGCTCTATCAACAAGTTGCTGGAACGCTTAAAGACACAGTCACAACAACCCACAACACTAAATCAACCATCTAACTCAGTAGCAACAACCCTCCCAACAGCGCTTGGGCATTCTACTGGTGCAAAGCGAACACTAACTTCCAGTCAATCCACTAGTAGTGCTGTCACTAAAGGTTCAGAAAATACTACTAACAATGAATCGAGTAATAAAGTTGGTAATAATTCGGGTAATGGAGTTGGTAACGATTCCGGTAATGGAGTTGGTAATAATTCGGGTAATAGCGCTGGTAATCAAAAGAAGAAAGAAGATATACCAGTGGCAACATCTCCAAAACCACCAACAGACAATAACTCCCTATTAGACAGTGCAGACTGCGTTAGATGTGATATCAAATATCCAGATAGTGCAAGACGACGCGGTGTAGAAGCTAGTCCAGAGATAGCTGTTGATACTGATGAGCGTGGTAATGTCACAAATGTACGACTGATCCATTCCAGTGGCGATCGCGAACTTGATGAAGCATCTCAAAGAGCAGCACAAGAGTGGAAATTAAAACCGAAATCTGGTGGCAGACAAGGTGTACGTGTATCAGTTAATTTTGCTATTAAAGGATCGCAACGTTACCGGGAACTTCAAGAACGTCAACGAGAGAGAGAAGCAGCGCAGAAAAAACGAGAGACTACTACTTCCATACCTACCTCACAAGCAATACCTCTTCAAAAAGTAGAATCTAATACTACATATCGTCCCCCCCAACCGATAGAATCGTCTCAGGAAGGTAGAACTGAAGGTACACCAAGAAGACGCAGACATTTAGAAGATATTTTGCGTCCCCCCCAACCGATAGAATCGTCTCAGGAAGGTAGAACTGAAGGTACACCAAGAAGACGCAGACATTTAGAAGATATTTTGCGTCGTCGTCCACAAACTTCTAATTCTCAAGAAGCTAGCTCCGAGAGAGTTAAAATCAGACGGAAACGATTAGAAGAAATTCTGCAGGCATTGCGTAAGTGCCGGATGAGTCGGGAGAATACTGATATTTGCCAAAAATCTAAGTAGTACTTAATACGCCAATATATCCACTCATCTAGCGGGAGGAGCAATAAAACCTACATTCCGCACCCTAACTGTCACAAGCGGTCATTACTGTAGTGAAACTGTCATATAGTTGAGGGGGTGACAAGGTAGCTAAAGTGCTTGCCGTATAAGCGTCATAGCCCTCAAGCACTGCCAATAAAATGATTTTTTGTAGCAATTTTTACTCATTAATTGATATATACTAAAAACGGCTGATTTCTGGACTTTTGCCTGGGCAAAAAAACTTTGCATGTAACCTCAAGCGCGATTTTATTGTTTAACCGAACCGTATTGGGAGCAGTTGCCCTTAGAGCTTTGATGAAGGCAAGGAACTTTTGGAGATTGGTAAACTAGATAAATGATGATGCTGAATCATTGGGAGTCAATCTTAATCATGTCTAAAACGCTATACAATCGGGATTTGCAACTCTGGATTGAACAAACCATTCGACAATTAAAGAATCATGAATTTGAGTCGCTGGATATTGAGCATTTGATTGAGGAGTTAGTTGACTTGGGTAAATCTGAAAAGAATGCGCTAAGAGGAAATTTAATGATTTTATTAGCGCATTTACTCAAGTTGAACGTACAGCATGATGTCCCCGATAGCATGAAAGTTAGTTGGTATAGTTCGGTTTTGGAACATCGTCAGCGAGTGCTTAATAATCTGGCAGATACACCTTCGCTCAAAAGCTATTTGGTAGAAGCAGTGGAAAAAGCCTATCCAGGGGGGCGGAAACTGGCCATAAAGGAGGGGCAGTTGGTGAAGTTTGGGGTACGTATACCGGAAGAGATTGAGTATCCGATAACGTGTCCTTTTTCGATTCAGCAGATTCTGGACGAAGATTTTTACGGAGGTTAGAAGGTTATTGAGCGAGTTTGAGCAAATCTTCCGGGTATAGATTGTTTTGCTAGGGTAGGTTCTGCCTAGAGAGCGATCGCACTGCACCAACACTCTCAAGCATCACTTGCAGGTTAGTAATGACGTGACTGAAATCACTCGGTTAAGAAAAGTAAGCATTTTTGCCAAGAGTGATCGCCTTTATCTTTAATCTTTGCTTAACTTTGAAATGAACCTTCTGGATTATCTTCAGGAAAAACAACATCTTCATACAGCAGAGAAATCGGACAGCAAAAATCAAGGCTAGTAAAATGAACCTCTAGTTCTGTTCCTTTAGCAATTGTTTCTTCGAGTGAATAATTTGTGAGTTCCCATTTACCTTTCTCGTTGATTCGGAAACAATCCACATTCATGCGATCAGCTTCAATCAAAACGTATTCGTTTAAAGTTTCAATTTGACGGTAATGTCTAAATTTTTTACCACGATCAAATGCTTCTGTTCCTGGTGATAGCACCTCGACAATTAAAGAGGGATGATAAATAACTTTACGGGCGTTGAGATCGCGACTGTCACAAGTCACCATTACATCAGGATAATAAAAAGGCCCGTTTTGCGAAACCCCCACTTTGGCATCTGCCATAAAAACTTTACAGCATTTACTTCGCAGGTGATTTTTGAGTGCAGAGGCTAAATTCAAGGCAATGGAGTTATGGGACAGAATTCCCTCTGTCATGGCAAAGACTTTCCCATTGATGTATTCATACTTAATGGGTTGTTGTTCTTCCCATTCCAGATACTCTTGGGGAGTCATCAATTGAGGTTGAGCAATCATAGGAAATGTGTCTTAGCTAAAGTTTATTTAGGGCTTGCTGAATATCCGTCTAAACTGCGAGCATATCACCTTCGCTATTGAGTAAAAATACTTATTATTAATACCAAGAGTGGTAGGTGGGAAATGTGGTAGAATAGGAGGATATAGGAAATAAAATACTTATTTACACTGAGGGATTTCAACTGGGAATATTTTCACAGTTTAGATGAATTAAGCATAGCAATTGGACAACGTCTTGAGCAATTAATTACATCAATTGTTGCTTTTATAGGAATCCTATTTGATTTTTGAAAAAAACTCAGTATACCTAAATTCTCTGTAATCCTCGTGGCTCTTGCCTTTTCCTTCCTACCTGTGTACGGAAACAATTTCTCCCAATCAAACCGGATTCCTATATTACAGGTTATGGCTTTATTTGAGATGCCGTATTTGTATCAAGATTCTAGTCAATTAGGGACTTCCAACTAAAAAAATATCGAATTCCTAGGGGAGCAGAGGGAGTAACAGTCGTGTTGAGTCCATAAAATGGGATAATTTAATTTCTGGAAGTCCCTTAGTATAAGACTAATGGCGATCGCTATAGTTTGTAGTTTGTTTAAGAGGGGTAAAAAATACCATTATTTACTCAATCAAAAAGTATAAAGAAATACTGCAATTTACTTGCGTATCCCTGCAGTGAGATAAATATTCAGATCTATTGAGCCTTTTTCTGGAATGGGTATTAAGAAATGTGTAGAAGATTGTGGCAATAAAAAAACCTCTGGAGACTCTTATGCTTAGTAGACTTATGGACATGATCTTCATCGACTTCTTTGCCTTGGCAATTAATACTACATTCGGCACCCTACTCCGCACTAAAATTTGCAACTACTCATGGGAAGGGGAGCCTAGAACTGAGCCAAAGCCAGATAAAATCAACATCACGGAGCTTACTGAGGAGGAACTCAGGTAACCGCAGGTTCTAGCATTTGAATTTTGCCCAAGTTCGCATCAATTTCTACCTCTACACCTATGGGTAGGGTCAAGATTGTTTCTATATGTCCAATTTCAGCGCCAAAAAAAGCCGGAACCCCTAAGGGTTTGATGTGATCCCACACCACTTCTTCCAAGGTTAAAGAACCGTAGTCTGCATCTGGTGAGCAGTCAGGACACTGCCCAAAAATAAAACCTGCTATCTGCTTAAACACCCCGGCTACTTTGAGGTGGGTGATTAAGCGATCGAGTCGGTAGACATTTTCATGTACATCTTCTAAAAACAGGATTGCACCTTTGAGATTAGGTACGTAAGGGGAACCCACAATCCCGGAAAATACTGACAAATTACCACCTATGAGTCTGCCCCTAGCTTTACCGGGGTTAATTGTCTGGATACGATTTTTTACCCGCATTAGTCGGTCCGTATCACTGCTGTCTTTAAGATTTTCAAAGGTTACCATCTCGCCCCCAAACAGGATGCGACGAAAATATTCTGTTTGGTCAGGTAGCCAGGAGGTCAAACCCTGGGGTCCGTGGAAGGTAACTAGACCAGTTTGGGCGTGAATTCCGAGAATTAGGGTAGTAATATCGCTAAAACCAACGATAATTTTCGGATTTCTCCGGATCAGTTGGTAATCTAGATAGGGTAGCATGCGGCTACATCCCCATCCTCCCCGCATTGGCATTAGAGCGGCAATCTTGGAATCTGCAAAAAAGCGGTTGACATCTGCGGCTCGGTCAATATCTTTGCCTCCCAAATAACCATAGCGATCGCGCAGGTGTGGAGCTAGGTAAGGAACCAGTCCCAGTCCGTGAATAGCATCAACTACAATATCTATTTCTTCCTCCAAAAATGTGGCACTGGCAGGGCTAATCAAGCCAACACCAGCACCAGGACGGAGTCTTGCAGGTTTGAGCTTACGACTTACAGCTAGTGCAGGTTTGGCTCCCATAGTGAGGGAAAAAGATGTAGTTGCTGCATGGGCTAAAAACTGGCGACGAGTTACCATGGAGAGGTTAGGGTTAGAGTGTGTAACTAATTTAGGACTAGCTTGTATACAGAGTACAGATGACAAGCATCAAAAACTAGTTAAGAAAACCTGTAATTTTAGCAATATCTTCGCCAATTTATGAGATTAAAGGGAATAGGGAAAAACAATAAGTCCTAAAAATTTCTTCCAGGTTTCTCAAACGGTTTTTTCTAGCAAATTCGCTACATTATAAGGGTTTGGAATTACCAACCACATTTGAAACTAAACACTTATTTATCCGAACTTCCAACGCGATCACTTTTATTTCCCAGTAGGGTAATAACCTACTCTATACCTATCCCAAATTGAAGGGGTTGGAGTAGCCGTAGCTTCTTTAATTGGCAAGAGCCATCAGAGGCTAAAGTAAAACTTAATAAATTGTTAAATTGTATATTCTGGATTGACATTACCCTTAAGAGCATTTACTATCAATAATTATTTCTTCAGTAATTACCCTTAAACTAACGAAACAACAATGTTGTTAACTATAACTCTTATACTGGACTATCTCTGTAACAATTCTGCTGAACCAATCAATTTATTTTTCGATTTTGAATCTGCGTGCCAGACCATATTCTGCTACACAGTTTAGGTGTTGGGAACTAGTCATTAGTTTTTCTCCCCCCTGCTCTCTTCCCTGCCTCCTACGGGGTAAGCGAAACTTGTGCTCTTGAAAAGAGTTGAGACTTACAGCAATTTGATATCAAACCCGCGACAAAAATAAATTACAGAACGAAGTCTAGGACTAGTTTTGATGATTTCTATCTGTGGCATGGTTGATCAGAAACTGCTGTAAAAAGATTTCTTTTTTGTGATAAAACTACACAGTATGTTCTCGGTTTACTGAGGGAATTCAAAATAAAAAATCATCCCAACGTAAAGTCCAACCTCATGCAGCACGAGGAGAAATAGTCCAGTTGCATCTGCCTTTTCCACTTCAGGTACATAATGCTTATGGGGTGATTTTTTCTGTCCAGTTCCCTGAGGCTTATAGTAGTTTTACCGTGCATTTACGCATATTTCGAGATTGCACCTAAGAGCCTGTTTTGCTTCGATAGCTAACTTTTACAACGTCCGCTAACAAATCCATTGAAAACAATGCAACTCAGAAATATATCCTTAAGCCACATATCAGTTCCTATCTTATTGGGACTATCGCTAGGGTTCTCCCAAAAAGCAAGTGCTGCTAATCTGGGATTAGCGGGAAACTACATCTTATTTGCTACGGGAAACGTTACCCAAACAAACTCAGATATTGATGGCGCCTTAGCTGCTGGTGGAAGTGTTAATCTCATGTATTCTGGTGTTGGTAGTAGTCTAACCACCAGTCAGAAAAGCAGCATTATTAATGATGATGTATTGGTAGCAGGAGGTAGCGTGAAACTGACCAATGGTGAGTTTTACGGTAACGTTGTCTATGGCACCAGTTCCAGTTCCAGTTACAGTGAAACTGGTGCAGGAATTGAAGGAACCGTTAGCGCAGGTACCCCCATCGACTTTAGTGCCACTGGTGATTCATTGGTGTCACTCTCAACAAACTTGTCAACACTCACCCCTATTGAGACTATAACTAATACTACACAAGCGGAAGAGATTACACTCACTGGTAATAATAGTAGTTTAGACGTGTTTGATGTATCAGGTGAAGCGCTCTATCATGCCAATGGTTTTGCGATTAACGTCCCTACTGGTGCTACAGTTGTAGTTAATGTCAGCGGTACTAATGACAACGGTACTAGTGACAGCGGTACTAGTGACACCCTGCAAAACTTTGGATTTACTATCAATGGCACAAGTGCTGAGAATGGCACAAATCAGGAAGACGTTTTGTTCAACTTCTATCAAGCCACAAGTTTAACCGCCCGTAGCATTACCATAGATGGGAGTATTCTGGCACCGAACGCTGCCTTTTCATTCTCTGACGGTTCTGTTCAGGGTAATGTTGTGGTAGCCTCTTACTCAGGATCTGGAGAAATCGAGGACTATCCATTTCAGGGCAACCTCCCCAGTTCAGTTCCTGAACCTTCGTCGTTCTTAGGTTCTCTGGTGGCTGTGGGTTTTGGTATAGCGTTACGCTTCCGAAAACAGTTTCGCGCCAGATGACACAAAGATAAGTTTTGCAGTTAGATTGGGGTGAGAAATCTCCAATCCTAAATTGAAATAGTCCCCAATTTGCAACCATTATCTGTGCAGTTCGGATGTCAGAGAGGGAGCAGGAGAGTTGGGGACAATTCCTACTAGCTAAATGTGCAGTTGCCCAACGGTAAAAGAACGGATGCCATGGCAATGTCACTCGACTTCAGTGACGCGCCTACATCTCTCTTGCGAGTAGATGTAGGCTTCTGGCAGAAATTATCTTTCCAGAACTTCCTTTGTGGTACTCCCAAAGTTTCCCACTACGGCGGTTTATAGTCAAGTACGCGCCCTGCCCGACTGTCTTTAAAAAAGACTACCTACATTCCTTGAAGATTTTACATATCGGAGGCTGTAGTCGGCTATTTCATAGCAATTTAAGACCGCACTTCCCGATAAAA
>Ga0116227_10002873_pt1 | contig 38783 bp, 25 predicted proteins | sample S1TSphgellanicum_FD_89693 | JGI IMG/M metagenome (GOLD analysis project Ga0116227, IMG submission 89693) | Host-associated microbial communities from peat moss isolated from Minnesota, USA - S1T2_Fb - Sphagnum magellanicum MG | ecosystem: Host-associated > Plants > Peat moss > Unclassified...
GGGGGGGTGGGCTGCGAGACCAGGAAATTAAATGGGAGAGAAAAACAGATCCAAGAATATGCGTGGCGGAAGCAATGAAGAATTTCTACCTGAGTCGGGCGCATTGAAGTCTCGAGAGCGGACAACCGGTGATCAAAGGAACCCAGAATGCTGATCATGGAATCCGTGATGCTTTGACTCTTCCCCATGCTTTCCCGCATAAATTGTGCCCTGGCAGCCAACGCCTCGACTTCGCTCGACATCCCCATTTCCAAACACCCCTCTCGTCTTCCCCTCTCCCACCCTTTCTGTTTTTCAGTGGCACAGTGCCACCAATACAATCATCCTCTCTGTCTCTGTCTACTTTAGAAAAAGAACAAACCACATTCCTTCTTTATCGGATGCGCGCACGCTCGCTCGCTCGCCCGCCCACCTTGTTTTCTCCGGCTCCAAAACTCTGCTTCACCTTCGTTGGTTCCCGTCCAACTCTTTCCTCAAAAACAAAACAAAAAAAGGCATCGCGAGTCTCTGCCTGCTGCTCTCATCACAGTGTTATTATTACAGGAAAACGACGATCGGCCTGTTGTGATCAGAGCACGATTGGAGGGTGCGGGGCATCAGCAGCACATTTAACTTTTAACGGCCATGGGGATGTGGCTACAGCTATGGTGGGGCCGATCAACGAAGACGCACAAGACGACAAGGGACGTTGCTGCTGCATGGCGCTCTGTCGGGTCGTGCGCTCCGCAGCAACAAAGCAGAAAGGCAGAGAGAGCCTTAGGGCACTAAGGGTACGTCCCTTTCCACATCCCAGGTCCCAATTCAGCCTTTCCTTTCTGGACGTCACCTCGAAGTTAGGGTTTGGTAGCCCTGTGCATTTTATTTCTGAAATGCACATTAAAAAAAAGGCTGACAGGACTACCTTGCTACCTTGGCAGCTTCGACACTAATTCTATTATTTTCAGAAATGTTAAATTTTCAAATCTTTTCTGTTCAAATAACAAAAATTTGCGTGAAGGAAAATGTTGAATCCTCAAGAATATTTTATTTGTCTCAAGGAAGATTTCAAAATTAATTAATAATTTGACATATATGTGTTGAAGCTGTTAAGGTACTGCTGTATCAAACCCCAGCTTTCAATAACAGAATAGGCCAGTAAACCAACACATAAGAATTAAAAGGAGTTCAAATCCTCACACATTGTTCCTCTGCTTCTGAAGCTCAAAGGATATTAGTAGCCCTTCCCCTGGCCTTCCAACGCTGCTCAATTTGATAAAGGAATGGGGGAAGATATGAGGTGTTTGGTGTAAAGGGTTCAGTGCTCGACCATGGGTGAATTAAAATAAATTAAAATTTTGAGCTTAAAATCTTTGATTGTTGCATCTTTATCTTTGGAATACAAAGAAATTTTGTAAAGCTTTAGTTAGGGCACTCATTATTGTTTAAATCATTCAAAACGAACTAAAATTCAAGAAGATATGGAACTAAAATTAGAGAGGGGTTTAAGTTTTCAGACAAATTATCATTCATCCTCTTCTTGTTGTTTTCTAAGATGCTCATTAACTTCTGATGCAGAAAGAGAATTTGTAGCCCTCCAATTTACTCCTCCAATGATACAAAAATTGCTCAATTTGGTTAAGGAATGACGAAAATATTGAAAAATATTCAGTTATAAGTATGTGTTATGAGTTCGTGTTTGATGATAGGCGATTTTACCCTAGGTGTTTTGCCAATGAATAGGTTAATGGCCAACATGGGTGACAGGCATGGTTTGTCTGTAAAAGCTCGATGGGCAATTTTATCTTAGGTATTTTGCCAATGAATAGGTTAATGGCCAACATGGGTGACAGGTATGGTTTGTCTGTAAAAGCTCCTTTTTGCATGTCGTCCCAAGGTTTGACAAGCAGCTATGATTAATCAAATGAATGGAGAATGTATGGAGCAATCATACATGAAAAATGCATGGATATTGTCGGTGAGCATCCCCCTTGGCCCCCACATGACTCCAACCAGGTGATAAGAATTTGGATCTTATTATTATTGGTAATCGATTAATATTCCCCAAGTTTTTAAAAGTCCTTAAAAAAATTTCCATTAGCCTACTACCCACAACAAGGTCCCAATATTGTCTTTAAAAGTTTTTTGGCACAAATTGGAGAACTCCATTGCAAAAAAGGAACGAGGACAGAAATGGACTAGTAGGGGAAAAGCCAACCCCTGCCCAAAAGACATGCCCCACTACCACTTAAAGGGTGTTTGATAGGACCACCTGACTTTGCTTGCGCCCATCACGCACTCAAATTGCATGGTGTGGGTGGGCACCACTCTTTGTCAAACCTCTCCCAAGAGCCTATCTTCTTCCTCATGATGTTCCTCCTCAATTAGCTTACATGGTATATGACCATTCAAGCTTACCTTAGTCATAAAGGCCCTCCCAAATCACTTTCTTGGTCACCTAGATCCATTAAAAACAAGGTCATTGCGCACAAGCCATATACACCAGAGCATATTACCCCTCAGCAGCAAAGTCCAAAAGTGACTAAACTTCTTTAATCTATGAGGCAAGCAACCTCTCGTTAAACATGCATTGTTTGTTCTAGGTTAAGCGCTTTCCACTTGCAAGTCCTGTAAGGAGGTGACATGAGTTTAAACAGAAATGTTAAGGCTATCTCCCATATTGATCTTGCCTTTTGCGCATATCCAGAACTTGTGAACAATCGTTTCCGGTGTTGCAGCTGTGCAAAAGGAGCAGTCAGTTTGAACATCATGGTTTAATTTGGCTCTCTGAAAATTGATGGCCGACAACACTTGATGCCATAATGACCACAAGAAGTTGGCCTCTTTCTTGATTCTATGTCTCACCCATATGTCCTGCCATTTCAATTGGAAAGTTGGTGGCAGCTCGTCTTTCCACAATTCAGGTATGTTGTGATGCAACTCTCTACTAGGTTTGAATATCTTCCTTCCCTAGTTTAGCTGTATATTTCATCAGCTCCACATGGTCATTCCATCTTCGCATTTCAGAGTCGAATTCTAACTCTTGAAGGGGTCCATAGAAACAACTGACAATCTGCATCACCTAGTACATTTTAGCTTGGTACAAACCCTCACTCATTTTAGGCCCCCAAAGATCTCTGACTATATGATTGTTCTTCAACTGTAGGCAGCATCAAGTTGGCATGATTCTCTTTGTCTATGGATTGTAAAAAATTAGCACAAAAAGCCATCTGCAGGTCCTTAAAGTTTGCGTCATTGTAGTAAATGCTTAGCCAGTCCCCACTTTTGACTTCTCTAGAAGGATCTGTGAATTTTGCAACCCATGCAGTTGGGATGCTTCCAATAATTCTCCTCCAAACGCATTGTTCTCCCTCCTCTAAGTTGAACTTGTATTTGTCTCTTCGCACACATAAAAACCCTTAACTTCATGTTTCCATATAAGTCTATCACATCAAGCCTAGCCATCTGCAAGTCTCAAGCTCTCTTGATAAAGATCACAAATTCATTTCTTCTAAAAGTCAAGGCCCACCACAATCTAAGGTTTTTTTTATTGAATCAGCAACTAAAGGAGGATGGATTGGAATTTTTTACCATCATCCCTCTTCAAGCCTTCATGAATTTTCCCCCACACTCTCGACCATATGTCCTTTAACCATTGCCCAGTGAATGTTGGACAACCAGCTCCCATGGCTTTACATTTAACCAGTTTTATATCTTAGTATTGATCTTGAGATTTGAGTTGCATGACTCTAATGCTAGTCGCACCCATTTTACACATCAGAGTTGCAAGCACATCTTCTGGGTCTATCAACCCCAAAGCCACCCACATCCTTATGGGGCACAATATTCAGTCCAATTGAGTTTGGCCCTAACTCAACCAGACGATTGAAAGTTTTGAAGCATGGTTTTCTTTGGATCACCCCAAACACTAATAAAAAACTACAACCTAGATGCTAGGATCAAATTGAGAACATTGCCCTCCCCACTAGAGTCATGGGAAGAGAGCTCCAAAATCTGATTTTTTACACAATTTTCCTACTAGGAAGTCATCAACGTCTTTAACCTCCAAATTGAATCCAAATAGGACTCCCAAAAGTTTAGAGACATCACCTTCATTGGCCCATTTCCATTAAAAATTTTGGGCCCAACTAGGTTTTTCTTTGTATCTTTCATAGCTCCAAGAAGCTAAGAATTTATCCCAATTTAATTCAAGCCCACTTATGCTCAAGAACGCCTCTAGCAAATTGACCATATTATGTATATTTTTTTCCTCACCTTTAAATATAAATGTCTAGGATATGAGTTGTTGTTTCAAACCTCTAGGAAGCAAGATGCATTTTATGTCCCTTGACCTTTCTACCAACTTGACCATGAAGTTAAAAACCTCTCCAACAAGGATGCAAAGGTAGGGTGTAAGGGGTAGCCCTACCTTATTCTTCACTTGATTTTAAAAGACTTGATTATGCCACTTGGGGAGTGAGAAAATAAAAAATAAATTGAAGACTAAGCTTTTGCATTCACAAAAACTTACCACCTTTGGAAGTGAATTGAAGCAAATTTTTTTTGAAAGATTAAATTAAAGAGCTAACCACCTTTGGATATGAAAAAAATATATAAAATATTTACATTTTCATTTTCAATTACCACGTGAGCCAATAAAAAGAAGATGAATTTTTGCATTTATAAAAAGTCTCCACCTTTACAAATATCCAAATAACAACTTACAAATAAGGTCCAAGAACCAACCAACTTTAAATTTTTTTAAAAAAAGACAATAAAGTACTTCCATCTTCAAATACAATCACCCCACGAGGCCATTAAAGAAATTGAGCTTTTACATTCATAAGAACTTATCGCCTTTGCAAGTATTAAAGCAACAAATTCAAACATGCTCCAAGAGCCAACCACCTTTGGAAATCAAAAAAAAACTCTAAAGCACATGCAACTTCATTTTCACACCCTATGAACCAATTGTTTATAAAAATGTATTTTTTCATTCATAAGAGTTTACCATTTTTATAAGTATCCAAACAACAACTTGTACACATGCTTTAAGAACCAACCATCTTTGGAAATTAAAAAAAAACTACAAAGCATTTGCAACTTCAAATACAATCACATGAATTTTTTTTTAAAAATGAACTTTTGCATTTATAAGAGCTTACCACCTTTGCATGTATCCAAACATCAACTTATAGACTACTCCAAATGCCAACCACCTATGGAAATAAAAACAAAAGTATGGAGCATTTACAACTTCAAATACAATCACCTCATGAGACATTTTTCTTTAAAAAATGAGCTTTTGCAAGTGGATGAGCATACCACCCCTACAAGTATCCAAACAACCATGTATAGGCCAATTTAAAAAAGGTACAACCTCTATAAATGAAAAATAATAATTATAGATATTGTAGTACTTTGATGGCTTCGGCACATGTTAAATTATTTTCAACTTTGTCGAAACTTTTAGAAAAAATTTAGCCCTTTTTGTCAAACTTTTCAAAAAGACATTCAAGCTATTGGATGGATGCATGGTAAGGTGGACCAATTTTGGAGTAACATAGTCCACTTTTCTACTACCTAGATGTGATTCTTATGACCACATTTTTTTTAACATATTGGAATTGTTCAATAGGACTCATTTTGAAATTATGGACTTCAATATGTACATAATGAAATTGATTGGCATGAAAAATACATCAAATTGTAGGAGCTTTGAAGTTGTAAATTAGGATATGTAACACTAACAACAATGAAGTGACTAAACTTTGGTTTGAATCTATGATGGACTTTAAAACTTTTTTGGGGCTTGGTTTTAATTTTTAAATGTAATAATGAAATCAAGATTTAAAGGTTTTGATTCATATCTAATGAAATTTATGAGTTCTGAACTTTTATTTGGTGAAAAGTAAACACATTTCTCAAAAGTTCATTACATCTTGAAAAAAATAAAAATAATGTTGAAATTTAGTAAGAATGTTTTAATCAATGAACTCTACAAAGGCAAAAAAAATTCAATGAAAAAAAATTGTTTAAAATCAATGCATTGGTGTTACCTAACTATAAAAACCATTTCAAAGCTAAAAAAAAAACAAAGGAAATGGACCCAAAATGAACTTTCAAATTTGTGAATTCTTGCCACTTTTTAGTCCACCTTACCATGCACTTACCCTACTAACCAATTTTGAATCAAGGTCCTACTTGACCAAATCAATTACTTTACATCCATTTGACCACTAAAGTAGTGAAATATTTTTAAAATATTAATGAATTTTGTAAACTATATTACACATATGTTGAAAATTTCAGAATTAAAAAGATAGCTATCGAACTACAAATTTTGGATTAAATTAATTATTCAAATTTTTTTTTGCCAAAGTCACTTAGGTACTATGATAAATAATTTCAAATGTAGTCACCCCATAAGGCAATAAAAAAAGGACATGAACTTTTGCAAATGGATGAGGTGCCACCTCTCAAGTCCAAGAACCAACCACCTTTGCAAATGAAAAACAAAAATTACAAACCACTAAAAAATGGGAAATTTACAAACCTTTAGAAAAATAAAAATGATAAAAACAAAAGGGGGCTTAGAGTTTATGTTTGCACTCAATTTTCACAAGTTGTATAACATATGCAAATGTCTTTTATGTCATGAACAACATAAAACCTAAATTTGGGTAACTTTCACCCCAATAAACCTAGGTTTTCTTGTTGTTTAAAAGAAATGTTTGATGTTCAATGTAGTCCATATTGTAATTAGTGACCCACTTTATATGAATTTGTTCATTGTCAAATTGTAGTAGCCCACAAAAGGACCATAATTCACTACCTTTGAAAGCAAATGCAATGTCATAATATAAATTGTACAATTTACCTTGTCATACTTTCATAACCACTACTAAGTCACAAATGAAAATATCCGTCGTTTAAGCAAATTTCAAGAAGGATTGCATGGTCTCCATCATCAACAAACACAAACAAGCCCCCAACAATAGGCGTATGTCTGCGAGAAGGCTCAAATTTGCATCACCACAAGCAAAAGATGATATTCTACCATAAACTTTTTCAAAGGCTCCAACATGGACATCCATCTTGTTTTAACATTATTTAAAATCCTATTCCTCTTCATCTCTGAGGTTTCAACCAATTTCTAGAATTCCAAGTGCCTTTTTGCTAAACCCTAAAATAATCATACATGTTCATATTCAAGGTTTCACATTGAGGGTCAAATTTTGCAAGGATTGGACTACCAAGTTTGCCCTATGAGTAACACAATGAACACCCGTTAAAAATGGTGCCCATGAATCCTTGATTTGCCATGTGACTCTTATTTTTTGCCTTGAAATACATTCACTCCATCCACTCCATCTTTTTAAACAATTCTTCCTTGGTCAAGTCCCCATTTTCAACGCTTAAAAATGTAATAACTTAAATGAGGTTATTAAAACCTAGTCCATTCATAATTCTATCAATACATACCAAATTTGGTACCTTGGTATAACAATTAATTACATACACATGAACACATATCCATGACCCATTGTCAATGGTTATAAACTCAACAAAAGACAAGAAAATGAACCAAACATATTGTATGGCCTTGACTTAGATGTGCATAAATTCAAGAAATAGACAACCTAAAAAATTAGACCAATGCATGGTTGGATTGTTTCGGACACCTAAACTAACAAACAATTCATACAAGGTTTCATATTCCAACATTGGACAACCATGGGCAAGACTTGAAATAAAACCTTCAATTGAACCATTTTTTGATCCCTTCATTCACAAGTTTGTTTACTTGGACCAAAATTGAATTGGGACCCCTTTGGACATACAACTTCATGTTTTTTAAATGGGTACAATCTTTTGCAATGTAGGTCCCACCTTTTTTCACCCCAAACCTCAACAAGTCCAATACAACAATCCTATGGCCTGCATGTTTTGTGAGAATATCCCATTTACACCCAACAATCTTGCCCTTGTTTTCAATCAAGGAACAAACCTTACAATTCACATTGTGAATGAACCCACTTTTTGCAATTAAACCTTCTGCCCATGTCAATTTAGTTGTCCACTTTGCTTGAAACTTTTTGGTGCTATCATAGGACTTTTTTTTCTTCTTTGCAATCCCATCCACATTTGGTTTTTTCTTTTCAAAAGGTGGGTTAGATTTGCAGTCCAACAATTCCAAAATTCTTTTAGGATATATGAATTTAGGAAGGATTTTAGGAATGACATCAAGCATTACAAAACTTGAACTTAGGTTCTACAAATTTGGTGGGGTTTTAAAAATTGATGCATGAAGGTGTTCAAGGGGGTTGATAATAGATTTAAAAGACCATGTTCCATTCAATGGTGATTTTGGCTCATTTGAAGAACTATATGATTTGGGAAACATATTGGAATTGTTGAAAAGGCAAAGTGGCATGGTAAGCTTTGGGTTCTTGGAAAAATTAAAATATTGGAATATAAAAAGAAATGATGACAAAGTTAGATTTGTGAGTTAATTCATATCGTGCATGAAGTTTAAATGCAAAAGATTGGGTTCATACGGTTTAGTTTTGATGGTTTTCAAGTTAAGCAATAAACACTATATTTAGATGTTGTGTCATCTATAATTACAAAGAATACAATCAAAACAACATTTAGTAGTCCCTAGTAAAACTTAAATAAGGTGAACCTAAGGGCCAATGAAATCTAAAAACTTTTGATAATTGTCAATACATATTGGAGAAGGAAATCGATCATAACCAACTTGAAGTGTAAATCTTTGAAAAATTGGGATTCAATGAAACTCACAATAGATTAAAAAAAAACTTATAAGAATTTAAAACTTAAATTTCAAAATGAACAAATGGAGTTTGAACTTTGAAGGTGAAATATTAAACATTAAGTTATGAGGAAATTTATTTCAATTGTGGGAATGTTGTCAATTGTATGAATAAAAAACCTTTTGAGTTTGATTCTAAATCACCCAATGCAATTATAAAAAAAATTCATTTGCCATTTTTTAAAGTTGAAACAATTCCACTAAGTTTGCACAAATTCATAAATGTTGAACAACATAAAAAAATGTACAAGGTCATTACAAAGTTCACAATCTAAAGTTTTTAACCTAAAGACACAAAAAATTGCATTGCATAATGGGATGGGATTGAAATTTGGAAGTCATTTTAACTTTCAAGAATTCACAAATCATGAATGAAGGTGCAGGATCTTGTTGCTTGCAAACACACTTGGATGTGGCGACCATGATTCTAACAATCCCATCTACTAGTGAAAGTGGGATTTGGTAATCCTAATTAATGATGCTAAATAGCTATATGTCAAAAAAATCTTGCTTTGTGATTGTGGCTAGGGTTTAGGGTGCTCATGGGCAACTAAATCACATTGGTGCATGTTGTGATGAAAAACATCATGGCACAATTGTGACACGTGGTTTGGATGCAAACTAGTATCGTGCTAGTTCATCCACCATCATTCATGGCAAATTGGATTTTGACACTCCACTTGGGCCCATCACACCACCTAAGCCAAGGGCGAAATTTGGCCATAGATCACCAGAAATAAAAAAGGCTGTCAAGTATAGTCCTAAGTCCTACCACAAAACACATTCCATCATCCAAGAAGGAAATTCATTGTTTCTCTCTGATTCCAAAACCAATGACTGTCGGAGTTCAATACTTTGGACATGGGCTTTTCACATCCCTTGTGCAGATTGAATGTCAACTGCAGCATACACCACCAGAAGAATCTTTTGAAAATGTTTTGCAAATCCATGGTTGGTTTTGTGCAAAAGTCCATCTATGCTCAATTTAAATGAGGCAAGTAATGTTATTTGTGAGTACTCTTCAAACAATATTTTATTGATCAGTCTTAACTGAACTAAAATCCAATAATCAAGGCATAAAGAATTGCTGATAACCAAACTAGAAATTATCTTGTGAACTTTGAACCCATATATCTCACAAATTCATGATCAAATAGTTTTGGACCAAATTTGGCATAAAATGTCCAACACCTACTTCTTCATCTAATCCTCTTTGTATGTCCAAGATACATGGGAGGAGAAAGTAAATAGGACCCCCTTGTAAATTGTCCCAGAATGGCTCAATAGGCATCGTTGAAGGGTGAAAGGATTTGCCTAACCAGAGGAACTGAGATATACTACCCACCTTACTACCTAAGTCTAGAATTAACATGACTTTGTTGTACAATATTCATAACCACCATTACAGAATCCAGATCTTCAATATCTATCTATGAAGTAAGGTAGTGTCTTTTGTTTTGTACTAATGAGATCCATGAAACCGGGATGCTTCAGATCAGGTTCTTGGTCTCTTTGGAAAGCTCTCGAGGAGGAGGGGTGCATGGGCTTGGTTTCATGGCGTTTGGACTTGCGGTGTAAAAGTTCTTGAATATTTAATGATTTCTTCACTGAAAATTAAATTGAATCGTAGCTGAAAATTTCGAAGGAATTGGAATGTGCCTTTGGTGTTGTTGGAAAGATCTTGATGAGCAAGATTTAATGGAATTTATTTGGTAAGATTTGGATTCAGAATGTGGGAGATATTAATTTTTAAGTGATTTCTGCCGCTGAAAATTCAAATAAATTCCCAAAAACCAGGTTTTTGGAAGGAAAAATCAGTTGAGGATGTGGTAACACTTGGGCCAACAGCAAAGGTCCCACTAGTCTAACATATGATGAAGGATATTTAGGTAGTTTTCTAACAAAACAGATTATCATTTGAAATAACTAGGACTTATTGGGGTTGCATTTTGTTATGTTTCAATTGGGAAACATGTTGAACATAATGGTTAAGCAAATCCATCAAAAGATGCTATTGACTACATATGACTGAGATCATAGGATTTATTATTTAAGTTCAAGACCTATTGCTTGTGCAACAATTTACAGCCACAAGCAAAAGCAAAATGGCCAGAAGTTCTTCGAAATTTCTTCTTTTGATTTGGCAAATTTGCCATTTCTTGTGTTCTTTTGACATGTAAGATTACAACACTCCTTTTTCCTCTCAAGAAAATCATTTTGTGACATAATAACAAAAGCTTGGATCTCCTAAAAAATTGATGCCTATTCTTGCCCAACAAGTAAAATCTTGACCATTCAAGTACCATGCCTATGATGATTTTTGCTCAAATCAATTAAGGGCCAGTCCGATATGAATTGAAGGAGATTTCTAACAAACTATGGATGCTAGATATATTTGGAATTGATACACAACAGAATGTAATGGATACTTTGGTCCACATGGAGAATATTTCTCTACCAAAAACTTGGATTTGTGTAGGGGTGTACTTCCTCCAATTTCGGATACCAGCAAGTTCAAATGAAATGTGCTTGACAAATGTTCAGCAGAAAACTCTGGTTAGCTCAATTGCTGTTGCAACTATGAACTAGCTTTAAGGCTCATAATTTCACTCGAAAAATCATATTGATGAGATTTCTAACTAATGACACTCTGAGCCATCATCAATCACCAGGTTTCTTCAATAGCAAAATGTTTTTCAGACCACAATTCAACAACCAGAAAATCCATATGAAAAAAATTTAATTTTGAAAAATGAGGTTGATATCCATAAAGTCACCCTGTATTTGGGCCCTAGCTTTGCTCAAATCCTTGTTTCATCCCCAACTGAGTGCAACTGGAAAGTGAGCGAAATTGGGTACAATTCAATGAAACTGGTTATCACTTCACAAGCTTTGATTTTTGAAGAGTATAAGCAGCAGTGAAGGCACATATGTTAAAGCTGGAAACAAGATGGCTAAATGATCTCACATGGTCTCCAGCAGCAAGACTCCTGATAGACTCCCATCTCTAATAATCATGCTTTTAACAAGCCTGCATAAGTTGTGCTTGGTGTCACATGCTGTTGTCATGAAGGAACTACATGTGGGGCAAGAGAAACTCAATGCGAGCTTTCTGATTGCGAAAGAGAGAACTCAAAGCAAGTTTACTTCAAGATCATTCTCATCCAAAAACAAAGTTCATGACTACACTCTGTTTGTGCACTTTTGAGCTGAACCATGAAATTACATTGGAAAAAAATTACCAAATGCTCTTCTTGAGAGCTATTTGGTATGGAGACAATGTGGAGTTGTCACGTAGTACCTTATTCTCTGTGGTCATGACCTCATCTGATATCTCCACTTTTTTCTTCTTTCTTGGCCTCAATTACAACCTTGACCTGCACACAATTGTGCAGAATACATAACCCATTCACTGGTTGCAGCTCATAGTTCCACATTAAGTACTGAGCTACAATATATGATGAGGGGCGTCAGCCTCAAGAGCCTGGTGAGCTTCATGAGGACATGGTGATAAAATTCTGAGGACCCTTTGTGAAGAATGTGCTTCCCTGTAATATGCTCTGGTCAAAAAACATGATGATCTAGAGAGTTTAATTTCACATGCTTTCCTGAAGAACTAAACAAGTTTCACATGGTCTCAAGAAACTGGATTCCCTCTGCAGTGGAGACAGATTTCTCGCTTGAAAAGTGTTTTGAGTGAATAGAAGCTTAGTCATGTACTGTCTTTCCTTGTTGAGGAGATGGATTCTTGCTTAGGAAGGACCATTCTTGCTCACCTTGAGCACAATCTCTTTCCACATGAAACAGATCTTTCCCAATGACTTCTTGGCTAATGATACTTGTAATGGCCTTGAAATGGAAGTCACATGCCTCCTCATGTGAAACAAAGGCCAAGTGCCAGGACTAAGACAATCTCAAACAATATCTCACTGCTTCAGGAGCATCTTTCAGAGCAGCAGCAACTTACATATGTGGAAACCTGGAGCTCAGTGATAGAGACAAAAACGAGAAAAGCAGCATTTGCTTCTTAGAACTGTAGAATTGGTTCCTGAGTGCTGATTTAATTACTTTTTTGAACTCTGAACTGAACTCAATTGTTGGATTCTCACTGCTCAGGGTTGCTTTGTGCAGTATTCCATACAACTGTGCCACCCTCAACAGTGTACAAATCTGAATACAGACAGCCAAGAAGCTTATCAGCTCATCAAAATAAACCAATATGCCACAAGGGCACAAAAACTCATCATGACTTGATGGCGTTCTGCTTGCAGTTCTTCTCGGTGAGAACATCCAAAACTTCTTGAGAACCAGTGAGAGAAACTAATGGTCTATACTTCAGAAGGAGATCCAGAAAAACCAGATTGCAGCTCCTGCAGAGGTTTCAAGCTGCGAGTAACATGGCAACATCAACTTCCTACACAGAGAATACAAAATAATCACATCGACAGTGAGAACGATAAGCACATGGCTGGATTGTCAGGATGGCATATTCAACATAGTGTCAGTTCACAGATGGTTTGGCCATTTTACTTGACAAGCTTTCCTTTGGGTTGGTGATGATCTCCATCTGCAGGGCATCTGCCTCTTGACCGGCCTCATGGTTGCCTTGAAGCTCACCAACCTGGAAGACAATATATTGTTGACATGAGAAATGATGACCAGGAGATGCAAGTAACTCAAAATATGCAGAGTAAAAAATTGGGATCCAGCTTTCACTGTTCTCTAGAGTCTAGATCAATGCATCCATAGTAGGATGCAGAAGAGAAAATTCAACACTGTACATGTTGTTTGTATTGAAGATCTTAAATTTGGTACTTCACATGAACTCACTGACCTGCATTCAAAACCAAAAGCAATTCAAGTAGCAGTCCTACAAGTTTCTGCATAGGGTAATAGGAAATAAAAAACTTATTGGTGCTTGGGAACACATGCACAGATGATGAATCTCAATGTAGAGGCAAATTCTGTATTCCAATTCCTGCAACAATTGTGAAGTTATACATCTGTACATCTGAAATTGTGTAAAATATGTGTGCTCATTTGCAGAAGCTGCATCACACATATAACTGCTTGAGCACAGAGTGCTCCAAAATGGCCATTGAGATGGTCTGAACAAATCACCTGGAGTTTGTCATCATGAGCATTGACAGAGTTTATCAGAACAAGTGGCACATACAGGTGTGGTTCAGATTCTGCATTCAAAAATTGTCACAAACTGTGAGATTCTGGTGTTGGCATTTGTCTCAAGAATTCTGGGGTGTGGCAGAGACACGGACTATCTGGTGCAAACCCCCTGAATTTGAGATTCATGAAAATCTAAACAAATATGGAACTATACAATTTCTGCACCTCCTTGACAAAAAGTCACAGACCTCAATCTGATTAACAACCAGATACAGGAATGTCAATCCATCTCAAACCTCAAAAGTACTGTAAGACTAAGCCAAAGTCCACAGTTCCAAAATTCAGAGGATGACTCGAAGGTGCTGGATGACAACAATGCTCATGATCCGTATCTTCGACATTACCCATATGTCCCTAGCATCTGAAATTGCTATGCTCGCCTTCTACTCCATCCAGTGTCAAGAATTATGACCATGTGCAAACAATATGAGCACTATCTCTGTCCAATTCGCATGCATTCAAGACTGGAAGGGGAGTGGGATTCCTACTGTGCAACCCATTGTTGTTTCAAGGCCACCATTGAGCTAGAGAACTGCAAGCTTATCAAGAAGGCCTTTGATCCTTGCTGGGTGCAAATAGATGAACATCAACACCAGAACAACGCCAACAAGTTCATTACTGTCAACAATGTTGCATATTCGGAAGGGAGCAATTGCGAATAGCTGTGATGACTTCAGACAATCTGCAACTGGAAACAGCTGAAAAGTAAAACGTAATTGTTTTCTAAGTGTATTTCTAGGGTGAGTTCTGATGCAGATTCAGGGCCCATCGTGCCTTACGCTTTACACACCCCACCCCGCCACGTTAGGGAGAGCCTTAAGCTCCCTGTGAATTGCCGTAAGATCCCCGACAAAGTCCACATCTTTCCAGGGCACTCTTTTTCTTTCAACCGACAAGATTTCTTTTCATACTAAACCCTTGATTTCTTTCAGCATTGGAGATACCAATTGAAAACTAGAAACACAGGAAGCAAGCTGAAAGAGCGCCGCTGGTTCGAACCCGTTGATTACAAAAGATAAGAAAAATAGCAGAGAAAAACTCCTAGGTTTTTACGAGGGGAAGTCTTCCTCCCGCGGGACTAGGAGCTGTGCAAGTAGGGATTCAGCGTATGCCGAAGAGCTCCTTGCATCTACCAGCTTTCTTCCAGGACTTTCACGCATCCCCGTTGTCTTCCCGCGTGATAGGCAGCTCCTCTTTGCTGACGCTTTTGTTGTTAGAAATATTATTCGTTTCTAATCCCTAAAGTTCGTGAATGTGATTTGTATTCATCAACTTGATAGTTAGAGTTTAATGTTGGTGGTAGGGTTTAGAAGTTGTGTGAATTATGAGGTTAAGTGGCGGTTAGGGTTTGAAAGTGGCATCTACATTAGGGTTAGAGTTTACGTGATGATTATTTTAAGGTTAGAGTTAAAGGTGGTGATTATTTTAAGGTTAGGGTTAAGGTGACGATATTTTAAAATAAAGTGAAGGTGACGATTATTTTAGGGTTAGGGTTAAGGTGGCGGCTACTTTAGGGTTAGGATTAAGGTGATGGCTATTTTAGGGTTAGGTTGTTTCATTTTTTTTGGGCTTGTTTTCAAGTTATTTTCAGCATCTGTGAAAGTGGGTGCGTGGTATTGATATGTAATCTGTGCTTTCAACCTGGCGTTGGGTTTGTTTTGTTGCTTCTCACTTGTTTTAGATCGTCATAGTCTTTTTTTTTTTTGCTGATAATTTCAACTAAATTTTTTCTTGCAGTCGGTAAATCTTTGTTTCGTGCTCTCATACTTAGGACGTGTTCCAATCATCGAGTCTAGTGGGACAGTGCATAGATTTCAGTTCGTCCACTACTTAAGGACTGTAACGGTGTCGCTCAGTACTATCGAAAGCGGCGGCAATTTTTTTTTCTCTCTCTACACAACTCCATAGTTCTGCATTCGTACGCTCGAATGGCGTCAGGCAGCCGAAATCAAGAGGTGATGGCAGGCGCTAATGACTGCAGCAGCTCGGGGCTCGAAAGGGGGCCGAATGGTGTAGGACAAGTTGCGCACTTCCTATCATCAACGACCGAGTTGCTGACAGGAAGTTTCCGAAATTTCCGAAATTTTTTTCGATTTCGGGATCGAGAGTTGCAGAATAATGCAACTACTAGTAGCACAGGTGAACATACATATTATTCAACAGCACCCCAGGGGCTCTGGACTGAGGTTTTGTCGAAGGATGTCCAAGATCTAAATTTTGTGTCGAAGACTCAGAATAATGAGGGCGAGAGTAGTTGTGTGGAGGTGCATGAGTTGGGACAATCTGATGTTCATTTACTACAGTTTCTTGCGGAAGGTGGGCAGGCACATGTTTACTTTGCTAAGTGTGAAAAGTTTTCTACGCCCGTAGTCGTCAAAAGATTAAAACAAGGCAACGTTGATTTGTTTGAGTTGCTATACCGAATGGAAATGCTGATGAAAACTAGAAAAAAAAACAATTCTGCAATATGTAGAGTGTTCGGCGCAGGAAAAGATTTCGTCGGGAATGTGTGGGTAGTTATGGAGCGGATGGCAGGTGACTTGCGAACCCTCATTGACCGTCGTATCAGATATCTGGAGGATGGGCAAATGCCATTTGACTACAACAACACTATCACGATGATGATGAACATTGCACAAGGGATGGAACACTTACACGGATGCGATTTGATACACGGAGACTTAAAGGCTTCGAACATCCTTGTTACACCTGTGATTATGGATCCCAATGGAGGAGAGGTTGATGGATCGCAGCAAGCTACGGAGTTGATGTATTTTTACGTGAAGATTGGGGACTTTGAGACTTCGGATGGCGTAGTGGGTACAGGCTTTTGGCGGGCGCCCGAAGTGTTGCAAGCGGTGAAATATGATGCTAAGCCCCTACTCTCACCTGCGGCAGATGTGTACAGTTACGGAATGTTATGTTATGAGCTACTAACAGGACGTATTCCGTTTGAAAAGTGTGCTCGGACAGACTATGATGTGGTTCTTTCAGGGCAAAGACCAGAGCTCCCTGCTCACGTGAATCCCACTATGAAAGAGATGTTGCGTGCTTGTTGGCACACGGAGCCACGGGAACGGCCTGGATGGACATCAATCATAGAAACCTTGAAGGAGGAACTCATATTACTCCCACCGGGTTTGCAGAATATCGTAAATGAAAGATGCCAGCGGAATGATCAGCAACCCAAGCGGCGCTGGTGGCCGCGATTCATAATGGAGTGGGAGAAGATCAAAGCTGCGGCCACGACCTTGGTAACTTGGAATGTGGTTGAAACCTCCTGGGAGGAGGCGGCTGCCCAAGGACTTGATGCGGAGGCATACGCGACTTGGAAGGCGAAGAGCGCCTCAGAGATAAAGTCAATCCTGATGGTTATCTTAAAACGGTGGGAAGCTTTAATGCTGGATTTTGAAATTCGGGATGGTAAAACGAGACATGGAACCTTCGACAACGTTTTGAGGGCCTTCTACAAAGCTTGGCATCTGGTGAATGAGACTTGGACTAATCACGTGGGGAGGGGTTTCCGTCCCTGGGAGTCGGGGACAGACTTAGCAAATGGATCGGAGATGGAAACGTTAGAGGAAGGTGAGATCGTCGCAAACAGGGAAACTGAGAGTAAGGCCAGGAAGATCTGGCCAAATGAGGCTCTAGAGCCTTACAATCTTTTAGGCTCAACAGCAGAATTTTGGCTAAAGGAAATCTTGGCAACCTCAGTAGAATGGCAGAAATTCCGAAGAATCTTTAAAGCTTGGCATAGTGTAAATTTGGGTTCCCAAATATGGAAAGATAGGCTGCAGAGAGCCTCATTTGCTTGGCAGGAGGTCTGTGTTGCCTTTCAAGCTTGTCATGTGGAAAGTTCAATAGCCTTCATAACTTGGCAAGTTCTGCTGGACAAAGTGGACAGCAAGTGCAGGAATGTAAGTTGAAAATGTGAACTTGACTACTACAATTGGCTTTTCCTGGTCATTCTCTAATAGTTAGTTGTAAGTTTGGTTGCAACTAATAAAGGTCTATACTTTTTTGCAGGTCTTTCTGGATACTCTGTTTCTAGAAGTTTATCTGAAAGTCCACAATGCACCCAAACTTGAGGCTACCATGGGATCCATAAAAACTTGGAAGGTGGTTGAAGTGGAGAGAATGACCATTAGAAGGCTGTTTCTGGAGAATTCAATTGTTGAAGTGGAGAGGATGACCATTAGAAGACTGTTTCTGGAGAATTCAATTGGCTTGCAGTGATTCCCAGAACCTTGGATTGCAGATGATTCCTTATCCCCTACAAGGGCTTGCAAGGCATTTGTCTGTGGCCAATTTCAGTATCGAGTCTCAAATTTCTCATTGGTGTGTAGGCATGATTCTCTGCCAACACCCATCTTACTGGCCATGTTCTTCTTGTTGTCCATGTCATGGTCATTCTTGCAAACATATCACATCCTTTTAAAAGAAAAGCAGACCCTACCTGCAGATAGCGTGATATGAAGAGGGTTGTGTGTGCATATAACACCACCCTATGTATGTACAGTTGGTTGCTGTTTTGACTGGCAATTGTGAGTTGCACATTATTGAATAAAATTCAGAGGGAAGGAGATGCCAACTTGACATCTCTTGACGTTTCCAACCTCCATGAATTGAGTTTTTAACAATTTGGAGACAGATACAAGAGGTGCAAAGGTGTATGCAAGATCAAGACAGATTCGGGATAAGGAATCATCTGCCAGCCAAGGGTTCAAGAAGAAGCGCACTGCAACAATACCCTGTGTTGGTTTGGCTGGTAGTTGCCTTTGAATGTGTTCATCTGTGATTGATCCTTCCTTCCACATGAAGTGCTAAGAATAAAATTGGGTTCAATTTTCTACTTGAGTTATGTTCAAAGAACTAGAAAACATCTGACATGATAGAATTGCAGCAGAGTAGAAGGCTAGATTATATCCATCATAGAGCTGTACAGAAATGATGGAAGGTGTATTCAAAATCTGGGCAAACATGTTGCTTGCCTGACAATTTTTTTCCAGTTCCTGTTTCTATCTTGGTGGATCCAAACCCTGAAAATTCAAGAAAAAGATATCCAACTGCTTTGGCAACTTTGCACAAAATCTATTTGCAATGCTAGAAATTGATCACAAACTAAAGCTCATCTTCTTCCCAAACCTCATCAAACACATGCATCCTGATGAGGCAAAAGGTGCTTTTGCCTGCTGAATGGCTTCTTGATGGTGATTCACATGTCATTTTAGGACTTCTTATTCCTTGTTCAATATCTTCAGCTGGACATTTGAGTCTAGAAATTGTAGCCCCAGATATCACAACACATTTCTTCTCATTTTGAACTTCTAATCATTGTTGCTGGAGCCTGTTTTGCTAAGGTCAACATGAACTAGCAGGTGTGAGCTCTGTGCAGAAAGGATTCAATGGACTACTGCACAGAAGTGGCATTGACCTGCGTTCATGGTTGATACCAGTCATGCTCATTCCAATGCATCTATGATCTTACTGCTGCAGATTGGACAATTCATCTTGCTCCAACAGCCCCACAATCAGGCAGGATAAGTGGCACAAGCTTGATGGGCAAGTTGCCCAAATGCTTCAATAGATCAGCCATGGCATATTGGATGCCACTGATTTGCTCCAACATGGAACTACTGGCAGACAATTGAGAGGAGCAAGAGATGAAATGGGGAATAGTCCACACCCAATGGAGACATGATGAATAGTGATGCAATGGTCCTCACTGAATGTTGGATTTCTGCTGCAATACCCTCAGGATAATCTGAGTCCACAATTGGTGCCAGTAAGTCCTGCACACCATCTGTAGACTCTCCATCAGTATTCAATGGTGTATCTGTTGAATGTTCTTCCAACTTGGGCATCCGTGAGACCCAGAAATTTACACCATCTGAGGTGATGTTGGTGGCCATCTGAGAAACCTTTGTCCACAATTGACCACAAACTGTTCTGATGTGACTGAGAACACTAGTGAGATGGTTCCATAGTCCACCTAAGCTCTTAGTCTGATAGAGGTTTGGATGATCGCCTGTTGTGGCACTCAAGCTCAATGAAGGGTAGCCATCCACATAAGCATCTGCAAAACCTCTGAAGTGGTCATACTGTATCCATTGGACAAGCCAGTATTGTGTCCTCACATGACCATAGCCTTTATGAATTGAGATTAGATCTACAACTGGGTGGGAGGAACTAGTACTACCACAATCCTGCCACAAGGCCTCAAGGCTGTTTGACATCTCCAAAATTGGTTTCCTGATGCAAGACTTCTGCCACGATGATGCCAAAGGGTTGACATGCTATTTCTGCGGCAGAAACCCTTGGCTGCCAGATGCCAAAAGTACCCCAGACACAAATCCATAAAGCAAACTGCCAAACAGCATCTCATCAGAAACCTTGCACCCAAAGAAAGCTCATGATTATCAATCTCATCCTCCTCAATATCCAGGTCTACTGGACAATCTATTCCCATGGTTTGCATAACAGCTACCAGCGTCACAAACTCGACTTCCCCATGTGCAAGCTCAACTGCTATGAAATAGACCTTCTGTAGTGGGAATTCAGAGGAGGCTTTTTCCAGAACCTCCTTTGCATCTACTACATTCTCACAGCTCATCTTTGCAGCAATGCCACCTTGATCTGAAAGAGGTGCACTCTCATTGATCTAAGAGCTGCTATCCACCAGATAGTTACAGCTCTTTTTTGCAGGGAAGGCTATCTTCATTTGGAGGGTAGCTTTCCTCAGCAATCATAGAGTTACAGAAACCCAATTTTAGCATATTGTGATCTACATTCAGAGGAGGTAGGTGGTTTGACCTCCAGATCCATCACATTGTTACAGCTTGTCCTTGCAGCAAGCACATCTGGAATTTGAAAGTAGAATCCTTTCAGCAGTGTCAGACGTTCTTTCTAGCCTTGTAGCCTCACCTTTACTCAGCTCAGGAATCACCAGATTGTCAGGTTTTGGTGAAGCCAGATTTCTGTTACTGAACTCCCAGGTGCAGCTCAAACTGGACCAAAACCCTGATTCTGCAGCAGGTCTGGGCCATACTAAGGTTGTTTTCTGAGAAGTTCAGGTCTGGGAGACAAGACCTTGTGGACAGGTTGTTCAACCCCAACTGTAAATGCCACACCACCTGAGTGAACCTTCAACACTTGAGGTAGAGGAGAAAAAGGTGATTTTGCCAGATGCTCATTTTGTGAAGTCTCATCACCTATTGAGAGCTTGGAGGAGTTTAATGAGACTTCAGGTATTGCAAGATTTTCATCATGTTGCATTAACTTCTTGATACAAGTCTGCATCTGAGCAATGTTCACCTCAATCTTCCTTGACTCATCTGTTTTGGAATTTGTGGTTCCTTCATGTGCGGTGTGTACAGAGCTGGTCTTTCCATGGGCACCTTTTGGTGTTTGGGTGAACCACGATAAGGTTTAGAGGGGTTCAACAGAGGAGAGTGGCTGCCAAACAAGGTCTTGGTGTCATGATACGAGTCGCAACTTAGCCTTTTCAAGATGGCAGAGCACCACAGTCCTTTGCATGATCATGGTGTGAGAAGTCCATTCTCTCCTTTTCAACTTCCAAGTTCTTTGTTGGAGTATTGAGTTCCCTAACATCCAGCTTACCTGCAAAGCTCTCTCAGCAACAATAGAAGAGTACATCAAAGTGCAAGCAGCTCAAGGAAATGCTCTGAAGACTTCTGTTAGTGGTCTCCATGATGTGGTACTATTCACAACAAGCAACCAGGCTCATGAACAGAAAAACCAGCCAAGGCCTGAAAGCTCACACAGTAGTCAAACAAAGAAGAGCTTTGAAAAGAAAGCTCTATGCCCAGGATGGAAAAGTAGAGATCAGTCATTCTGATCAGCATGGTCAATGGAGTGGATTTAGCTGTTGATCCTACCAGTCTTGTTCTTCTTCATTCAAAGTTGATCTATTTTGGATTCTGACAAACTATATTAACAAACAAGTCTTCTTTCATGGACCTTTGCTGATGAGTTCACAAAACCAACTTAGTCTATTAGACTCCATTGATTGCTCATTTCTTGTTCTTTTTGGGCAGGACATCGCATTGTTTGAATCTAGGCATAAGCAATGAGTATTTACCGAAATGGCATGGAAAAATCTTGCACAGAACATGAACTCCCAAGAATCAGTCCTACAAACTCTCTGCACTTGTTCAGTTTCAATATTGGCAAGTTAATTTTTGCAAGGGAAAGGAAACCAACATTAAGCAATAATACTTTCAGTTGAACATTGGAAGGTTCACCATTTGTTTCATTTCTTATGTTCATTAGACTCTAGAGCCCCATAAGTACATTAGAATTACATTGTTTTGGGCGAAGCAGACATTTCAATCTGATCAGCACGTGTTTGCAGTTATGAGTGAGGCTTCCAGGTTGCATGCAAGCATAGGACTAGTCATATTTTTCCAAAAAACTATGGCTGATGCCAAGACACATTTGGGCCTGTGATGAAGCATGTTATCCTTCTTAGCGTGCATTACGCACCGAAAATGTGCTTAATCAGGGGCTTCACCAGACACATTTTAATTGGGCATCGGGCCTGCATTTAAGACCTGCTGCTGATAATTTCTGGGCTTGACACACTAGGGATCAGTGGTCTTTATTTCAATTTCCTCATGGAGCCAGTGTGGTGAGCATCCCTAGGCAGATCCATAAAGATTTTGTTGGGTTGGTTACACTATTTCAAGGAACTTGTAAAGCATTGTCGATATTTTCTTCCTATTTTGTGTACTCTCACTGGCCCTAAGATTATCAGTTTTGGTGCCAGCCTCTCCAGGTAATTTCCACCCCTCAGAAGTTAGCTATCAACCTGATAGGATACTGATGGAAATTACCTTCCGCCCTGCCATTTTTATTATTTTTCCGGTTGTACTTTATAAGGGAAAAAAATCTCCCCTACTTTAGTTAGGGGAAGGTTCCATATACAAGGCCTTTCACAAATTTCACCCCTTCCCTTGGCCTACCAGGCTTGGGACAAGACCTCAAGTCTGGAATGCCCTACATCTGGGCCAGAGTGAACCAGTTCAGGATGAGGCCGTTCAAGCCATTTTGGGGATGAACCCAAACACATCAAGCAAGGCAGTTTTATTTTCCTCTTCCCCTGTCTAGGGTTTTGCAGCCCTCTTCTCTGCCCCAAAGTTTTCCCCTCCTACCTACCTCCCCCCTCCTATCTAGGAATTCACCCTACCTAAACATACCCCTTATACCTAAATTCATTTTCTCTCCCCCATCATTAAAGCTCCACTATGACGTCAATGGAACGCTCCAGCTGTGGAGTGCCGAGCTATATATGGAATGCTCAAGCTATGGAGTGCTAAGTTGCGATGTTTCAAAGCAACATTAAGAGGTAAAAACAACACCCATGACTTGTTTTCTTTCAGCTTGTTTTCATGGTTTTTTTTTTACTTGGCTTGCTAAAGCTCTTGTAAGTGCTCCCCTATTTTCTTTCTTGTCCTTTTTTCTTTCCTCCTCTTCACCTCCTCACCTCTTATTCCCACTCATCTTAAAGGAAGACAATGGCGATGTCATCATCTTTTTCCTCGTCATTGCTCTTGTGAAAAACAAAATATGACGACGATTTATGATCGTTTCATCTTCACCTCCTTTTCCTTTCAGACATAGAGACGGCAACACATAGTCGTTATTTTCGTGTCATTTTTTTTCTCCTTATCATTGTTCCTTTGAAAAACAAAAAACGACAACAATCATAGAGATCATCATCATCTTTGCCTCTTGTTTTAACTCTTTTCATACACAAAGATGATGGCACACAACCGTTGCTTTTGTGTTTTTTTTGTCTACCTATTGTTGCTCTTGTGAAAAACAAAAGACGACAACCATCTGTGATTGGCATCATCTTTGCCTCTTGTTATGCTCCTTTTAGACATGAAGACAACAACACACAATTCGTTGTCGTCCTATTTTTTGTTCATTGTCATTGTTCCTATGAAAAACAGAAAATGAAGATAATCACACAAGTCGTCGTCGTTTTTGCCTCATGTTTTCACTCCTTTCAAAGACAAAAAAGACGGCACATAGCCATTGTCTTTATGTTTTTTTTTTTCTCCCTATCGTCGTTCATATGAAAAATAAAAGACAACTAGATCGTTGTCATCTTCTACCAGCAGCTCCTCTCAAAGGAGAACAGTGCACTTTTATGTTTTTCGTCCTTTGAAAAAAATAGAAAATTCAATAAATAGTCTTTCTATTTGTCTTTTTATGTGTTGTTGGTCCTTTGTTAGTGTTGGCTCATTTTAAAAACTTGTTTTTGTCTTGTTAGATTTTGGGAGGACTTGTTTTATACTCTTTTGATTTTTTTCATAAGGTTTTTTTTTGGATATGTAGGATTGCAATGGGTGGAAGAAGGAAATTAAAGAAGGTTTATTGTAATTAGGAAGGTCAAGAGCAAAATGTTGTTGCATTAAAATTGACGATTAAAGATCAAAATGTTGTTCCATCAAAATTCACAATTGGGGAGCAAAATGTTGTTCCATCAAAATTAAGAATTGGGGAACCCAATGTTGATGAAATAAACAGTCAATGTAATTTATAATTGCTCATGGTGATTGTGTCCAATCCAATTGATGAGATTCCTCCCAAAAAACACTGGAAATTTCGATCAAGAAGTGGTAGGTTAAATTATTTCAAAATTTACATAAATTAAACTTTATTAAATGTGCATAAATTTTTTTTTACAAAACTTGTAAGTTTAATTGTCCTAGTAATTTTCATCATTTGATGAAAGACATGAAATTTTTTTATAAAAAATTTCATTGTAATACCTGAAAAAAAATTAGTCTTATTTGCAATACATGCATTTTGTTGTGTGATTTTGTTTCTAAGGTTTAAGGTTAGGGAAAAACTTATTTTTTGGGGGTTTAATTTGTGGTTTAAGTTAAAATATTGAAATTGACCCCACTCAACCATTAGCACACCCTTGTCCAGTTAATTTTACTTGTAAGGACAAGGAATGGGATAAGGACACGTAAAAATGGTGATGTAAAACCAACAATTGCATTGTTGCATATGATGTTAAGTGGTTGTTAACCAAATATTTGAAGTAAGTGCATGGCTTAGTGGCAAAAAAAGTCAAACCTAGGAGACTCTTAACTTTTGAAAGAGGTTTTCTGCATCAAAACCACGTTAAAATGAACGTTTGCATCTTGGGAAATGTCATGGCCGTGCAAAAGCGGAATGATCAAAAGGTTACTACTTGTGCTCATAACAAAACCCAATGTGAATGGGATGAATTAATCATTGTTCCATAATGGTGTCCATAAAAACCAAAACCAATTTTGATTAAATTGACTTTAGAATGATTATTGCAAGTGTTGGGTCTTAATGACTAGTGTGTGGGAAGTGTGCCTTGAAATGTAGCATCACGAATGGAAAAGGATGAAGATTTACAACAGATGATTCAATCAACTCATTTTGTATATGCATGACGATTGAAAATAACATGGGATGACAAAGCTTAGTATCGAAAATTCACCAAAACAAATTGAACAAAGGAATTAACAGTTGTATTAGATTTCCATGAATCCAAAATGATTCATGGGAAGTAAAAAAAAGAATAATTTAAAATTTTTTTGGCCCACTTTGTTTCATCTAAGACATGTTAAGGTGTCTTTTACCTGTTTTTAAGGTTCAATGCATAACAAAGGAGTTTGTTGCAAGGGTAATTCATGTCAAAATGCAATGTCACCTTTCGTATATTATTCATCATGCGACAAGGGTTGCAAAGGCAGTAGTTGCTTATCGAACTAAAGATGGCATTGTAGATAATGATATGGTTTAGGCTTTCATTGCATACAATATGTTAGGTTTTGTTATCCTGTTCATTTTTTTTGGACTCCCACTTTTTGAACTTCGGTTCTTTGATATACTATAAACAACCCATTTTTTTACATTGGGTTTTTTACCATTTTTTTATCCAACAAGTTTTGTACATCTTTTATTGATATAAAATTTCCTTAGAGTCACACTTGCCCTATGTGTATATGGTTTATCATATATGCCTTTTTTTTTTCATGTTGTTTGTGCTTTAGATGTAAGAAACAAAACTAAAATAGTCCAATACACATATTTCATAATTAACTTTTATTGGGTTTACAAAACCAAAAATGTACATTACACATGCATTTATCATATTTGAAATCACATTACCCAAAGACTTTTAAAGCTATACTTGCATCCTAATTTATTTATTTATTAGAATTTTGATAATAGTTTATTTTAAATTTTCATACTATCAATCATAAAATTATATATCGACCTAATTATTTTAAAAATGGGTAATTACAAAAGTTCAATATAATAGTTTAAAGAAAATTAAAATTATTATTTTTCTTGCTATTTTTATTCTACAAGTTTATACGTTATGTATTTTCTCAATTAATTTATAAAATAAGTAATTATTTAGTAATCTTATCAAATTTTTAAAGTTTTGGCAATCTGATTATCGAATTTGATTAATTGATTCAATTATTAATTTAAAATTCAACAAATTGTGATGGATAATTAGTCTTCTTATTAAATTTATCTTAAATTAACATATGGTTTCCAAATAACTATCATAGTCACAAATTTTAAGATAATTAATGAATGATTAAAGGATTTTTTTACATAAATACTGAATTGTCAAAGAATATTATAGGTAATTAAAGAAATTTCACTGATTTATTAAAGATAATCCATGATAATTTATAATTTGGTTGTTGTCAATAATTCTATAATATTTCCTTCATTATATGACATAATAAATTTATTTTGAATTATCAACAAATTATGTCATATAATCAAGGAATTATTATAAACTTGTTTGACATCATGCAAATTATTAATTATCAAAAAATAATAATCATTTAGTTATTTAAAATAGTTGATTTTGACATTTAATTATTTTTCTTAAATTAGATTGTATTATTTTAATAGGTTATTCAAACCATTATTTTAGATACTTAATCTTGATAACTAATTTTAAAAAAATTAAATCAAGTATTCAAGTAAACATATTATTTCTAAAAGAAGAAATACATGGATCCATACAATTACCATTATATATTCTAACATATTACTATAAAATTAGCTTAGTTATTCAAAGTGATTATAAATGCGGATATTGCATTGAATGTTGGGTCTTCATTCAAATTAAATACCCAAATCACCAATTGGTTATTTCAAAATGATGAAAATGTGAGTATTGCGTTTAGGGTTGAATCTTCACTGAAAGGTGTACCCAAACCACCTATTGGTTATTTTGAAATGACCTTAGATGCGGGTATTGCGTTTAGGTAACTTAATTATTAATTGATAATTAAATTAATAGATAATTATACACATTCATTTATAATTGTTTCATAGTTTACCAAATTTTGTTAGATTTTTAAATAAGTTACAAATAGATTTATTAATAATTTGATTATCACATTATTAAATAGATTATTTATTTGATTGTTTAAATGATATTATGTGTTAGGGTTTTTTTTAATTAATCATAAAATAGTCAAAATTTTGTGATTTCTATTTTTTATTGAATTTATTTTCAATTAACACATGGATTTTCAATCTATAGAATACCAAATATTATTTATTACTGTAAAACTTTATGTTTTGAAAAAAATTACTTATTATAAATAGATAAATATAAGATACAACAATTCAATGTATTTAAAATTATGTAATAAAAATAATGACATCAATTTTTAATATTATAATATATATTAAGATGATTGAAAAATGATATAGTAATAAATTGTAGAATATGAATATTCAATTTAACTATAGATAATATAAATATAATTTTATTTTTAAAAGGAAGTAGGATGAATTCTTGCACCAAGTGAATTCATAATTATAAAAACATTCATCATTGAACAAAAACCCAAAATGCAATACTTTTACGGCTCCCTTAAAATCCACACTGTGATTTGGAATTCCCATTGCAATACTCACATCATGATATAAAATACCTAATATTACAATGTACATCACATGTGATACCTACATTGAACTATTAAACTTTCCATCATTAAAGATGCTGACATATGCAACTCTTTAAACCCACAATGTCTAAGAGCCCCATGTAGCAATACCCAAATAATGATCATTAATGCACATTGCTTGAGGTGTGCAAAATGCAATACCTACTTTAAGCTGTAAAACCCATGTTGGTTGTGGGGAGTAAATTGATTATTCGCATTTGGATATGAAAAAATCAAATTACAAAAAGATATTGAATATGAAATACCAAACCAAAGGTATAAAACCTTTATGGTTGTGAACGTAATGAAATTTGACACCCACTATATATCCAATAGCTAGGAAATGAAAAGAAGTTGAATTGTGAAAATATAAACACAAAACAAAAGAAGTAACAAGAAACAAATGCATACTTTTACAAATAAAAAATGAAGACATTCCATTAAAGTTTATAGTCCTAGTTGAAAACACAACCCTAAAAGATTATAATTTGTACAAAAGTGGGTTAGAAAATATTAAACTTTAATAATTTTGGAACATATGTAAACAAAGGATATTTATAATTATGGTATAGATTTTAACAATTGATAAGATCAAAAACCAATACAATGTGTAAAGTCTAAAGTGATAAACTTTAGGTCCTATAATATATGAACTAAATTCCTAAACCTTACATCATAAGGCCTAACCTTAAAAGTCCAAATGATATTTTGCCTTAAACCTTATTAAAACCTTAACTATACAAACCTTATCAAAAAATAATCCTAATGATATATACCCTAAACCCAAAAAATTATACAAATTATATAATACAAAATAATTTTCTTACAAAAATATAAGAAAGTTTTAAAAAACCAACCAATTTTTGAAATTTTTAAACTACAAATATTTAATGACCAAAAAAATAACCATAATTTTCAAAAACAATCAAATAAATTTTGTAAAAAACCAAAAAAAAGGTATGTTGCTTACCTTTGTATGATCTCTCCAAGATAATTTTTGCCTTTATCTTTTAAGAAGATATAAAATGAAATTGTATTGTTTCACATATGTTTAAACCCTAAAAATTTCACCCCAAATTTAGCCAAATTTATGTTGATTATTGTAAATTTGTGAAAAATTTACTAACTCATTTATGTGTCACAAACCATAAACCTAAACAACAGTTTATACTTATAGTAATTACATGAAAAGATGTATTGTAATGTCCATTCCATAGGTAAATTAGATAAACAATTTTTTTTAAAAAAATGCATTAAATAAAACAAAATGGCTACAATTATGACAATTGTTTGTAATTCCTACATACCAACTTTGGCACAAATCTCAAAAGATGGAAGACCTATGATCATCATCATAAATTAGGGCGAACCTTAATAAATTGAAAGGTAGGATTGGCGAGAGGGGGTGTGTGAAGAGGTGAGTAGGTTATAAGTAGTTAGGTATTTGGTTATGTAAAAAACATAGGTAGGTAGGTAAGCATAATGGTAAGTAGGAAGGTGAGTGCATAAGTAGGTAAGTAGGTATATAAATAGGTAATTGGGTAGGTAAATAGGTTAGTGAGTACAAAGGAACTTCAGGTAACAAAATACATAGGTTACTAACGTAAGTAGACATGCATGTAGACAAGTTAATAAGTAGGAAGAAAGTTACACTAACAAGGTAACTAGGCAAATTAGTACATAGAAAAAAATACTACCTTATAAAAGTGACTAGGTTTTTAGAATATTTGTTTCATTAAGGTGGTTGTTTGTACAAGGTTGCTTGCTTGTTAGTAAGGTAGTTAAGTCAGTAGGGTAAGTAGTTAGTAAAGCGGCTAGGTTTGTAGAGAAGTTAAGACCATAAGATATGTAATTAATATAATAATTAGGTTAATAAGATAATTAAGTTAGTAGGATAATTAGTCGTTATGGTACTTAGGTGAGAAAGGTAGCTATGTCAATATGGAGGTAAATAATAAGGTACTAAGGTGGGTACAATATTTATGAAAGTAGAAGGGGAGCAAGATAGCTATGAGGTTAGGTCCAAGGAGAAAACGGTCAAAAAGTAAAATAAAATAAAATAAAATACAATGATCAGCAACAAAAAATAAATAAAATGGACTGTGATGAACCTCATTTGCAGCCAAATGAAGAAACGTAGGCCATCTAGTGGACAAAACAACGAACTTGTGCATTGGTGATTGCTGGTTCACTCTAGCCCCATATCCGAAAGCTTCTCCTATATTTAAAATTGCAACCCCTAAACTTATAGGGGGTTTTCCTATCTAAAATCCCCTAAATGTGAGAATAATGTTTTTTTGTTTGGGGAAGGTGTCACTTTTAGAGGATTTTAGAAAGAAAACCCCAGATTTATACTTTAAAAAAACCCTGGTGCCAATACAAAGGGAAAAAACATTACTAAGGAAAGCCATAAGCCCCCGGGAATTGTTGTAAGATTTGTGACTAAGTTCACATCTTTCTAAGCACTCTTTTTCTTTGAACTAACAAGATTTTTTGCATACTAAACCTTTGTTTTCTTTTAGTGTTGAACACGCCAAATGAAAAACAAGTAACATAGGAAGCAAGCTGAAAGAGCTATTTATGGTGCCCAAAGAGTAGATGGAGCCCTCCTCTTTGTGCATTTATCACATAAAAATTTGGCAAAAATGGACTAGAGGCGAGAAAGTTGCAACCCCCTGAAGTGGGGGTTTGTTTTTACAGAAAATTCTCAATTGAGTACTCATAGCCTATTTCCAAACCTCTCAAAAGATCTTTAAATATTACTCTGTTGCTTTTAGAGTTGTAAGATGATTTATAAAGCTTAAGATGGCAATTCTAGGGCAGTTTAAATCACTCAATTTGAAAAACAAATGAGAAAGATATGCATTGATGAAGTAAGAGGCGTCAAAATGAAAAAAAAAAGTTTTGCAATTCGAAAAAACGTATTTTCTTTACTGCTCTTTTTGGACTGCTCCTTTGGCTTTGCATTTCCAAGACGATTTGTAGAGCTTGAGAAGGCGTTCTTATAATATTTAAAAATCACTCAAAATGGAGAAGAATTGAGAAAGATGTGCCAACGTGTTCGGTGATAGGCCTCTCTACCTCACCGAAAAAGATGGCAGAAAAAGAGCGCCACTGATTCGAACCGTGGATTATTAAAGAAACAAAAATCGCGGAAAAAAGAAATTCCTAGGTCAGGGGAAGTCCATTTCCCGCGGGACTAAAAGCTCTGTCGGTAGGAACTCAGCGTATGCAGAGAGTTCCTAGTATCTACCAGGTTTCTTCGGAGACTTTCACGCGTCCCTGTTCTATTACCGCTTGATAGCCAGCTCCTCTTCACTGACGGTTTGTGTAAGTGGGTTATACTTGGGGTGAGCATCCCTAGGCAGCTTTAGACAGGGTTGGTGACACTATTTGAAGGAACTTGTAAAGCATGGTTGATTTTTTCTTCGTCTTTTGGGTACTTGCACTGCCCCTCAGACTATCAGTTTTGGTGCCAGCTTCTCCACGTAACTTCCAGTGCTCCCGGTTATAGAACTTTAGACCTATCCTGTGGATATGAATAAGAATTTTTAAAAAAAGGATCCTAGTACAAGGACATGCATCTGGATATCCCATCAAAGTTTCATTGTACTGTCAATTATGCATTCATAAATTATTTTGGTTCATTGTCAGATGTGCATTTGCCGGTTATCAAAGTCATAGTAACCTGCAGATATGCATAACGGCTATGCACATCAAGTTGAACATGTGAGATTATGTGCAAAAGAAAAAAAACAAAAAGAACATACAGTAACTTAGGGGGGAATTGAACCCCAGTTCTTTACAGAACTCTACTCACTGCATAGTGCTCCAAAATGGCCATTGAGAAGGTCTGAACAAATCACCTTGAGTTTATCATCTCAAGCATTGAAAGAGTTTATCAGAATAAGTGGCACATGCAAGTGTGGTTCAGCTTCTGCATTCAAATTTTTTCACAAACTGGGTGATTCTGGTGTTGGCATTTGTCTCAAGCATTCTGCGATGTGGTGTAGAAACAGACTATCTGGTGCAAACCCCCTGAATTTGAGATTCATGAAAATCTAGTTGAATGTGGAACTTTACACTTTCTGGACCTCCTTCACAAAAAGTGAGGAACCTCAACCTGACTAACAATCAGATCCAGGAATGTCAATCCATCTTGACCTTCAAAGTACTGTAAGGAGAAAGCTAAGGTCCAGAGTTACAGAAATCAGAGGATGACTCCAAGGTGCTGAATGACAACAATGCTCATGATCCCTATATCTTGGACATCACCCATATGTCCCTCGCATCTGAACTTGCTATGCTCACATTCTACTCCATCCAGTGCCAAGAATTATGACCATGTGCAAACAATATGAGCACTATCTCTGTCCAATTCCCAATCGGGACTGGGAGGGCAATGGGATTCATACTGTGCAACCCATTGTAGTTTCAAGGTCACCATTGAGCTGGAGAACTGCAAGCTTTTCAAGAAGGCCTTTGATCCTTGCTGGGTGGACAGAGATGAACATCAATACCAGAACAACGCCAACAAGTTCATCACTGTCAACAATGTTGCATATTCGAAAGAAAGCAATTGCAGATAGCTGTGATGACTTCAGGCAATCTGCAATTGGAAATAGCTGAAAAGCAAAATGTAAAAACCTCAGAATTGTTTTCTAAGTGCATTTCTATGGGTGAGTTCTGATGCAGAATCAGGGATCACCATGGCTTACGGTTTACAACCACCCCCACCACGTATAAATCCAGCAGCAGGCCTTAAATTCAGGCAGTATAAAAGTACTGCTGCATTTAATTTTCACTGTCTGCCCTTTGCCTGATTCATATTTTTCCAAAAAAAAGGGTGATGCCAAGATACATTTGGGCCTGTGGTGAAGCATGTTATGCTTCTTAATGTCCGTTTCGTACCCAAAATGTGCTTAATCATGGCCCAAATGTGTTTGGGCAGCAACGATATGTGTCCGGGCTTCACCAGACACATTTTAATCAGGCATCGGGCAGACATACAAAAGAAATGCAGCATAATTTTTGTACTGGCTGCATTTAAGACCTGCTGCTGCTGATTTAATTTCTGGGCTTTACACTGCAGGGAACAGTGTTTTTTTTAACAATTTCCTGATGGAGCTAGTGTGACAAGCATACCTAGGCAGATATACAACAACTGCTGTAATATATTTACCCCTCCTCTTCACCTCTCCTATTAATTAGATGAGGTGCCTCCCATGTTCAACTTTTTCTATTTTTTTGCAACGAGCCAATTTTATTCGCCCGTCACTCAAAAAAAAAGAATCTGTGGACGCTCCCCACAACAAAAACTTCTATTTTGAAGTATTGAGTTCCTCCCTGTTGGCCCACCTATAAAGCTGAAAGGAGGACAACATTTGCCAAAGCATATGGAATAAAAGTGAGGTGGTATGGAGAACATTTAGGGAGCCTGATGGAACTCATTGGGAACTTAAAAGGAACACATTGGGAACCAGGGAAAAATGAAAAAAAATCCTTCCCCCCGCCCCTCAAATTTAAAAGGAAAAAAAGCAAGGCATTTTCAACGTGGGCATACACGCATTATAAGCTGGGGGTACTTATTTATTCAGACAGATTTTACTAGGTTGGTCACCTTCTTTCAAGGAACTTGTAAGGCACTGTCCATTTTTTAACCCTGTCTGTATATGATCAATTTACTGATATACAGAGTGTGTCGAACAGGTTTCAGTGTAGGTGTGTAGAAAACTTGTTATGTCCAATGAAATTACTGGATTTGATGGTCTTGAGTTTTCTTTTAGTTATTTTGAGATAAATGTGTAATAGGGTTTGATAGGGTTGTGAGAGTTTCAGAGTACCAATGGAAATCCTAGAAAAGAATCACCATTTTCAATGTTCAGTAGAATATGATTGTGTGTAGGCTTGGAATTTTTTTTCAGGACAACAGTGTTGCTGGATTTGATTTTTTAAAAGCTATCTTGCGTGAAGTAACAGTCAATGTAACAGTGTGACTGTGAGGGGGTTCTTGCACAGTACTTGTGCAATTTGTTTTCTTTGTATTTTGAGTACCCTTATTGGCCTTAAGATTGCCAGTATCGATGTACTCCTCTTCGGCCAGAGCGAACCAGCAGCCACCAATGCATCAGTTGGCTGTTCTGTCCACTGGATGGGCTGCGTTTTTTTCATTCGACATCAGATGGGGTTCATCATAGTCCATTTCATTTCGCTGCTCATCATTGTATTTTATTTTTGTGGGGTTTGTTTTTTGCTGTTTTTTTCTGGACCTGACCTCACACATAGCTGCTCTACTCACCTTCTTACCCTCATAAGTATTGTACCAACCTTGATACCTTACTAATTATCCCCTATTAACATAGCTATCTTAATAATTAATTATTTTATTGATCTAACTACTATATTAACTACCTATCGAATTAACTTAGCTATCTTGTTAACTACATACCTTACTAACTTAACTTCCTTACTGACCTAACCATTGTATTAACTATTTACCTTACTGAAATAGTTACATTATTATTTATCAATCTTATATACACAACCACCTTATTGACATAAGTATTTTACAAACCTAAGCACCTTGATAAGGTAACTTGTTTCCTATGTACTAACTTGTCGATCTACCTAGCTACCTTGTTAGTGTAACTTTCTTCCTACCTACTAACTTGCTTATTTACATGCTTATTTACTTCAACAACCTATTTACTTTGCTCTTTGAACTTCGTTTTTACTTACTAAATTGCCTACTGACCCAACTACCAACCTATGCACCCACCTTCTTACCTACCATTATGTTCACCTACCTACCTATGTTTTTCACATAGCCAAATACCTAACTAATTACCTACTCACTTTTTCCACCCCTCCCAGCCCCCCAATCCTACCTATCAATTTATTAAGGTTTGCCCTAATTCATGAATGATGAACATAGGTCCTCACATGTAATTATTAAAAACAATTTATAGTGGACACAATGTCATAATTGCAATTATTTTGATTTAATTAATGCATATTTTACTAAATTTTGTTTATCTAATTTATTTATGGAATTGACATTATAATACATCTTTTCATGTAATTATTATAAATATGTATTATTGGATTATGGTTTAAATTTAAAGTTGGGACACATAAATTAGTTAATAAGTTTTTCACAAATCTATAGTAATTAACTTAAATTAGGTTAAATTTGTGGGGGGGGGAATTTTAGGGTCTAGACATATGTGAAATAATACAATTTCATTTTATATCTTTTCAAAGATAGTGAAAAAAAATTAATTTGAAGAGATCACACAAAGGCAAAAAACATATATATACTTTTGGTTTTTTACAAAATTTATTTGATTTTTTTTTTAAGATTAAGGTTTTTTTTCAGTGAATAAATTTTTGTAGTTTAAATTTTTTAAATTTGAAAAAAAATCCTATAATTTTTTTTAAAAAAAATTGCATTGTATAATTTGTATATTTTATATATTTTTTTGGGTTTAGGGCAAATATCATTAAAAAAAAATTTTGTTAGGGTTCGTATAGTTAGGGTTGTAATAAGGATTATGAAAAATATCATTTGAATTTTTAGGGTTATGCCCTATGATTTAATGTTTAGGAGTTGGTTCATATATATCAAGGTTTAAGGTTTATATTGTAGACTTTGCTCATTTTTTTGTTTTTTGATTTTATCATTTGTTTAGATCTATAACATAATTATGAATCTCCTTTGTTTTCCATATGTTCCATAATTGTTGAAGTTCAATATTTCCTAACCCACTTTTGTTTAAATGTAATACCCATTCATATTGTGATAATTCATTAACCATGAAACATAAAAAGATTTTTTAAATATTTGATTCCGCACCAATACATCATGAAATTCATGTTTTCAAAATTATTTGTTCAGCTTACAGTATGATTTAACATATATAAAAATGAACGTAATGTAAAATTGATCTCATTGATGATACAAGGGGTTAAAGTTTAATGTAAAATTTATTACTTAATGTTGGAATTATGGTTTAGGTTTAGAATTTAGGACATATAAATTAATTAACATTTTTTTTTATAAGTCTATAATAATTTTAAAAAATCTAAAGTGCATTTTGGGCGGAATTTTTAGGGCTTAAACATGAATAAAAAAATGCAATGTCATTTTATTTTTATTTTTTTTTAAATGAAAGAACTTAACTTGGAAATATTACCAAATAATAATAGATATACCTTTTTTCTTGTTTCCTTAAATGTAATACCCATATTCAAATTCATTTTGATATAACCTTTAATTGATTTATGTAACTTAAGATGTAAACCAACCCTAAATGCAATACCTACATGTTGAGTCATTTCGAAATAACCAGTATGTAGTTTAGATGGCCTTTCAATGAAAACCAAAACTTATATGCAATACTTACATGTAAGTTCATTTTAAAATAATCCATAGGTGATTTAAACAACCTTAGGTGAATAATCAACCTTAAATGCAATACCCACATGTAAAATCACTTCAAAATAAATGGTTTGGGTACTCAAAATATGTCTTTTTATATACCTAAATTAATTTTATGACAATTAATTATCATGAATAATTATAAAAAATAATGATGTGAATAACTTATCAACATAAAAAATGTAATTAAAATAATAAATTAAATGTCATATTATTAATATTATTTTAAAATCTAAATTTAAATTATCTAAATAATTAAGGTTGAACCAAATAATCAATTGATTAATATTAATAAATAAATGATTATTTAAATATGATAATCAACCATTTAGATTATTTGAAATAAATTTTTAGTAATTCCTTAATTATTATGTCATATGAATCCCATAAATATTACAATGGAAACTTATATGCAAGTAATACAAAAGATGTTAAAAATCAACAACTATTTATGGACCTACATGTGGGTATTATAATGGATGTAAAAAAACCAACAACTATTACGAGACTTATATGCGGGTATTACAATGGTTGTAAATAAACCACCATCTATTACAAGATTTATATGTGAATATTGCAATGGTTGCAAAAAATTAGCCACTATTACAAGACCTATATGTGGGTTTTGCAAATTTGAAATGGCCTTATGGAAATTATAATAGAAAGGATGTAAGTATTGCATAATGTTCATTTTGATCTTTGTAAACCTTAGACAAATTAATGTTACTTATTCATATGGGCCTATTTAAGTTTTGATTTTTACATCTAAAGTACTAATAAAATTATGAAAAAACAACATATATAATTAACTATATACCCATCAAACAACTGTGACTAGAGGAAAATATTATATTGATAAAAGATGTACAAATATGAGTGGATAAAAAAATGCTAAAGATTACAATGAAAAAAAAGGTTCTCTATAATATATCAAAAGATCAAAATTCAAAAATTGGGTAGTCCAAAAAATGAAAGGGTTGAAAAAACCTAGCTAATTATATAAAGTGAAAACCATAAACCATATCATTATCTACAATCTTGTGTTTAGCTTAGTAAAAAACTCTTGCATTTATAGCTTTTGTTGCATGATGAGCAGTGTATAAATGGTAGTGTAACATCTCAGCCTGAACTACATTTGCAACAAACTCTTCTTTTATTGTGCCCTAAACACTATAAACACCAAAAAATCACCAAATTAAATTTTAACACCACCAAAGAAGCTACCATCACCTTCTTTACTAGAACACCACCATAGAAAAAGACGACAATGCGTTGCCACGACATCTTTTTCTTTTTCTTCTTTTTAGACACAGAGAAGAAAGCGATGGCAGCTTGTTGCCATTACCTTCTTTGTTCTAACAACACCACAAAAGAAAACAACGACACATTATATTGTCTTCTTCTTTAACAATTAAAAAAAAAAAAGCAACGGCAACAAGTTGTCATTGCTTTCTTCGTTTGAACACCACCAAAGGAAAAGGCAATGGCAACAAGCTACCATCGCCTTCTTTGCTGCAATAGCACTACAAAAAAAAACAACGGCACATTACCATCATTTTCTTCTTCTCTGTAACACCACCACAAAAGAAAATGACGACACATTACTGTTGTCTTCTTCTTCTTAAACACAAAGAAGATAAAACACACAAGAAAACAACAAAAAAAAACCAAGAGAAGGGAGGGAATTTACCTTCAAACTCTTGCTCTGCCATCTCACTTTTGGTTCCTGCTTCTACCCTTCTGTCTCAAACATTTTCTCTTGGCATCTTCTTCTCAAACAAAAGAAAAAAACAAAAACCAAGAAAAAAAAAGAAATGCAGAGAAGGGAGGGAGCTTTCCTTCAAGCTCCCATTTTGCCCTCTCACTTTTGGGTCCTGCTTGTGCCTTCCCACTTCTACCCTTTTGTTTCAAACGCTTTCTCTTGGCATCTTCTTCTTCTCAACTAGAAGAAAAGAAAAACAAACAAAGAAAAAAAAAACCATAGAAAAGAAAAAAATGCATAGAAAGGAAGGAGCTTTCCTTTAAGCTCCTATTCTGCCTTCTCATTTTTGGCTCTCGCTTCTGCCCTTCTGTTTCAAACATTTTTTCATGGCATCTTCTTCTTTTCAAGCAGAAGAGAGGAAAAAAGAAAAAAAACCATGGAGGAAAAAAAAATACAGAGAAAGGAAAGAGCTTACTTTCAAACTCCTCCTCTGCTCTGCCCTCTCACTTTTGGCTCTTCTTTCTGGCCTCCTGTTTCTGCTCTTTCGTTTCAAACACTTTTTCCTTGGCATTTTTTTTTCCTCAAGTAGAAGAAAAAAAAAAAAAAAAAAAAAAAAAAAAAAAAATAAAAAAAAAAAAA
>Ga0116227_10002874_pt1 | contig 38782 bp, 30 predicted proteins | sample S1TSphgellanicum_FD_89693 | JGI IMG/M metagenome (GOLD analysis project Ga0116227, IMG submission 89693) | Host-associated microbial communities from peat moss isolated from Minnesota, USA - S1T2_Fb - Sphagnum magellanicum MG | ecosystem: Host-associated > Plants > Peat moss > Unclassified...
AGGTTACTTTCACAAGGTTGAATTACTTTCTTTACTTATATTAGTTTGGTTATTTGTGGTTTGGTCTTTTAGTTAAATACCTTGGTGTTGATGGTTTGGTTCTCTTTTCTTCATTACACAAGTGTGTGTATTTCATGTGACAAGAACCTTGAGGAATTCTTGATGTTATGTTTCATGTTGTGAACATCATGTTGTAGTTTCCTTTCAATAAAGATTTATGTTCGCATTTAAGTAGATCTCCTATTTGTTAACACAATTTGAGTGCAGATCAAGTAGATTAGTGGTTTGAAACACCTAGAAGAGTTTTTTGAAGAAAACAAAAACATCCATGGACAAAAGAGAGACCTACAAGCCACAAAACGCCTCAGGCAACATTGATTATTCCTTGTGAAGTGCAGATTGGTAAGCATAGAGGCGCACTAGCAATATGTAACAAAACTCCAAAAGAAAAAAACATTAGGTTGAAAATGCAAATTCATAAGTTGAGTTTATATGAAGGAATTGGGAATATGAACCTCGACAAAAAGCTATGTTGGAATTAACAAATCTAATGTTGTAACATGACTTGATGCTTTAATTCAAGAAAAACAATAGAGATTCAATAGGTTAGAAGGGGAGGAAATGGTACTAAAGTACAAATTTGCTCCACCTCATTATTATCGAAACGATCAAGAGAATGAAAAGTTTAAACAAGGAGTTCAAAATTTTGAACCTTTGATTCATTATGTTGTTGAACAAGAAGCCGTAATTCAGGGTATCAAAATGTTAAGAGGAGTTAAGCCGGTATTTATAACTAGACAAGAAATTGTAGTCTTACCAAGAGTAGAACCAATAGTAACAAAAGGTGTTCTTGTGGTTATAAGAGTGAAGTCTAGTGAACCCACATTTAATCAGCAAAATGGAAGCATATTTAGAAAAGTTCCAAGGGATTGGAGTAAAGGAATTCATAATGTGAATAGTGTTCCAAGACCAAATTCTCCACGTTGCACATATTGCCATTAGACTAGACATCATATCAATGAATGTCCATTTATTGAAGATAATGTGAAGTAAGGATTTGTTGAGCACTTCCAGAATTTGAATGCAAAACTTGCAAGAGTAGGGAATCATGGACATATTGAGCTAAAGGATGTGTACCATGAGAGGGTCAAAATTCCAGATAGATTTAGAGAACATATATGGAGAGAAAATAGAGTGGAAATGAGAGCTTAGATTATGGCAGATGTAGTACCTATTTTTGTAGCTCCTATACAAAGTTTGTTACATCAAAACAATATTGGAGTTACCTATGCAAGAACTTCAAATTTCAAAATGTAACCAATAAGATTTATGCCATTATATTCTATGGCAATGCCCCAATTTATAATTATAGTTATTGAACCTCCGTTTGTATCAACATCCATCCATATTATTGACGGTGTTAGATCTAGACCAAAACCTCCAAGGGCAACAAAATTTGTGAATTTGCATGAAGATATACCTAGAAAGGTGAACAAAAATTTTACTAGTTAGCCATCAAATCAAAGAGGAGGTAGCTCAAATCCACCAGGACCACCAAGACCACCAAGACCTCCAAGATATTTTGGATTACCAATGGTGAATCCAAGCAGGCCACCAAAACCACCAAATAGACCTTATCATCGGCCATTTACTTATCCTAAATATGTCACAGATTCTAACCCAGATGCTCATGTCAAAGTGTTTAAAGCTGATATTAGAGCAAACAATGAAGCAGATGATGCAAAAATTGTTAGTCTGTTTAGTTTTACCTTCAAAAATATTGTGCTTGACTGGTGCAACAATTGTATGGGAGATTACCCAGATTGTACTTTTGTAAAATTGTAACTGGCTTTTTATAAAAGGTACATAAAATTTTATAATGATGAACAAGTTTACCTGCAATTAAAAAACATGAAGCATGAGAAGAATGAAAGAATGGAATTTATTAAGAGAGATTATTGAAGTTGGCCAATAGTCTTCAACACAAGACAACAAATAGTTTTTTAACTATCGTTTTTAGATCTAGATTACAACCATATTTTTGTGTAACAATAGTAGGTATGAAGAGAAAAACTTTGTAGCAACATAAGGAAGCAACTTTAGTTTGTGAAGAAGGAATTTCTAAAGTAGAGGCCATAAACAATTTGTTAGTACCATAAAGTAGTAAGATAGTATTAGCTTAGAAACCTTACACAATCCTAGAGAAAACATGAATGTACTATACAAATCTTCATAGGATAAATCATAATGTTAAAACATGTAGAATCAAAAGAAAGGACGACCCTGTTCTTACAATCTTTGAGGTTCCTACTCAACAAATTGAAGTACAAAGGCCTGGGAGGTATTCTTGTGATATTTGTGGTGACACTGGACATAAGATCATAGATTGTCCTAAGTACAATGATATGTAAAATATGTTTAAGAATAAAGTAGTGAAGCCAACAAATAAACAATTTATGGTAGAACCCAAGGTTTCAAATCCTTTAATCCATATGGTGGATGTGAATATGTCCATCACCTAGAGCAAAGTTATTAAAAAACAAGTGTTTAAGGACAAAAAGCCAATTAAGAAGAACTCTGCTACTAACTAGGAAGAGGAGCAAAGACTATAACAATTTTTTGTTAAGACTATACAAGAGATGCAAGTAGTAAACCCACCACAAAATTTGATTCCAAAGGAGAAAACATAGTGGAATACAAGTTGGGCAAGATTGCCAAAATCTGAGGTATCCACAGAACCAATTATATCACAAAGTTTGTTTGTTAATCCTCTTAATAGAGTTATGTTTATGGAAATGTTCCAAGATAACAGTAAACAAATGCTAGAGACTACTTATACTTTGAGGTTAGGTTAATTGTTAAAAATAACACTAGATCTTTAAAAGTATATGTGGTGAAAACTAAAGCCAAACAAACCTAAATAACTACTAAGCAGATATCAAAGCCTAATGTAGCCATAGTGGTTGATACACATTCTGAACTAAACACAATAATTATAGAGGTAGATAACTAAATGGTAGTTATTCAATTACAAGTTGAGAAGAACATTGTTGAAGATGTTTTGATAGATGAAGGGGCAAGTGTGAACAATATAACAAAAAACCTCAAAACAAAGTTAGGTTTACCCAAACTAAAACCAACTCCATACTAGTTCAAAATGGCAAATTAGAGTAAGACCAAACCTCTAAGAATCATTAGAAATTTGAAGATTCACACACATGGTATTCCATATATAGCCACATTTATTGCTCTGAAAAATAGTGCGGTAGATTCTAGCTATTTTATGTTGCTAGGAAAACCTTGGTTTATAGATGCAAAGGTTACATATGATTGGGGTAACAATGTCATTATTATTCAAGGTAATGGAATAGTTAGAACAATATCAATCAAGAAGAAATTGGGAGTAGAAACTAGAAAGGCCCCAAGTACTAGTTTTTTATAATTTAATGGAAGGGTTAACAAATGAAGAGGAAGATCTAATTTTTGAAACAAAACCGAAATTGTTATCAATTGCACAATTATTCTCTTGGAAAAAACGGTCTTGATGTTGAGTGTTGGAGTGTTAAAAATTAGAAGCATTGAGGAATTTGATCCACAACAAGGGACATCAAATCAAACAATTACAAAAATGGTGCCTTCAATAGTGAAATTAGAAGACTTTTGTGTTAAACCAGATGTTTCATTGGAAGACAAGGTTTATCTAAAAACCTATTACCATCACAGTTAGGATGATATTCAATTGAATGAAACACTAGTAAAAATACAAGTATAAAATCTTCAAATATCAGGTTGGACTTTTGATTGAAAAATAACAACTTGTTAAGTTGAATCTTATCATAGAGGCAAATCCACAATACATCAAGGTTAATTCACAATTGACAAAGGAGAAGACTAAGGAACTTCAGATGTTATTTAAGGAGTTCAAGGATGTGTTTGCTTGGACTTATAAAGATATGAAAGGCATACTTCCAGAATTGACTCAACATAGAATTGAGTTAGATACTTCAATTCTACTAGCACATCAAGCAAGGTACATATTGAACTTTAATTATGTTGCAGCTATCAAATAAGACATTAACAAACTATTAGTTGTTGGATTTATTCAACCAGTAGCAAAGGCTACATGATTATCACCCATAGTGGTAATGCCTAAGAAGAATGGCAAATTGAGAATTTGTGTGGATTTTAGGAAGTTGAATAAGGCAACCAAAAAAAATCCTTATCCTTTGCCATTTTTTGATGAGGTATATTGAACACTAAAGCAAGGTATGAAGCCTACTCATTTCTAGATGGATATTCAGGTTACCATCAAATTTCTATAGCCCTTAAGGATAGATATAAAACATCTTTTGTAACAGATTAGGGAGCTTTTGTTTGATTGGTGATGCCATTTGGTGTCAAAAATGGGCCACTAACTTTCCAAAAAAAAAGCAATTAGTAGAGCCTTCAAAGAATATTTAGACAAGTTCTTGAAGATATTTTTGGATGATTTCATAGTTTATAGTGATATGGAGAGTCATTTCATGAAGTTCAAACATTGCTTTTAAAAGTGCAAAGAATATAAGATTAGTTTTAACCTAGAGAAATGTGCCTTTATGGCATTTTAAAAACTGATTTTAGGGTTCATAATTTCCAATGAAGAAAAAATACTAGACCCTAGGAAGGTTCAAGTAATAGTGAACATGTTAGTACTTACCAATCCACAACAAATTTAATGGTATGGTTCAATTTTATAGATGTTTCATTAAGAACTTTGCCTTTATCATGGCACCAATTACCAAGTTGATGAGGAAAACAAAACCCTTTATTTGGACCACAAAATGTCAAAAAACTTGGGATCATATCAAACATAAGTATATGGAAGCACCGATTCTGATACCTCCAAATTGGAAGTTGGAGTTTCATGTGCACACATATGCATCATTGTTGGCAATAGGTGCAATGCTGGCATAGAACCCAACTAGTAAGTATGACTAGCGTATGGTATATGCTTCTAAATTGTTCAACAAAGCATAACATAATTATACTACTACAAAAAGAGAAGCCTTAGTTATGGTTTATGCTTTGCATAAGTTCAGACATTTTTTATTGGGAAACAAATTTGTTTTTTATGTAAACCATATGGCTTTAGTGTACTTGGTCAACAACCATAGGTGTCAAGAAGGATAACAAGATGGTTGTTGTTATTTTTGGAGTATGAGTTCATAGTAATCTACAAACCTAGTAGAACACATGTAGTTATTGATGTTTTCTAGATTACTAGATAGTTTGGAACCATTGGGTGTCCCAAATTAGATTGTGGATGCATCATTATTTTTTGTAGAACCTATATGGATGTAAGAAGTAAAAACCTATTTAAAGATAAGTCAAATGCCAGAAACCATAAACCTAGCTTAGAAATAGAAGTTAGCTAGAAAGGCTAAACCTTTCATTTTGAAAAAGGGAATTATGTATAGAGTGGGAGAAAACAACATAATGCATAGATGTTTGACCACCTCAAAAGCACAAATTATTTTGAAGGAACTACATGAAGGAATGGCTGAAGGACATTTTGTTGCAAATATTATTGCGAAGAAAATTATAGATGTAGGATATTGGTGGCCAACTTTATTCAAGGATACTCATGACTTTTGCAAAAGTTGTAATAGTTGTCAAAAAATGGGAGGATTCAAAACAAAAAGTTTGGCCAAGTTGGTAATAACATTTCCAAAGGAACCTTTTATGAAATGGGGTTTAGGTTTTATAGGTCCAATCAAACTGCGAGGAGACTAACAGGAAACAAATACATTTTGGTAGCTACGAATTATGTAACCAAGTGGGTAGAGGCAAAAGCACTCTAAACAAATACTGCAATAATTACAGCCAAATTTATGTATGAATATATTATGATCAAATTTGGATGTCCATTGACCATAGTTATAGATTAAGGAGTACATTTCATCAATGACACAATAAAATATCTTATAGAAGAGTTTTTGTTAAAGCATATTAATTCTACCACATATTATCCATAAGGAAATGGAAAAGCAAAGTCTACTAACAAAGTCATTGGTAGACTATTGACCAAGTTGGTTAATGAAAAAAGAACAGATTGGGATGAACAATTGCCTACAATTTTGTATTCATATAGGACTACTTACAAGGTGGCAATAGGTTATACACCCTACTAGTTAATCTATGGTTTGCATCCTCTAATGCCAATAGAAAATCTTCTACTAGTTATTAATGGGGACCACAAAGATATAGAACCAATCAAAATGTTAATAGCCAAAATTATAGAATTGGAAAAGTTATAGGAAAATAGTTGTCAAATATTTCAAAAGGACCATATTTTATACCATTACAATTTTAGATTCCATCATAATCATCTATACATGTGTCTTTACATGGTAAAAATGATTAAATAAAAAAAACAGAAAATAGTGATGTTATGATAAGATTTTGGTACACCTTAAAGAATTTGGACGCATTGAGTTATAGAATTCTCTAGGGTTTCTGGAATCACTTGAATGCAAGGTTAGGGACACAACATTAAATTTGATGCAATGATTTGACGTCTTTTGTCCAATAAAAAACAAGACAAAATGGATTATGGAGGTGGTGGAATTATGGGATAAGGTGACCTAGCATGGGCCAAATTTAATGATTTTTTTTTAAAAAAAAGGCATGATTAACAACATGGATGGAGAAAAAGGTTCAAAATCTTGTTTGTCGAATAGGAAGTCAAGGCATCCTATGGATTCCAAACACAATGAATGTGCTCCCTTTGTCAAGTATGGACAATCAAGGTGGTTATGGTGTGGTGTATAAGGTGCGGATTGAAAGGTTTAATCACATTTCAAGCACCATTTGGGATGACATCTAAAAACATATGATAAATGGGAAGTGTACAAGCAATGTTCCACTAGTAGAAAATGACCATTTTGCAATTGGTCCTTGCAATTAATTTTTAGTTGTAAGTGACATTTGTAACTAAAATCTTAATAGTCGCATTGGACAAGTCACATTGACACTAGTTCCACAACGAAATATGCCTTCATCCTTTGACTAGTCATATATGTATTGTCATTTGCAACTAGGATGCGACTTTTTTGGTGAGTAATGGGAACAAGTTATGTGTTACCACGTGTCCCAACTCTTAATAATTAAAAAATATTTTATTATTCTTTTGAAATAATCTAAGATGTTTAATTTTTACGTTTGGATGGTTTAGATTGTGACACATGGTGTAATACAAATTTGCCATGTGGCATATTAATTAAAATTTTCCAAATTAAATTTAAATCAATATTTAGGTATGTAGGTTGAATTAGGTATTTACTTACTTATATACTCACCTACCCATCTAGGCTAAACACCTATCTAGATAAAATCTATTTACCTACCTAGGCTAAATACCTACTTAGGTAGGTAAATAGGTAGAAAAATAGGTAGGTAAGTTAGGGAAGTAGGTAGTTAGGTGTAAATACATGAATATTTATATTTTATTTTGGGTTAAATCATTTTTATTGGCTCATCCCATATGCCCATGTTTAAATGTAAAGACAAAACACCTTGTTTATATACTTTTCAAGATGAGAATGAAAGCCAAAACATATGGGATAAATTTTTTAAGTTGCAAGTAGTTTGCAACTAAACATTTTTAATTGCAAACTATTTGCAACTTAAAAAACTCCTCGCATTCTCCTTATTGTCTCAAACTACTACATTGTCACGTTTTTGTTTTTCCAAATTGTCATGTTTCCATAAAGCCCTTGATCAACATAATAAGGCATTCCAATGTTGATGCTTTTCAATGTCAATATTTAACATTTTTTTTTCAGCCAAGCCTTTTCTTTTCAAGCCTTTTTGCTTCATTTTTCTTAATTCTGATGTAATGAAAAATAAATGTTTTTCTTTAACCTTGATGCTATAACTTGCAACAAACATAATTCACACAAACCTTACTAACCTACATGATTTGCTTGAACTTCACAAAACAATGTAATCATTATAGTGAATGCTAAAGTACACTAAAAACTTGATATAATATGTTGAAATTGACAAGTCCATATAAAATATCATAGGGATTATTTTACAAGATAAAGTCTATGTTTGAAAATCCCCCATAAATTCAAAAATGGTCATTTGGTTTTTCTTTTATAATTTGACATCCCTAAACCAATATAAATCATTGATATGAGTTTTTCTTTATACATTTCCTTACCAATTGAATTTTGGATATTGTACATTACTGAAAGGCCTTAAATTTTTTACATTGGGGTGAAAGCACACTAGGGTGTCACAATTTTGGTAGATTAAAGTCCTTTTTCAAAGTCCTTTTTTATGTAGTTGAAAATTGGCTTAAAATATGAATATTTAGATGATGTTGAAAATAACATTTTTTTCCATTTCCAATTTCAAATCATGATGTTATAAAACATATAAAAATTATCTCAAAAGAAATTATTTAAAAATAATTATTTTGAAATGTTTAAAAAATCTTTTAAAATAATTAGGGTTTTTGGAATTTAAAAAGTCCATAACATAATAAATTAAAATCACATTCCATTCATTCAATGGATTTTTAGTTTCTTAAAAATAATTCATTCAATATCCCGAAGTTTCAAACACAAAATTAACACATTGTAAGATAAAAGTTTTGTAGGTGTGACAAAAAATGTGGGCATGATTCAAAAGTCCATTATTTATTGGCTATTCACGATTTTGATTTTTTTCATTTTTGGAAGGTTGATTATGATAGCTTTAGATAGGTGAATCCCTTTTTTTATTATTTCAATGGATCTTATTTTATTTATTTTTTGGCACATAAGGAATACATGAAAAATTACCATTGTGATGTCCATATAAGGTCACCATAATGTGCAAGCACCCATTGTTCCAACCATAAAAATACACCCTAATATGTATTTACCTTTTAGTCTTCCATCATAACTTGTAACACACAAGTTCATAAAATCCAAGCTTCAAATTTAACATTTGCATGAAGCATTTTTAGTGAAGGTGGCACCATTAAATGTTGCATAGTGCACATTGTAGACAATACATAATATGTATATAGTACACAAAATTCAAGTGGCATAGCAACTTGAATGCGGTAATAATGCATAGAACATTGCAATGTGCATGAGAACTTTTTGATTATGGAAAGTTGCATAGCAAAACAATGAACATGAATATTAGGGTTAAATATTAAGAATGAGATTTGAATTATGGACGACTTTGATTGAGGTCCAAGGAATCTCAATTTTATCCCATAGCTTCCCACCAACTTCAAAATCTTCAAAGTTATGGAGTTTCACCTCAAAGTTCATTGCCATTACGCAATGTTGAATTGCTATTAATTCCAACAAATGAATTTGGACCTTGGTGCAACAAAACAAGTTATAGCTTGATATTATTATGAATCATGATACTATTTAATTACTATTAGTATTTGAACATCATAAGTTCATATATATTAATGATCCCACCTAACATTGTGTAGGCGGTGATGATGAAAGGTTCTCCTTTGTAGGCGACAACAATTGGCTATAACAACTAAGAGTACAAATGGGATTATGTTGGGAAAAAAAAAGGTTGTCAAGGCATTAGTGAGTAAAGGCATTGGCATTTTGCGATTTGGTTATTAGAGATTTGCAACTTTTCTATGTGTGGTGATGATTTTAGGGTTTACATAAAGAGTGATGGTGAAGTAGTTGGCAAATTTGGTCTAGCCTTGTGATGATTTTGCCCAAAAAAAGTTGTTAGTTTTCAAGCATAATGGTATGAGCTCCCTTTTTAGCTTGAAATTCAACAATATTTCACCACTAAAAAGAACGTTGGCTGTGATTCATTATTCTTTTGAAGAATTCCTTCTTGTAGTTAAAGCAACAATCATTCATTGGAAGATTTTAAAAACAGTGGCAATCCTCCTTGGGAAGATTTAGTGAAATCTGGCTGTAAACTAGAAATAAAGTACAACATTTCTTTAATCATCCTTCTTAGGGTTTGGCTACACAATGGAAATCACATCTATAAAACTGGTGATTTTTTTTTCTCTATTTTGGCTCCAAAACCTTTGAAATCATATTTCTTTTCAAATTTTCAATTTTCAATTTTGGTTTTTGGCAATACACCACCAGTAAGAAAAGGCTGGCTCTGATTTCAGAAAATGAGATTCTCTTACAAGAAATTTCAGGTTCTCTTCAAAGTTTTTATTATTATGTATATGTATATATTGATAACTTTGGTTATAGAGCCTCATCCCTAACCACCAGTGTAGTTGACTGTTCTCAGAGAACGTGAGGAGAAGGGGTCCAGTTGGGATTTGAACCCCCAAGCTACTAGCTTACTATCTCAGAAAGCCACACCCCTTATAGTCTGGCGGGGGGGGGGGAGGGGGTGGCGGGCTCATCCTGAAATGTAGAAGAAATTGTGAAGATATCTCGCTACTTGTACCGTGGTAAGAGCATCTTCTCCAATAGCAGTAAGAACTCATGCACACTATGTTTAGATGAAGTTTACCAGTCAAATGGTATGAATTTAAACCTGAGTATTAGCAGTCACAAACATTGCATTAAATGAAAATGATTTTTTCAATTGATCACTCATATTGAATGGCTCAAGTGGGGAGGCTTTTTTTCACTAGAATTGATGAGGAGGAGAAAAAGTTATGTATTGTGAATGTGGAGACATTGGTGCAAGCACAAATAAGGGAGCACCACTGAAAATGCTCTAAAACAAGAAAGAATAGTTTGCTATGAGCCAAGCACACGGCTAAGTTCTCTTCAAAGTTTCATAACAACATGACAGTCAAGTTTTTTATGGGATATATATTAAGGATGTCTCCACCGACACCCCCTATTTGGGCATTTACCACCTTTTGTTCCCCTTCACATATATTACTATTTCCGCATACTCACTCATAAACATGAGAAAATGGACAGTATAAAATAAACATGACCACCGGGGCCAACTATTATGGCCGACCGATCCTGAGTGGTCATTTTCTTTGACTGGCATTTTTTTAATCGCTGTATCCAGTGCATATTATTGTGGTCGGCCAATCGAGAGCAGTCATTTTCTCTGACTGGCCTTTTGAAAGTCACTGTATCGGGTGCATTTTACAGGTCTAAAACTGAGCTTCACACTGTTCAAAGATTGTAGTACTTCATCCAAAGTACAGGGCAAAGGCCATTCTACTGCTAGCATTGGAGACGCTGTCAGAGCTGCACTTGAAGCTGGAGATAATGAATAGGCTGAGGGTGGTGTTTGGTTGCATAATAATTTTAGCTACCTAATTTTTGCAGTGTCATTCATGTCCTTTTTTGGTGAATCGATGCTTCGTTAATCCAATCATGGTTGTTGGGTACTCTCTTTCTCTAGGGCCCTTGTTCTACCTAATTCCAGTGTCATGTCCTTTTGTGTGAATCTTTTTGCTTCGTGAATCCAATCATGCTTGTTGGGTACTCTCTTTCTCTAGGTTTTCTTGTCAGAACTCTAAAGTTTTTTGGAGTTGGGGTTTTTATTTTTCAGGGGAGGAGATTTTGCTGCACGATTAGCAGATTTATCTGCTAATTTTACCACATCAACTGTATGGGGGCCAGAGTGACCCAGCATCCACCAGAGCATCATCCACTGGATGCCGGGTACAACTCAGTTAGGGATGAACCTTAACTGACATAATAAAATCTGGTTCACTTTGGTAACCAATTCTGTAATAAGTAGGTCCTATATGTGGGTGGGTAAGAAAATAGGTGGTTTATTGATACTAGATAAAATAGATGATTTATACATTGGTTTTCTCTCCTTAGAGGGTGGCCAGCAGTGCTCCGTGTGTGACCCTGAACTTAAATTGGATGAAGAAAAGTCAGAACACACCAGTCTGGCTCATCAAATAGGTTTTGGCCAGCATTTTTGTACAGTTTGCTGAGGCTGGTAAAAGGCATAGCAGAACTGCGCATAGAGGAGTGTAATAAATAATCTACTTGCTGCTCCCTGTTTCTGATTGGCCTATCATAATGATTGGTCAAGGACGTTGGCTATTAGTAGTCTTCCACCTATTTGCAGTACCTATTTTAGTTTTATAGGTGGGTTTGGAAAAAGTTAAATAACTACAACTTGGATGTGAGAAATATTTTGCAGGGTCGCATACTGAGCTCTCATGGGTATGTTCTTAGTTCTTACCCACTAACAATCAGCAAGTTCTAGTTACAGGCAATTTGTTAGCAAGTAAAGCTGGTGATAAATCTAAAAAGGCAACTGATTTTAACTAGCATGGTTAAGCTAGCGAACTGGAATCCTACAGAAAACGGTTTCTACCACCTTATACTTTATACCATCCGATGTACTCCTCCTTCATGGTGCACTAGTGGGGTGCTAGTTCACTCTGGCCAAAAAATTGTACCTTTGCTGCGGCATCTTCTCGGAACTTTACATGTGCGGCCGATCGTGCTCTAATGATTCTGGCGCCCCGAGCTGCATAGCTTTATGGGGAAGTGTGTAGGAACATGAGTTACTTCCAGTTGGGTCAGTACATGCATTACTACTGCTGCTGCAGACAGTGTGTACCAGCATCCCAATGTTTGTGTATCTGGTACGCTTTTACAGCTCTTGTTCATCAGCTAGGTAGCTAGCAGTGTGTATTTTTTGGCAATTTTGTGTTATGGCCAAAGTGCTGATGATCCACAGGAAGATTTAGCCAGATTTGGTTGTGAGCTAAATATGAAAGTAATTTTTTAAAAATATGTGTCTGTATGCTTGGCTACCTACTTGAACTATGTACAGATATCTGGAAATTGAAAATATGAAAAAGCACATGATTTTAGCACCTTTAATTTTTTTTTATAGAATTTTAATAAAGGCAGAGAAAAGACTGCTAACTAAATAGCTCCCTTGTGCCGTGTGCACAAAGGGAGCTATTTAGTTAGCTATTTAGCACAAGGAACAATAGTTGCTAGCTAGCTAGCTAGCAACTGGTGTCTCACTCTTAGCAACAGTTATTAGGCTAGTTAGTCGCTGAGCTGTAAACTATTTCAAAACTTCCGCTATGGGATCGAAATCGTGATGATGATCCCTATCTAGCAAGCTATCATCTACTACTTCATCGTCATCAACTCCATCGGTCCAGCAGTTACCATGCACGTGCCAAAGTTCAGCAAGCAACTATTGTAACTAAGTACCCGCAGTGCAAGCCTGCTGCCTGCCTGCCCTGCATTCCTTGCCTGCCTGCCTGCCGGACTCGCGGTCTCCAGATTCTTCCTGAAGAAATTATAATCCAGGAAGCTCCTGTTTGTTCCGCCAACAAACCCCAAAGGCAACACACACTAACGTCTATCTCTGCTAAACATTCTGGTTCAGTAACCAGATGAAACGACATGTAATTTCAGACTCGCATATTCATGTCTCTCGCTCGACCAGCAGCTTTGAAATGATTAGCTAGGCTCTCTTTTATAAGTCTGGTTCTGTCTGTTCATTAATTGGGGCTGGTGGGTGGATGCAGCTAGCTAGTTTTATTCGCTCGTTAAAGAGAGTGTTTTAAAGCCGTGTCCTGCAGCAGCTTGTCCGCAGGAATTTTTTAGTAGGGTTTGCAAGCACAATCCCGGGGAGCAAAAATGGCGCAAACTTGTGATCTAATATAATTGTGCGTGCCGCCCTGGTACGTCTGCAGGTGGTTTGATTCTTAGCTAATTTCACATGTCAGGAGGGCTTTAGTCCATTGATCAGCGGGTTGACATTGATGGAGATGTGGATGATCAGTCAAGTCTCGGTTTAAATGTTGAGAAACTAAAATGGTTGAATCTCTTGTACTAGTACTGGACTGCGTACAGGATTCAACGACACGCATTCACGAGAATGTTGAGTAATTGAACAGCATAAGGTATGTTGTTGAGACTTAGGGATTGCAATATATGTCGGCATGAGCTTTAAGCACCTTGAGCTGGTGCACGTGATTGAACTACTAGACACGGTCTGCTCCGCAACTGCTGCTTGATCAGGTTTCCAGTTTAAAGCAATTCTTCTTCATATGAGATATGTCGCTGGATACCTGCACAGCTGCCGCTGAGGGAGGGGGAACGTCGACGTCGTCGAGTTTGCTGCTGTACGACTGTCACAAATCAGTGCCAGCGCCATTCTTGACCAAAACCTATCATCTCGTTAACGATCCAGCCACAGACTACATAGTTTCTTGGAAGGACAGTGATACTTCGTCGTTCGTAGTGTGGCGGCCACCAGAGTTTGCTAGAGATTTGCTGCCCATCTACTTCAAACACAGCAACTTCTCCAGCTTTGTCCGACAGCTCAACACCTATGTTAGTGATCATGTCTGTGACCCTTTGAACCAAAGACGAGTTCAAAAATTGTACTGCAAGCTGCTGCTTACCATCTCAGCTGAAGCTCCTATAAGCTACTGTTTTGAACAAGTCAGTCAACTCTTGTAGTAGATCATGCAATTCTTAAATAATATATATGGTTGTAGCTAGGGATCACCCAAGGATTACACCTGATGCGATTAGCTCCTTAACGTGGGATGCATCTGACCGGGCTGTTGTTTCTGGGGCGCGCTGCAGGGATTTAAGAAATTGGTACCCTATCGATGGGAATTCGGGAACGATTTCTTCAGGCGAGGACAGATTCATTTGCTCTCCAGGATTCACAGGAGGAAGAGCGTGCCGCCAGCTCCAGCCTCCTCTGGAAAGTCCATTCCTGCGGCAGCTCCGCATCATCGAAGGACGGTGAATTCGGCATCCAATCCCCCGCGAGCCGCTCAGCTGCAGCAGCAGAATCACAGCTGGTCAGTTCTCTCCACCACCACCACGACCCCGTTATCATCATCATCACCACGACCTGCAATAATTCTCGATCCCCCAGCTGTGCATGACCACAACGTCGTCGTCGGTCATGGTCGTGCCTTCATTTCCGATGAGACTGAGAAGCTGCGCAAAGACAACACGCTCCTTCATTCAGAAAACTCAAGACTTCGCAGACTGTTGTACGACTATAAGCAGCAGCTTGCAGCCGCAGCAAGTCCTCAGCAGCAGCAGGCATGCTTGAGCAGGTAGAGTTCTGGCTATTCCTCCTTACCCTATTTACTTTCATTGATCATACCTATGGAGCTAATCTCTAGCCACAAAGATATTAATATGTGCCATTCCCTAATGTCAAATTTTCATTTTATTGTAATACATGTCACAATAAACATTGCTCACTATACATTGTAATCGATGAAACCACAAAGCTTATCTCACACATATTGTGTCATGAACAGCCACTTTTTGTGTGAGAAAATCCACATTCTCTTATACTGATGAGACAATGTAAGCTGCCTTCTTAAGGACATCTTTCAATTAGGGGGCTGTTATGACAGATTCTATCATAGTTCAAGCCCTTTCCATTACATATTTAAATCAAACTGGGCTCACAGTCGCTCACAGCTCCTGCATTTGCTGCTAGTCATCGTAAGGAGACATGTGTCACATTTAAAAATTAGAACCTATGTGTATGTAAAAAGTAATTAAACTATCTAATCCGTCAAGCTATTAGCATTTATTACTTACAAGTTTTTAGCGCATTGCAGCTATGCAATGGAAAGCAACTTTTACAACACCACTCCTGCCAGTGGCTTTCCATTAGCATGCTGCGATCACAGCTTTACTCTGTCTAGCTGTGATCAGAGCAGCCCAATGGAAAGCGACCCTAAGTGCAACAACTAAGTCTCATTTGTAGTAATCTCCTTCTTTCATCGCGTGCTGTTTTTTTCTTGCTTCCTATTATCGGCTGTAGTTCCGGACGATAAGCATCTTGAAAGCCAATTTATTCTTTGTGTTTCCATGATTTCTATGTGCAATAGAATAAAAGGCGTCTGCGGCAATTTCGGCATTAGCCTGTCGAATGTGGAAGGGCTAGCAACAAAGCTTCGAGACTCGTCAGCTGCAGGGGTTGTCCAGCAGCGGGTCGACCGAGTCGACTCAGCGGCGAATGTCGCGGGCCCTAAGCAGCACTTGGTTTCTACACTTTCCTTCTTAAACGAGTTGTTTCTGCAAGATTCAACAACTACTTCAAATAATAGCGCTGCAGCTTGTCCCAAGGTTATCACTATCAGTCGAGATCACGTAGGCGCGGACCATAATCAGGTGGACCATAATACTACTTGCAAGAATCCTCCAAAGCTTTTTGGTGTTCCTTTGCACACGGGACACAAAAGACTGGATCCAACTCATCATCATCATCATGCAGCACCAGCTGTGTCCATTCGCGAGTATCCAGAGGAGCAGCAGCAGCTAGTCATGAGCTGCAACCGTTTCCGTTCAGATATTTCGGCGGATCAGTACTCTTTCAACTAGATCCTGATTTTAACAACAACAACAACAAACAAACTAGTACTACTTGCATTTAAGCTGGACATGCATGCATGCTGTTAATCAAGATGTAGTTCACTAATTATTGCATCTCGACTAAAAACAATTTTACGGAGTTCACTTCTTATTGCTGAATTAATTAGGTGTAGAGTGATGATCAGCTAGGTAGATAAAAAATAGATTACCCAAACTACAAACCACATGCAAACTTGAACTCATGTGAACGATTCAGCAGATGGTGAATTCATCTGCTGAAGACACGGATCAAGCCACTAGCTGCTGCTGCAGGTCCGGACCCACGATCGATTAGCATGCAGTTAACGTTAATCTAGCAGGCACATAATATAATAGCTAGATTCATACAACATCATGATGACGATGGGCCAAGGATTAACGCTAGAAGCGAAGCTGTAGCCGCTGCTGGAGGATGACGGACGTTGCTCGAGGACTTCGGTCGACGCAACGTCTAGCGACAGCAGAGAAAGTAACTAGTGCAAGCGAGGTTGATCAGTAGAACTCATCTTGTGCATTTCAAAAATTGGATGATTAGATGGTTGCCATGAGAAACAATATGAGAGACTTGGAAATTTTAATTAATGTTTTTAATTCCCATTCTAAGCTCTAGGTTTTGGTTATTTGAATATTTTCTGGTTATAATAATCTCTTTGAACAGGATTTGATTGCAATCCAGGGCGCTTCTTTCCTCAACTTAACTTCCAAACACCTCTAGGACTTCATAATTATGTACTAGTTGTAATCACGCCCCACCCCTAAAGCCCATATTTTTCCTGTTGGACACTAGTGTCTTGCAACTGCATCAAGCTCAGTGCCACATTTAATTCATTGTGCCTGTTTGGTGCTTTGCATTAGGTTCAAGGGGGAGGTGCCAGGTGAGCTTGCTAGGGCGAGCTAGGTGACACACAACATAGTGGGCAAGGGTGAGGCCGGATTCCATGACATTAAGGTCTGGAAACTAGCAGATTCAATGATTTGAAGAAAAATTCATGTTCAACAGACACATTTTGGTCACAATTCCAATTGTGTGATCATCACTGGAAGGCTATGTCATATATTAATGCAGTCAAGAAAATGACATAATCTGCCACCTCAGACCTTAATTTACTATAGAATGGTCAAGCCCTTGCCCATTATAAATTGGGTAAGGTGCCAAGTGGGCCTGCTAGGGCTAATGGGGTAGGTGTGCACCTGAGACACAACATAATGGGCACTCGCACTTAGACCATTCCATGACATTAAGGTCTGGGGTGGCAGATTCAATGATTTGAAAAAGAAAATCATGTTCTTGACATATACCTTTTGGTTTTTCAACATGCACATTACATGAAGTGTATGAGATCATCACTGAAAGATTATGTCCCATAATGTAATCAATAAAGTAACATGTAACCTGCCACCCCAGACCTTAATGTTTCAGTTTCAAAAGTGTTATAGAATGGCATGATCAGCAAAGTGTCTAAACTTTGCATTTCAACTTGAATATCAATCCTGTGGAAAGACCTTGAAATGGTTTATACACATTGCATTGTTCTATTTAAGCTTTCTGCCTTCAATTTTCATGGAACTCCAAATTAGAGTTGAAATTTTAATGTAATCACAATAAATACTACATATTGTACATTGTAATGGATGAAACCACAAAGTTTACCTCACACATGTGTCATGAACGACAACGTTTTGTATGACAAAAATCATATTCTCTTGTAGTGTATAGTCCTTCACATTACATGTGTATATTAATGTGTATATTTTCTATAGAGTATATGCTTGTTAGAATGTGCAATGTCCAGGTGACCTTTGGCATCTTAAACTTGTTGAGTGCACAACGTTCATCATATTTTCTACAATGAATCCATCCCTAGACCTTAGCTTGAATTAATTTGCATTTATCGACATGTATCCCTTGATTTTTCTCAAATTCTTGGGCGTCTTATAGATCTAGGGCCCTTTGATAGTTCATGTGGAGGTCTAGCTTGTTGTCAAGTTTATGTTGTCATCTCATTGGATGGCATTGGTCTAATTTCCAAACGAGTTGCCATTAACATGGCAGCATGTTTAGAACTGGGCTCCTATAGCCTTATCCATTATGCCTATAGGTTTTTAATCAAGACCAAGGATGTTTCCTTCTAGACGCTTGGCTCATGTTGAAGCTAGCAACTTACCATTTCAACCGAAGGCACCAAACAGAAGGGGGTGTATTAGAAAGTTCTATTTGGCATCACATATGTTCACTTAATTAAAATTTTTAAGTTGATCCTCTAAATGAATGGGTCCCATTTCTAATCCTAATCGGAGTTTATAACTAACATATAAACTATTATTTTTTCCAAAATATTAGTACCTTGTTATTAAAAGGAATATATAGCATAGATGAACTTGATACATAATGTAGGTTGAAGGCATTTTAAGAGCGTTCAGATTCAAGTAATGTTATGACCAATTTTTTAAGTTTGCTATCAATATTGTTGAGCGTTTAGGGGGACAAGTATAATTAGCTCAAGCATCATTAAGAATTTGGCCTTAACAACCCTTAAAAAGTTGAATGATTTCCATGCAGCCCAAATTAAAGGTTTATATTCACCTCTCTCATGTCACAGACGAACTAGCTTCCTACACTAACTAATTTAAAAAATCAATGGTGTTCACCACTTGCCTTTTGAATCAAGCTAAAGCTACCAACCCATCCTCCAATCACGGTTTATTTTCTCATTGTGTTTGTACTCAACTCAACCCATTGATCCAATGGGTATGATCCACCGTCCAAGATACACTCATTGTAACTGTGAGTGTCAAGATACATTATTTAGTGCATGACAACTTTGCATCCATTCTTTGGAAAATCGTCTTTCACATGGTGTGTGAGCAAAGTCACACATGAAGGATAGGAATTATTTGATTGACACCCAAGAATTATCAATGATTAGCACCTATACATCTTATTTATTAAGGGAAGAACAATGTCCTTTCGTGTGATTGTGGCAAGAAAGCTTGGGGCATGAAAGGTCCAAAGGTTTGCTCCCTTTTTGATAATCAATCTTCACATGCAACCAAGCCCCAATCACATTCCAAAATATGCGATTTTCCCCTATCTTAAACCCAACAATAGTGATGGGATTCTTTACATCCTGATTTTCACCCCTTCCACTCCTTACAGATTCACCACCCATTTTATTTTTTGCTTTTGATATGTTGTATTCCTTATGGAGGGTAGTTGAATTTCGATTTTTCTTTTTGGCCTTTGCTATTAAAAAAAATGTTCTGAACAACTTAAATAGGTCTTTTCTCTTTCCTTTCTCCATTTCTCCCTTCTTGTAGTTTTTAGATCCTATAGTAAATTATGGTCTAGATTTAAATCATGTGGTATGGGACGCTATTTTCCACTTAAGAATAGTTAAGAAAAACATTTTGATTTTATATGAGCTCCTTCAACTTATTTTTGGAGTTTTGGGTCCATTCACAATTGGGATATAAAAAAGGAGTGTCTTAAGTTTTAAAGGATTAGAAAAAAAAAATTTAATTTTTTTTCTATTTGCATCATTGTAATTATATTGAATTGTTTTATGTCAATAGATAAAATGATGTCATGTTAAATCAATTTTTTAAAATTTGAACATTATATAAATATCCTTTTCATTTCTTTAAGCTTAACTATATCAAGTGTTTAAATTGCACCTCTATATAAAAGGAATCAAAAGGAATGCAATAAGAAATATAATTGATGTCAATTTTCTTTTATAAATAATGCATGCTTACATATATGTTTGACCATGTTCATTACATGCATTTGATTATTAAAAATCATATGAATTTTTTTTAAATAAAAAAATTCAATTTGAAGCTACAAGGAAAAGGACTACTTTTTTAGGTCATTTGGCTATTTTTAAAATATTCATTAGGTTAAAAATTTATTATTTGAAGTTTGAGTCACATGTGCAAAAAATAATAATTCCAAAAAAATGTGAATTTTTTTATAAATGCTTATTCAAACCTTTTTTTCATTTCTAGGTTCGAACAAAGGTTTAAATACACACCAATGTACACATGAAAAAAATTATCATCACAACATGAATTATCTTAATTTAGACTATTCAAATTTTCTCACTCAAATTTATTGTATGCAATTGTTATTTGTAAAAACTAGTGAAAAAAAGTTGTGATATCCTTTTTTTCCTTTTTTTGAACCTCAACCATGAATGAGCCCTTTTAACTTTTGCATCAAAAGACCACATAATGTCACACTAGGACTTCATACTTTTACCCCCAAAAAATAATATTAGTTTGGGAAAGGTATCAAACTAAGCCCAAAAAATGTTCACTTTATTTTCAAGAAATTTTCATTATATGAAAGATATTTTTTGTATGAAAAAAAATCAGGGGACTTTAAGAAGAAAAAAACTGACTTCAACTTAACTTTTTTGTTTTAAATTTGGAATTCTAAACTTACATCAGGATACATATTTTTAATCTGGGAGTTCATATATTTACACATGAACTTGGTCAATACAACATTGATTTGGGAAAATTGTCAAACTATATGAGAAAATGTTCTTTTGCTTTGAAACATTGTTGTCTATATCAAAACATTTGTTGAAAACAAAACTAAAGTGGTCAATGTCGCCCATTCAAGTAAGCTTTCTAGTTGGTAAAAGTAATTTGTTTTTTGCTAGGTGCACTTGTATGAACTTTTCCTAATTAAAATATTGTATACACTCGGGAAATGTTTACTGCAGTGGACCTTTTTCACAGAACAAAAAATAATCATTCTGGAATGTTTTTGAGAAAAATATTGTTTTGGCACAACCTGGTCTAAGTAGTTTAATTGTAAAAGTCAGACTCTGTAATGTGGAACTCTCATGCATTGTTGCAACAGTCAGAAGGTCAAGTGCTTTAAGAAAAATAGTCTGAAGGTATGGAATAGTAACCACAAGTCCTACTTCACTAGTGCAAAAAGGGACCTGTGGAAAAGGCACTAGACTCTTCACAACCATGTAAACAAAAACAGATCAAAATAGCCAAACTTTTAGTTCACAAACTCTGCGATCAGGAAAATTGTTGGGAGCAAAATTCAAACTGTATGTTACAACATAGTGACAATTAGCTACTATGGTAGTGTCACAAAAATCACTAAGTTAGGATTGTAGCTTAGTAGAGAGTTGTTTGGAATATGAAAAAGTTAAATTCTATGGTGAAAAAAAGCTCACAAATCTGTTCCGTTAGAGTCTAGACCTGATCTCCAACATTGATCAAGACTTACTAGAGACAATACTAGTGTCACAAAACTCAGCACTAGAATTGTAACTTATTAGAGTTGTTCAGAATATTAAAAAAAACCAAAATTATCTATGGTGAAAACAGAGTTCACAAATTCTGTTCAGTTAGAGGACTCTGGGTGATCCCCAACATCAATGAAGCAAGTATAGACACTACTGTTCTCTGTTTGGAATATGAAAAGGTCAAATCGTACAGTGATTTTGTTTTTAAATTTGAAAAAAAGCTCACAAATCTGTTTGGCTGGATTCTACTAAGTGATCCCCAACATCAGTGAAGACATACCAGAGAAAAACCTAATGTCACAGAAAATAAGCATTAAGATTGTAACTTATTAGAGATGTTTTGGATATGAAAAATTCTTTGGGGAAAAAATGGCTCACACCTCTTTTCAGTTAGAGTCTGGGTGAAAGCCCCAAAATCAATGTCAAAGATCGCTTGACTTTACCCAAAATCAATGTCAAAGATCGCTTGACGAGAGACAATTTACCCATCTGTGTAATATGTCATTGGGCATGACAACACATCTAAAAAGCCCCCAACCCAAGTCCCCAAAAACTCTAGAATTCTAGACTGAGTTCAGTATCCCAATGGCATGGACTTTGTTTTCCTGTACTTTCCTGAAATGTCCTGCAGGTTGCTTGCAGGTTTGCTCCTTATACGTCTTGTTTCCTGATTGACTGAACTGATCCCAATAGGTTTCCGTGTATGCCAAAAAAAAGGGTTGGGGGGGGAGGGGGTGTCCAGGACGCTCAGGACGTTAGGACCAACACTGTCATGTTTCAGATTATATTAGGTCACTAAGTTCGCCTGCAAACTTCACAGAAGAGACTTATTCAAACCCTCTGTCAGACTTGAACGCCACAAATTAAGGACGCTTTTGCTACTGGGTCCTGGTTTTTTGTTCTGTCTGAGAATCTCATCAGTTGTCCACCACCACAAGCAGGCGGTTTGGAAAATCCAACCACAAAGCTCATCTTCTCATGAAACGCTTTTATTATGACGACCTTTTGCTAGGCTTATGTATGTACATCACCATACAAAATCAGCAGCTCCTTGCTGGGTTATGTACATCACCATACAAAGTATCTGTCTGGTTGTGTCTACTGTTGTCTACCTGCCCTTATGAACTGAGCTCAAAGAATGTTCTGTCTCCAAGATGATCTCTCTAGCTTGCATGTCATTTAGTGCTCTTATTGTATTTAGTACTGCTGTAGTACAAGTTGGCGTAGAATCTGAGTGAGTGGATTCGCCACCCATAGCCTACAGTTCAGAGAGGTTCTCAAGCTTCTGATTGGTTCTCCTCTCACTACTCACAGTGCATAACCTCAAGCCCTCTTCCTTTTTCTCATGTACATCATCCAGATGGACAGATGCAAGTTATAAGTTGTAGTCTATTGAGAGGAGGGTTACGTGTTTTTTTCATCCATCTACAAGCTAGTTACAAAAAAATTCATCCACTGACAAGAGGGTTACAATGTCACTCCCAGACCTCTGCACTGTAGGTTATGTCTGGTAACCAGCTCAAGCACACTGATTAGTGTGAATAGTCTTGACACTTATGCACCTCAACTATTCACAGTAAACCTGAGCGCTCTTGCAGGTTACCTAGTCCATAATAGAGCTTGAAATATCTTTTATAAATTGATAAATAGAAAAGAGAGGAGGATAGATGGTTAAACATTAGCAGTGAACAAAATGAGGCCAAATATTATATATATAGAGAGAGATTCTTGTTACATTCTACAGCCCTAGTCTTTGGCCATAGTGTAATTCAACTCAAAAAGTACTAATTGAGTCTTGCTTATGAGAGAGGGAAAGATTATGGATGTACTAGGAAAAGGGTGGCAGCTTTCTTGTCAATGATACTAAGGTAGTATGCACAAGGCAAAGCCACTGACTGCCATGAGACACAAGAAAGTGTGAGACTTACAATGCATATATGCTACTGGGCTGCAAGATCTACATTGGACTTAGCTTCACCAAAACAATTGTTAATATCAGTCATCCATTAAAATGTGTGGATCCAGTACAAGAGAATGTGGTTTTCCTAACACAAAAGGCCATAGCTCATGACATGTGAGGTAAAGTTTGTGGTTTCACCCATTACAATGTACAATATGTGGTGTTTATTGTGACGCATATTACATTAAAATTACAACTTGACATTAAGTTATGGCATATTACATTTTTGCCATAGAGATGCAAGCAGATTTGCTCATATATACTACAGATAAGTTTCAATAACATATCTGAAAAAAGCTGATGAAACTCAAGTGCTCCAAAACCTACGATCATGCAAAGCAAGGAACCAATAAAGGACACCACCAAGCAGGCACACTACAACAACTGCTGCTGGCAGTTTAGGTGGAGAGTCTCACAGTGCAGTGAGTGTCATCCTGAGAGACATTCCTCTATCCTCTGTATACATGATTTCCATGTGGACCAACTGCACACAACCCTATTACTGTGCTGAGTCTTATTTCAAGGCAAAGGAACATGAGTAAGCAACAGATACAACTTCAGAAACTTGAAGTAAATGCTGATGATAACCTCCAATTTAAGAAGGGAGTCTGCTGGCTCAGCTAAGTTAGGAGCTCTCCTGATACAACCACATTCTTGACCATCCTGATGTCGAGATCAACACAACCATCAAAAGCATCTTGCTTGGCATTTGCTTGTTCCTTGCTACCAACTTGGGAAATGCTGGACAACAGACCATTCCCGACATGTTAACCAGTTGTAATGTTCTCAGACCCTGTAAAACAGCACCAACAATCTCAATCTGTATCCACCCTTTCAAGCATAAGAATCCCAGAAAAAGCTATGATGGATGCCTTGATCTGGTTTTAAAGCTCCCTTATCCTGTCATTAATTAAATACACAGCAGAAAAAGAAAGCAGGGATCCTACATAGCATTGCAAATAGCTGACAAAAGGTTACAAGGACCTAGGAGGTTTTTAGTAATACATACTAGTTCACAGGTGAGAAGAGAGTGGTTGGGAGGAATGTGGCCAAGGGCTGCTGAAAAAGCAAGAAGGCCCTGTTCTTTTACAAAGAGACTACTCAGTTGCAAGGAATTCTTGAGTCAACAGATTCACATGCCCAATAAGCTGTGTCACCTGCAAACTGCCTGCTTGCATGACATCCTTGGCATCAGGTGCTCCAATTTGCTCAAATTAACAGCCAACGTGCCTCTCTATGTTCTTCACTGAATATATAGGAATTGCTGTTCCTCTCTTGCCAGCACTGCCTGTTCAGCCTATTCAGTGTACAGAGGATTCAGGGCCATTGCATATATTGTAATGGATCACTTGCAAGTTCAACATTAGTATCACTATTGCTTTCAGAACTAAACGCATCATGATGCAAGAGTCTCATTGTGTACAGTATACACAGGTGTGTACAGAAAGGAAGTCACAATCAGCTAAAGAATACCAGATCTCTATTGGGAACATTGAGGCCACGAGTGACAACATCTATGGCTACTCGAATATTGACCTTTCCTTTGTGGAAGGCATCCAAGGTCTTCTCCCTCTGATTCTGTGTGATGTCACCATGTCAGGCTTCATAGCCAATTATGGATGGACCTCATTGCAAGAGCAATATCATCTGCATAAAGTTTCATCTAGGTGAACATTATTGAATTCTCTCCTTTGCCATACACCTGATAATCAGAATTGATTTTTAGCGTGGCAAATGAATGTGCCATGCAGTACATGACAGGAAGAATGTACAGTGGGTAGACTCAACATTCTTCACAACAAGGAATCACAAACCCACAGTTTACAGTGATTAGATCATTAAAGGATGGAGCACTTGTTGGCATCCATAGGTGACATGGCCAGAATCTCACTGCCCTCTGCCAATTCCAGATCTGAATCTCCTACCTGCCACAAAGGAACAAGAAATTCAAATAAGGAACTCTATGCACTTCCAAAATCTATCAGAAACCATTTTGTGTCAAACCCAATACTCCAGATCTTCAAAGCCAAAACATGCTACTGACAATCATATGCTTAGAACACTGCATAACAGCATTTGCAAATGTCATGAAAGGTACATGAGAAGAGAATGGGATTTACAAGATTGAAAGTCAAAGTATCTTGCAACTACATGCTTGAGAGTTTTTTCACCAATGTCAGCATTGTAGCTGAGAACAGCATTCCTTGCCACTCCTTAGGAAGCTGCTCCAGAATGTGCTCCACATCTTGCTGAAACCCAACTGTACAACAGAGCAGACATCTGGACCTAAAGATGATGCTTGAGCTGATCTTAAGAGCAGCTCAACAATAACAAGGAGCTCATCCACTAGAGCATTCAGCTCCCAGCTGGTTGGTATGATTTGCCACCAGCAAATCTATGTATAGAGTCTGATTTTGGAATCAAGGTGAGTAGCAGCAGTAGCAGCATCAAATAGCATCTGAACTGCTCTTGCACCCCTCATGGTTGGAGCTTCAGTGAAGACCATGTCAAAGAGTTTGTCTCTCTTCCTCCCACACTTTCTTTCTGCCTGATGTTCTACACGCATCTATGTTCAAAAACAAGATGCTTTATTTATCTTACAATAAGAGGTTTATCAAGAGTTGTCTCTCTTCCTCCACACTTTCTTTTTGCCTGATACCTACATCCATGTTTACAGAAATGCTAAGACAGATGAAGCATTCTTGTTGTTCACCAAGATTGCTTTTGTGCTGCTTCTTTTCCCAAACATTATACAGCTTTTGAACCACTCACCTGCCTGAATTGCCTAGTGCATGGTGAGCAAACCCCATCTAGAATTTGGCGGACTATCTCCTACCTCTTCAAGTGAGTTAGTTTCTTCTCTCCAACTCTTTGGACACTCCTTCATGGCTTCCTAGCAGTCACTGATTCCAGTATCATCCTTTCAGAGTCTGCAGGGAACCATACATGAAACTAGCTACCACAGAGAATGACCTATTCATGATTGCATTATTTTGATAATCAGAGTGCAGTGCCCATGTCCTTGACTCTCCACATTCCAACACATTGTAAGCAGCCACCTCTCCAGTCCCTCCATGCCCTTGCCACCATCAATTCTTGTACACCATTGTGCCTCATGGTAGTCTTGGTTTCTCTTGTGCTTAAGGTTTGAGAGGAGCTCCTTCTTCCTTCCTCCAAACCTTAAACTGAGCTTTTCAAAGTCACCTCAACTAGGTGGATCTCACAGACACATAGTCCAAGACTTTTCGTAATACCTAGTCCATTAATGTTAATCTTTTCCCAAATTACACCCCACAAAAGATTTAACATGCATAAGATTCCTAATGCCTATCCCATGACTTGACGACTGTACCAAAGATTTCAAAACTTATTTCTCTTGAAAACTTTATTTTTCCCCCAAACTTTCATTGAACACTCCACAATACCGTTGTTTATCTGGTTGGTGAGGTTGTGCACACCACCTAGTTTTGAGAGAATTTTTCTAGAGTAAATGTAAGAGGTGGAGCAACATCTACAGGTGTCAATGTATCATGAGAGTTGTCTGACTGATGATGAAAAATCAGACACAATGTATAGGTATAGAGTGAAGACACAAAAAACCAAGTCTAGGTATAGAGTGAAGCTAATCCCAAAAGCTCAAGATGAACTTTTTTTGTGCCTTGCTTTCATGTTGCACCATACACATAAGTCTTGGATGGATCTTGTCAAACAATCTCTTGAATCATCCACAATCTTCTCAGTGATTCAAAAGTTTCAGGTTCACATAGATGTTCAGTTCAGAATTTGGCAGGGAGTAGTAACCATGAGGAAAGTTTGAGGACATTTGCAATAAATGGAAGGTAATTATCATACATAATTACCCAACTTGGCAGGTTAAGCTGGACCTTCAGAACAAGGAACTCAAGTGCATACATTCATACATTGCTGCAAACAGATCATGGTACCCTCTATCCCTTTTAAGAAGTTACTATAGCTTCTGCCAAAGGCCTGAGCAGGTAACAATCTGAGTATAATTCATGATTGATTGTTTAGACAATAGCATAGTCCAGAGCCTCAAGTTGAAAAGAAGGAATTCTTTGTAGCTCTAGTTAGTGGGAACAATTGCTACCAGGACCACCTAATTCACTTGTCAGCTGTAGTCTCCTTCCCATTGGGGATGATGGTGGGTATGGCCTACATGTGGATGCTCATTACCTGCACACTGTTCCTGGACCTCATGATGTTGATGGTGTGTGCAATCATGATGAACATGGCCATGGTCCACGTCATGGCCAACTCCAGCAAGAGCAAAGAGGTTGTTTGGATCAGCAGGCCTTGGAAACAGCAATTTCAGGCGAAATGCATCGACACCATTCAAGTAGTACCTATGTAGGCGCTTGGCACGTATAAAACCAAGGTTGCCATACAATGCCAAAGCTCCTTTGTTTGTTACCTCTGCTTCCAGTGTCACCTGAAACCACCAAGCCCATTGGGGTAAGTTATTGCTCCCCCCATACTAGCAAAAGCCTATGGAACACTGCCAAAATTTGGCCTTCAATCTTGTTTTCTTCAAGTTTTGGAAACATTATGATTTATGTGAAGACTTCCAAACTTCTTCCAAGGACATCAAGATGCAACACTGTTCCTAATCCTCTTCTTCACTGTACCACAGTAGCCTCAGCCATTCAAGAGTTGTTGTATGGTACTTGACGGAAGCCTTTGAATAATCCAGCTGAAATCAACCATGTTTTCTATGATCTCCTACGACCTGAAAGCCTATTGTATTTTAGTGAAGATGATCCCTATTGCAGAGGCTTCAAGCACAGATACAGGTGAAATGCTTATTCATGTGCATTACCTCATCACATCCGGAGTCATGCATAACTTGAATACAACGTGTCACAAGCTCTGTAGCTGCAAACCACTCCACCAACCCCACATTATTTCAGGCCTTTCCACAAGTGAAGCAAAAGAATTCCAGGAAGTACTGCACCAAGGCAAAGAGCAACCTTTCCCCACATTATGAGGATGAGGAAAATTACAAGAAAGACACTGACCTATTCCCTTGCCTCTATAAGGTTTGATGACAACCAACATTGCAATATATCCACGAAATGTGTTTCGATGTTGACCCATTTTACATACTATAGTGCCAACACATTTGTCCCCATCAAAAGCCTGATCATCATCACATAGTTCAAATCAGCAAGAAACCATTTTCAGCATTTTGATGATTGAAAACATGTCAAACTTTCCAGTTCTCCTCAACAAGACCCAGAACACCAGGTTTGGCCTTTGCCCCCAAACAGACATGCAGAAGATTTGTTTCATAAGATGAGCACAGACAACTCCATGACTACCCATTCTGCAGTACAATATTCCTATCAAATGACCAATCCCATGAGATGACCCAGTGAGATAACAGAGCCAGATAATTCCAGAAACCGAGGACCTAATGACAATTGTCTAACTGAGATCTAAGTCTTCCACAACCCTTCCAAGTTCCTAGCAAAGGAATAGTCCTGCTGCAGCATAGGTACATCGGACTGGAAGCATAGTCTCTTCAGACTGGGAAGCAAATTCCACACAATATTACAGACCCTAGACTGATCTCACCAGTCTACCAAGCACAAAAACCCTAACCCTAAACAGGGACCCCAGAAACTTGTGCAACAGCAGTTGCCAATAAAATGAAGCTGCCATTTGCGAGGTCAAACAAAAATCAAGAAAGGACGAGGAGGAAAGGCAAACCATAAAGCAGAGATCAGGCCAGAGAGTGATGAAGTAGCGGTAGGTGAAGATGGAGTAGGGTTCGGAGAGCTCCTGATCGATGAGAGACATGATGGTCTCCAGCTGCGTCTCGTCCTTGTATGACACATATTGGATCATCTTTTCCTCGCCCCCTCCTTCTTCAATTCAACGACGCCGCAAGCTCACAAACACCCAACCAATATCAAACCAAACCTAAAACCTAAAGAGAAGAAAACCACAACTCAATGTCCTCAAGGTTTCAAAGATCCATTAAATCCTAACAGCTGCAAACATCAAAAGACTGAGAAGATGATGTAACAGATCAAAGACTGGGAGCACTGAACAATCTACTTGCTTTCTGGATAGGGACGTTCGCCCTTCCTCAATTCAAAGACCACCCACAAACTCAAAAACCTCCAAATAGGTACCTACTTTCAAGGCCCACAACCCTAAAACCACAAAGTGTAGTTAAAGCTGTCACTGTGAGTCTCTGTGGAAATTATGAGGATGAAGCTATAGAATTATACATGAACTGCAGAAGGTGGTCTTCCTCTAATGTAGGGTACAAGGACAACAATTATTTTACACGATCCTGAATTAGAAATGGAAGAAGCATATATTTTGTTATGCACATTGCATTGCAGATGCGTTATTTAGGCACGTTGCACTAAGATGCGTTAAATGCAATTCGTTTGGGTGTTGATTTCATGTCACAATGTGCGATGAATCTTTTAACTTGCAGTGAAATGTTGGTACATAATTGCAACCTTGAAGATGAGATTCAAGAATTTGTATTTTTTTTGTGTTTTATATCTTCCTTGCTGTTCACAGATATGTCAATTCCTTTGCTTTGCCAAAGATTCATATTTTTCTTTTGACGCAAGCATTTTATATCCAAAAGCATTTAACGGAGTTCTCTGAAATGATTCAATAGTCGAGTGCAACAGCAAATTGACAACTCTGAATCAGTAATTTATTGTAGGTAGGAGTGAAACAATTTCTAAAGTAGCTGAAACCCTGGGAAAATGTACTGCCCATCTCAAATTCCACTCAATTTCTCATAATTCCATACTTAAAGAGGAGACCTAAGAAATACAAATTGGTAGAGGCAGGAAATCAAAACTACAAGAGGCTCCATGACAGCTTTTTGAGTGGTCCCACATCTAATATGGGTGTCTAACTATGGTGGTGTAATAACACCACTAGACATGCTAGATACAAAATGAAGTTGACATAGTCATTAACAAGACAGACCATAGGCACACCAATAGTGCATGCAAGAACAAACACCATCCTAAAACTGATCACAACTATTGGCATCCTTCATCATGATTGCTCTTCCAACTATTTTTGAAATGAACTTTATGGAAGTATGGCAATCTTCATAAACCAATAAATTTCATTATTCAAAGTGGAGTACCAGGAGTTGTGTTGATGAGCCTCAATGCAACTACCAGTTTCTTGCTATGGTGACACAAATGAAACACCTTTTCTTCATCATCCACATCATGCATGAGATTTGACAATTTCTAAAATTCTACATGGATTTCAATCATCTAAGGGTGGCCTTGATCATCTACTACAAACATGTGCACCTTAATACTCACTTCAATCTAGTTGCAACCCAATTGTTTCTTCACACCTCTTTCCTCTTTTTTTTTGTCATTCACCATTCTCATACAAGTGCCTATTATTATTAGCAACAACATAGATGTTTGATAAAATCACATAACTGTTAGCATTTTCAAAACTCAATTCAAGGATTTGTTTAACAATGTGTTCCCCCATCTCCACATTACCATGAATTATGCAAGCACCAAGCAAAGCCTTCCATGCGCCCACATATGGTTAATAGTGCATTTCATTATTAAATTCTTTACCTCTTGTAGATAGCCAACATGGTCAAGAAGGTCAACCGTGTAAGTGTAATGTTCCAATTTCACAAGAATCATATAGCTTGTGATCATTGAAGTATAATAGCATATGCCTTCACCCACCAAACCTACATGGCTATAATATGACAAAAGGTAAACAAAACTAATGTCATTTGGTTGTGCACCTTCTTCACATCTCTGTTCAAAATGTCAAGAGCTTCCTTACCATGCCCATGGATGGCACATCCTCCAAATATGGCATTCCAAATGATTTTGCATTTGTCAAAAGAGGTCTAACGACTTTTACCCTTGCCCACATTTCACATTTGCCCATATCTTGGCAGTCCAAGTGATCACATTTTGAATTAGCATCTTATTGAACATTCTCCAAGCATTTTCAATGGTCCCACATTTTGCATACATGTCAACCAAGCTACTACCCACAAAAAACTTGAATCTTACCCAATTTGAATGATCATTCATGAACATGCATGCCTTCTTCAAAGGTAACTACATTAGCACATGCATTCAACACCCCCACAAAGGCAAGAAAGTTTGGCTACACACTTTCCTATTATATTTGTCAAAATAATTTTAATAACTTCTGCCCTTTCCCACACTTCATGTGTCCCAATATCATGGCTTTTAAGTGACTTCATCTCAAGATGGCATCTTATTAAACATTTTCCAAGCATCTTCCATGCTCCCACACTTTACATACATGTCAAACAAGTCATTCCCCACAAAGATATCTAAATCCCATCCACTTTGAATGATCTAATCATGAGCGCACCTACCTTCTTCAAAGGCAATTCCAATAGCACATGCATTTAACACCCCCACACAAGTAACAAAATTTGGGTGTACACCCATTTGTTGCATCCATCAAAATACTTCCAATATCTTCTGCCCTTGCCTACATTTAACATATCCCAATATCATGGCAATCCAAGTGACCACATCTCAAGATGGTAATTGTGTTGAACATTTTTTAAGCATCCTCCATGCACTCACATTTTACACACATGTCTAGCAAGCTACTCCCACAAACATATTAAACTTGTAACCATTTTCAATGATTTGTGCATGAACACACTTGCCTTCTTCAAGTGATCTTAAACTAACACATGCATTAATCAAATGAACAAAATTATATTTGTCAAGACTAATTCCTTCTTGTTGCATTTTTCAAAAAATTGCATTGACTTTTCAAATTGCCCTTCTTTCATATTCCATGCAACATTTTTACTTTTTATTCCATGCAACAATGTTCAGTTGCATTCCACGTATTGCCATGATCTCCACTACCACCATGGCAAGTTTCATTGGTCTTCAAACTAAAATGTTTCCTATGTCGTCTTATGTTTAAAATCCAAGTACTTTTCATTTGTTTATAACCAAGAATCCAAATCAAGTGGGTCAACCATGTATTCTCCACATCTCAATCATAAATGGTATGATAAGAATTTTAAAAATGCTAGTCACACCGCCTTTTTCTGTTAATCAACAACTAAAAAAAAAAGAAGGACAAGATTGACATTAACAAAATTTATGGCTTCAATGACAATGTGAATTTCAATAGGACTTTAAGTTCAATTACTTTCTCTAATCTATGATCCCACCATTGCAAAGGATCCAAAAAGAACTCCCACCGTAGTTTTTCTCCTTGATACAAATAAAATTCCTTCCATAGTTTTTTTCTATCACCTAAAAGAATTGCCAAAAAACTTCTTATCAAATCATGTACTTTGATTCCATAGATGCCATGGTTAAAGTATTGTTGATGGGTATAGTGCAATTGCAAGTGTAGTAGCAAAGTGTTTTTCCTAGTCATTAACCTCCCCCTTCTTCCCCACATGGTAGTGGAATTAATGTTTTTTTTGTAGTCTAAGAAATAGCTACAACATGTTGCACATGACAATTGCACTTGCTACAATGATGATGAAAAATGATGATAATGATGTTAAGACATTCCTTCTCAACAACCTAAAGCAATCAATCAATGGTTCTCATTTTTCACAAATCCAATACATGAAAAAAACATTGAAAATAGACTCAAACACAAAGTCCATTTCCAAACCCCAATCTAATCCTTTATTCAAATATGTGAAATTCCTCTTGAACTTCCTAAGTAAACCCAAATGCAAAATCCTTCTCCAAACCCTAACCCAATCCCATTTTTGTGCATTGGAAGTTCATCCACACCGCATGTGCAATTTCTAGTTGGAGAATTTTGAATTGAATATCATCTTGAAGATTCATTATCCACTTGCAAACCCTAAACCCTAAAACCTTCCAAAAACCTTGGTGCCATAAAAACTTGAAAGTCGAAAGCTCAAATACAAGGTAAAGACCAAGAAAGGGACTATTTTAGGAACACATGCCAAATATGAGGTGGGAACCAATCATGGGACAAGAATTCTCAAGACTAGTTAAATAACCCATTCAAGGCCCTCACTTAACATAAAGAACCAATAAAATTTGACATTTAAAACAAATGATTATGATTGAATTTTGAAAAAGAAGAGGCACCTTGCAAAGAAGGTCCCTCATTCTTTGAAAACCTTACACACAAGGTGCCTCTTTTCGTGAGGTGGAAACTTTATTGAGGGTGAGAATAAATTGCATGCCACATACACTGGAACAATTGTACAAGTTCTTTGCATGTATGGTAAAGCCCTTCTGTGTGCAGGTTTATACCAATTTTTTACATGTATGATAAAGCTTTTGATTGTGGGCTTTACCAAAATAAGAGCTCACAGAAGGTGGAGCAAAAGACATGCAAGGCTTCCATTCAAAAAAGATGAATGTGGACATGCAAAATCTTTCCAAAATATTGTGAAAAATACATGCCAAAAGAGTCCTTGTTCAAATCCAGTAGCTTTGAATCACTTGCTAATGTGCATGTTCTTTGAATTGTTGCATTGTTTCAAAAAGCCTTTTTATCGAATGAAAAGTGGACAGAAAAATGAGCAAGAAGTACAAAAGCAGAGTACTAACTCTTGGACAGGATACACAAGAAATAAATCAAAACCGAAATTCTATGAACTTCATAATAGCTTGGACGAGATAATGTACTTTTTGTTGCAATACATACTAAACAATTTCTGATAAGCAAAAACCAACCACCTATTTTTCTCACTAGAATAAATTCCCAAGATTGTTCAAATTTTGGCCAACTTTTTGAGGTAACAGGTAAACTTCTGATGTGTAATTATGGTTCTCCCCCCAATAAAATAAAATTAAAAAAAAAAACTCAAATACCCTTCTCTAAAATTGCAAGTCTTTGCAGGCTATTTCACGAAAACTGCTGATTCTTTGAGTGTTTTCAATAACTGAAACTGGAGGTTCTTGGATTGTGAAAAAATTCAAAACTCCCAGAATTGGAGGTTCTTTAATTCCCAAATTTTTAAAAGAACTGAATTGGGGTTATTCACAAAATCAAATACAGACTCGAAATTGGTTCAGAGTTGAGACTTCAACTCCAAGGTAGTTAAATAGTAGTTAGATAAGAGTTGTGTTCTTTCATTTCATCAATGTTGTGTTTATTATGGCAATCAATTTCTTCTCTAAACTAAGTATTCATAATTAGTATTCCTACTAGTGAGCCCTTGTATTGTTGAACAAAGTAGAATAAACCTCATTAATGTCAAGCCATTCCAACCCTACTTCAGCCTAAGTGTGCATAACTTCACAATTCATATGAAACCCAATTGTGCAGAAAAGTCAATTTTTAATTTCAAAACTAATTTCCAAAGATGAAAATCATTCGAAGTTCAACATATTTTTCACCCTTGATCCAAATTTGCAAAACAACAACTGTTCATGCTGGCTTGTCAAAGGCTTTCCAGCAATATCAATAGTGGAGGGAGACCTCACAATTTGGGAAGCCTACGGTGTGGTCAACAGTCAATGTTTTTTGTGCAAAATTTCACTCAAATGTGAAAAACACTTTGGGGCACAATCCTTACAAAGGCTTTTTTTTTAAAAATTATTTGAAAAAATTCGCCAATTGGTGACAAAAATAAATCCAATGAGACCAATATAAAGGGTTTTTGTGAAAAAGAAAAAATGCACCAAGGTTGCTGGATTTCAAGGATTTTTTTTTTGTTGAAGTTGCAATATGTAGACAATAGGTTGTAGTGGGTTGCCAAAATAAAGTGGGATTCTTAATTTTTCTACTTTCGTCTCTGACTTACTCTGTACTAGCCTGGCAAATTCAACACTTTTGTGCCAAATATTTACTTATATTCTCAAAACACATTCAACAAAAATTGAAATTTTTTTATTAAAACATTTGGCAAAGGTATTATTTGGCAGTCATTTGATTGTCAAGATACCTTATTTCCAAGTAAAATATTATAAGAGGAATCCTAAATTTTTCTACTTCCCCCTCTGACCTCTAGCCAAATTTGGCTAAGTCCTGTCGTGCATGATTGGCAACCGACCTACTTCAGACTATTTTTTTTAAAACACTGATCTAGAGCATACCCATTTTAAGGTGTTTCTCTGGGATTGGTCATGTGAGCTTTTAGGGGAGCGCTGATGTCCACAGGCGCATACCGACGGCAAAGCACACGCATCCTCCTGAATCCTCACCTCGACCACGTGACAGGACACGGAACATCCATCTGTGTTGGGGATGTGGAACATGGCACTCGGGCGCTCGTCCATCGATCCTTGCACGTGTGAATGCGTTGAACCCCAGTGGCGGAACACAAGTGTTTTTTTTCGTGGCGAATTTTCGCCATTTGGCGACCCCAAAAAAATGGGGCTTTGAATAATACAAAGGTTTTCTTTTGAAAAAAAGGGTCAAAATCGCCATATTTTGAGGAAAAACAAGTATGACATCGCCAGATTCAGACCACAGGATCTAGCATGTCGCCGAAATATAGGTGGTTCACCAAAAAAAAAATTTACTTTCCCCTCTAACTTGTAGCCAAATTTAGCTTAAGTCCTATTGTGAATGATCGCCAGTCCACCCACCTCACGAAATTGAACGTGTTGGACCCGAGATTGGCAGGCAAATCGCAGTGCTAGGCCATCTCCCAAAGGGCTTAAACACTTCGGGGCATCGCTGGAGCTCTGAACGCGGTGTGGGTGGTACTTGGTGCTGTTTTGGTGGGTGTGCGCGCGCGTCCCCTGTGTTATGTTGCTTTGTTTTTCGGTTTTCAAGAATTTGGGGAGAGCTTGCAGCGAAAGCGGTCCCCAATTTGTTAGTTCGGGTGCCGGGAGGGGGTCTGACGTAACGTTAACCATGGCGGGAATAACAGCCACAGCTTCTTCACTCACCGAGAGATCTAGCAGCCTGGTCATAGCTCCTGTTGCTGCCCCTGTGGCTCGATGTTCCTTTGGCTCTAGGCGGTTGGTGAGTTTTTTCCCTTCTTCTTTTCCCATGCTTCATAATGTCGTCCCTTGACATTTTTTTCTTTTTTCCTGCTACCTGTCTCTCGGAGGTGAATGAATCCCTTCTTTCGTAATGGGTGGAAGGTGTTGTGGAGGGGGATTTTGCTGCTATTAGGGTTTTGAACGGGCAAGGAAGCAAAGCAAGGTGTTGAATCTGTTCCGTTTCATTCTTACTCGCGCTCTCGGCCTATGATGACCTAAGAGCGTCTCCACTGGTGCTCAATATGTGGCTACACTTGAAATTTTGGATGAGGTGCAGTAGTCATATGCAGTGGATCCACTGGAAGATTCTTGTGACCCTAAGAAATTCACATCTGCCAGGGCATCGAGGAGCCCTGCAAGAGTCTAATAAATACAGTCAAATTGTATTTATTGACTGCTCCGTTTATGATAGGCTAGATAGTTTGATTGGTGTAGGTGGAATGCTATTAGCACTCTCCCACCTATTTGCAGTCCCAGTTAAGTTTTATGGGTGGGATTGGAAGAAAGTAAACAACTAAAACTTTGGATGTGAGAATTATTTTTGGAGGGTTGCATACCAAGCACCGTTGGAGATGCTCTAATGCTCATGTATGTCATCATAGTTTTGAGCTTCAAAGAGGGTTCAGAATACTCTGAATCCTGCACAAGATTTGGCTTCTTGTAGTATTCATCCCTCCTGAAAATTCCTTGATTCTTGTGTGTTTCTAAGTTTTCTTTCTCTTGTAGTGAGGCCAGTTTTTCAAGAACTACCAGTCTATAGCTTACCCCAACATTGCAGCTTGGGTTGGCTATTATGAGCAATGATACTTTACTGGTGCCATAACTTGGTTGTCAGAACTCGGGTTGCAAATCTCTTCTTCCAACAACTACTGGGGATGTACCTTTGGGGATGGATGCCCCACTCTTTTGGGATGGCTGGTCCACAATAAGCATTTTTCCATTAGTTTGAATCATCCTTTGTGAACTTCTGTCAACATAGAGCTCTATCCACTGAATTATCTGCTGACAATATTGCTGCACTATTGTACAACCCAGGTCTTAACATGAATGTGAGTATTTTATGTGTCCTGAGGCTTTTATTATGCAGCGGAGATGAATCTTGATAAGCTCTGTGTGTGGGTAATACATGCATAAAGAGAGGCACTTGTTCTCCTACTTACATTTTGTTTTCTGACATTGACCTGTGCAGTCCAGGAGATGTAATCCAAGACACAGTATCAGCATAGGTAACAGAAATTTGTCGAGGCATTTGCAGAGACTGAACGTGTCTGCAAAGGTGGGAGATGGTTTTGATGGTGATGATAAGGCTGAACATAGTGAAGGTAGGAATCCTCATGCATGTCTTGAGATGAAAGATTTACTGCTGTTCATGTCCAAGTAAGCCGAAACAGCTTTCCAGTGGGACTTGGTCTAGTGGGTTCAGTCTCCATAGCCTCTTGAGTTCTTGCCAGTTTTTAGAGATTAGGGTTTTGCCTTTGATGACTTTGGATTTTTGAGTTTCAGGAGCTTTTTGTGTCTAAGTTTGTGCTGGTCTGAATGTGCAGGGAAGAATGACCCTGTTGATTGGGACAAGGCTTGGTCCAACTTTCCAAAGTCCAAAATGAAGGAATCCGGCTTTTCATTGAAGTCCTTTCTCAAATTGGACATGGATCAGTATGTGAGCAGGAAACCGAATCATTCAAAGTATCCTTTATCAGAGGAGGTGGATCCACTGCGGAGAACGGAGCGGGGAACGCTAAATGCATGGACAGACCCAAAGTTCACAGTAGCAGGATTTGGTGTAATTGTGGGGCTTTTTCTGTACATGGTTGTTATAGTAGGGCCCCCACCAGTGTAAATTGCTAATTTCTTTTTTGAGTGCATTGTCAGTTGTGAGCTATGGAATTGAATTGTTGAGCTGCATTTGGTAGTTAGTCTAGAACGATTGGTGGAGTTTGTTTTGCAGCTAAACTGTTGTGCTATAATTCTTGTTTAAAGAAATTTTTGTGTTGCCTTAGATCTCTTGTATGGAATATCTGTGATTTCAACTGATATGTTCAGGGTGCAGGAGGCCCCAACCACTACCCTATATATAGTCCTCTATGTCTTTTAGGCATAGATGCTTGCATATACAGGGACATGCTAAAATGAAATAAAAGCTCTTTCCTTCAGAAGCTTGTTGCAGCTTGAATGAGGATACTGTTGACTTTTTTGATTAGC
>Ga0116227_10002875_pt1 | contig 38777 bp, 35 predicted proteins | sample S1TSphgellanicum_FD_89693 | JGI IMG/M metagenome (GOLD analysis project Ga0116227, IMG submission 89693) | Host-associated microbial communities from peat moss isolated from Minnesota, USA - S1T2_Fb - Sphagnum magellanicum MG | ecosystem: Host-associated > Plants > Peat moss > Unclassified...
AATTGCTGCGTTGCCCGGTCGATTATCTGATGATGGATTTTCTCGCCGAAGTGACGATGTCGCTTCTCGCACGGGCCCGCCAAAAGGATCCCGCGGCCGGCTATCCACCGGACTTCGTCCTCTATCTGAAGGATTCCTTGCCGGAAATCGCCCGGCGCGGCATTCGAGTCGTCACCAATGCCGGAGGGGTGAACCCGCAGGGCTGCAAAGCGGCGCTTCAGGCAATGAGCGCGGAGCTCGGGCTCGATCTGCGCATCGCCACCGTCGAAGGCGACGACGTCTTGCCGCTTATCGACAAGCTGCGGGCGGACGGCGTCCGCGAGGCATTTTCGGGCGCCGAGCTGCCGCAACGGCTCTTGACCGCCAACGCCTATCTGGGCGCCTTGCCGATCAAGACCGCGCTCGACCGTGGCGCGCAGATCGTCATCACCGGACGCTGCGCCGACAGCGCTCTGGCGCTGGGACCTCTGATGCACGAATTCCAGTGGGCACATGACGACTATGACCGGCTGGCTGCCGGCAGCCTCGTCGGACATTTATTGGAATGCGGCGCGCAAGGCGTCGGTGGCTTGCATACGGATTGGGAGAAAGTTCCAGACTGGCACAATATCGGCTATCCCGTTGCGGAATGCCGGGTCGACGGCAGCTTCGTGCTGACCAAGCCCGACGAGACCGGCGGCCTCGTCATCCCCGGCGCGGTGGCCGAGCAAGTCCTCTACGAGATCGGCGATCCCGCCGCCTATATCCTGCCCGACGTCATCGCTGATTTTTCGCAAGTCCGGCTGATGCTCGAGGCGCCGCATCGCGTGCACGTGAGCGGCGCGCGGGGGCGCGCGCCGACCGAGACATATAAGGTTTCGGCGACTTATCAGGATGGCTATCGGGCTGTCGCGACCGTCTCCATCGTAGGAACTAACGCTGCCGCCAAGGCGACGCGTACCGCAGAGGCTCTGATCGCGCGGGCGCGGCTGTCTTTCGCGGAGCGTGGCTTTGCGGACTTTTCCGCCACGCATATAGAAGCGCTCGGCGCCGAAACGTCTTATGGGGCAGAAGCGCCCGGACGTGGCACGCGCGAGGTGCTTTTGCGTCTCGTCGTCGTGCATCCCAAACGAGAGGCTCTGGAACTCTTCGCACGCGAATTGGGGTCCGTCGGAATTTCTTTCGCCCCCGGCACGACGGGTATCTATGGCGGGCGGCCGAAACCGACCCCAATCATCCGGCTCCACACGTTCTTCGTCAACAAAGCCGCGCTCGGACCCCCGCACGTCCTGTTGGATGATGCGACGATCGATGTCGAAGTGCCGCCAGGCCTGCGAGGCGCGGAAGAAACGGTTGCGGCGGGTGAGGCAGAAAGCGAGGCACCCGGCCTCGAAGGGTTCAACGGACCGACCGTTGGCGTCCCCCTGATGCGACTGGCGCTGGCTCGCTCCGGCGACAAGGGCGATTCGTCCAATATCGCCATTATCGCGCGCGATCCGGCCTATGTTCCGATCCTCCGGCGGGAGGTCACGTCGAAGCGCATGGCGGACCATTTTCGCCATCTCGTCTGTGGACCGGTGTGCCGCTTCGAGGCACCTGGCCTCAACGCCTTTAACTTTCTGCTCGAAAACGCGCTCGGCGGCGGCGGCATGGCTTCGCTGCGCATCGATCCGCAAGGCAAAGCCTATGGCCAAATGGCGCTCGAAATGATCGTCGACGTGCCGTGTGATCTGCTGCCGCGCGACCAGACGACATGAGCGGGAACAGACTTTTTTTAAATTCGCAACGGACGAAACGTGGCAGCCATCTATTTCGTGTGCATTTTAGTGTGTGAGGCCATATCGCCGATGGGCTTGAGGGGATGGTTGCCGTTCGGCTGCAACTCCAGGCGCCGACAGGTATCGACGAGCAATGCCGCAGCTTCGTTCAGTCGTGGAGCGATACGCGACGAAGGACCGGCGACGGTGACGATGAACGTAACGCTATGCCAAACGAAACCGGCGGAAAGCGTCATGACCCCCTCTTGGCTCTCTTCATGATTAAGGAACCATTTTCTTTGCCGTCCGACGTCGAGCTCTTTCTGGAGCGCCGATTTAGTTCTGATCGTGTTACGCGTGAGCGGCTGCAGCTTCATGGCTTTCAGGCAGGCTTTCAACTCAGGTTCATCGAGCCTCGCCAAAAGTGTTTTTCCAGCCGAAGTCGCATAGAGGCTTCTGACATTTTCGCCGACCTTCATCAGAAAGCGAAGCGGATGCGAAGGCTCCAAGGTCAAGAGGTAAGTCGCTTGCAACCCGCTGACCTTGGCGAGCAAAACCGATTCATCGAGCCTGTCGCGCAGCGTTCGCAGGAATGCATCCGCGCGCAGCAGGACCGGATCGTGAGCCGCGATGGTGACGGCGATGTCGTTGAGACGATATGTCGGATAATAGCCCGCCCGGGGCGCGATTTCATAGGTATAGCCGCGGTCTTGAAGCGTCTGCAGCACGTCATGGCAGCTCGATACGGGGATTTTCAGAAGACGCGAAATCTCAGACAAAGACAATGGCCGCTTCTCTGCTGCGAAGAGCTCCAAAAAGTCCAAAGTACGCTCGACGATCTTAGACATGGGTCCCGTGGGTTTTTATCGTGTCGATGAAAATAGCCGGCAAAGCGGCTTCGAAGCAAACAAGACCATCATTCGCGCCTCGAGCGAAAAGAACGACGCCAGCGGGCGGTAACATCAACCGGGAAAAGCAAGCACCGGCTTACGAACGCAGAAGAGGGAGAACCAAGATGAAATGGCAAAAGCAGACCGCCCTGCTCGTGCTCGCTTACGCTTTATGCGCCATGCCGGCACGCGCCGAGCCCGCCAAAATGCAAGTCACTGTCCACGGGCTGGATCCCGACGGGCGATTGCCCGCGAGCTCGGCCTTCTGCGTGCCGCCCAACACCGATCCGGCGAGCCATAATATCAGCCCCGCCGTCTCCTGGTCGCGTGGCCCCGAAGGGACGAAATCCTATGCTTTGATCATGACCGACCTCGACGGTGTCAAAGATCTGAGCTTTCTGAAAAAGCCCGAGGTCATGATCCCGCCCGACGCCGAGCGCGCATCCTATATCCATTGGGTGCTGATCGATATCCCGCCCAGCATCCTGGGTCTCGAGCGGGGCGCGGAAAGCCCTTATTTCATTCCGAAAGGCTCACCGATCGGCGCCACGGATCACGGGCTGCGCGGTGCAAACGTCTATAGCGATTTTTACCCTAAGGATTCGCCGCTGCATGGCATACGCGGCGGCTTCGACGGACCTTGTCCGCCCAAGAACGATCCGATGAAACACCGTTATGTCACCCGCATCTATGCGCTCGATGTCGATCGCCTCGGCCTCGAAGGTCCGTTTTTCGGAGAGGACGTCGAAAAGAAGATGCAAGGCCATATTCTCGCGATCGGCGAGGCCACCGCCTTCTATTGAAAAGGCAGACCGCGCGAGGCGAAGGCGCCGGAAGGAGCCATGCATCCCCGGCGCTCAAACGCGATCTCGTGGTCGCCGAAACTTTCATGAAAATCAATTGGCTGGGTGCGCCGCTATTGCGGTGCGAGCAGACACTCGACCTGCACCGGCGCGTCCGCATCTCCCGGCATGCGGCGGCGGATCACATCGACGCTTCGGTAGCCGGCCTTGCTGCAGGTGATCTGGACATTGTTCGGGTCGACGTCTTGGCCAAAGCCGAGCAAGCTGAACTTACCTTCGGCATTCGTATTCACGAGGATAGGCACGGTGCGCGTGCCGGTGACTTGCGCACGCACGGCGACGCCTTGGATGCGTTTCAAGGTTCCAACCTCCTCGGCCAGGCCGAAGAAAGGGGCGCCGCGCGTATGATCTTCGTCCTCGAAGTCGAGGCCGCCTGCGCGGGGATGCTGGATCGTGGCCGTCATGCTGGCGAAGAAAACGCTGGCGCCTAGTGCCAGCGCGATGCGGTGCGAGACTTTTGAATGAGGCATGACGGCGGCGCTCAATGCAGGAAAAACGTGCGCAAGAAATAGAGGAAACTCGCCATCACGAGAAGCGGAATGACCCACCCGATCCAGACGAAGGATTTGAGACGCGGCAGGATCGGAAGCGCTGCAAGACTGACGACGCCGGCGCCGAGCGTCGCGGTCAGGATCCAGCCATACCAGTACATGGCAGGGCCGCCGGCCTTCGGTTGCTCCGTCAGGAAGCCCCACTCCTTGAGCTTAGGATGATAGGTGACGAGCGCGAGGTTATACTCGACGGCGATAACGTAAATCACCGCAAACGCCGCTGCAAATAGTGGAAATGCCCTTTCGATCTTCATAACCCGAACAATCCTCGCACATTGACCAGAAGGTGGCCGACGATGAAGCTGAACCAGACGATGAAGCAGAGAAGGAACGTGGTCGCCGCCCTTGCGAATTGCAGGTCCTTTTCGAGTGGTTGGCGCCAGAGCAGCCAGAACAAAGGCAAAAGGCCGAGACCGATGGTGACGAACTGCTCCTTCATCTCGAAATAGCCGACACTCGAGTAAAGCCGCGCGCTTTCGAGATAGGTACGCACGCCGACACGATAGGCCGGATAGATCACGCCGCCGAGCACGAGCATCGTCACATAGAGCGCGATATTGACATTGGTGAACCGCGCAGCCGACACGCTGCGATAGGACGCTACGAAACCTGCTTTGCTGGCGGAGGGCCAGCAGGCCGCGACCGCCTGATGCGTGAGGCTGCCGAGCAGAGCGACGGCGACCAGGGTGTGAATGATCAGCAGAAATGTCGTCATGCGTGTCCCGGACCGTCGCGCGTCCCGACGGCTTCCTTTCGCGGCATAAGCTAGCACCGTCCAGCGCGCGCGCAATGCTGCCGAAGCTTATTTGGTGCCGTTCGAATCGAGCGCCGAAAATGGTCCGGCCGCATAGACGATGCGGCCTCCGACCATTGTGAGAAGCGATTCGATATCGGCCACTCGGTCGCGTGGAACGGCAAAGTAGTCCGCGCTCAAGACCGCGATGTCGGCGAGCATGCCGGGCACGAGACGACCGCGTCGCGTTTCATCGAAGGCGAACCAGGCGCTGCCTTGCGTGTAGATGCGCAAGGCCTCTTCGCGGCTCGGAATTTCCTCCGCGCTGCGCGTCTCCAATCCGTCGACGGTCTTGCCGTCCAGCATCCATCGCAAAGATATGAAAGGATTATAGCTCATGACCCGATTGGCGTCGGTGCCGCCGCCGATCGGAAGACCGAGCCGCGCGGCCGTGCGTATCGGCGGAGCGCGGCGCATTCGCTCCGGTCCGCGCTCGGCGAGATAGCTATGCGAGGCGAAATAGAGCCCGTCCTGCATCAGCCAGCCCACTCCGATGGCTTGCATGCGTTGCAGGGTTTCGTCGGATGCGTCCGACAGATGCGCGATCGACCACCGCAGGTCGGCAATGGGATGCTCGCGCGCGACGCGTTCGAAAACCTCGAGCAGATGATGCACCGAGCGATTATTGTTCCAATGCACGGTGAGCGTCAGGCCCTGGTCGGCAGCCCAGCGGGCGACGCGATAGAAATCCTCTTTCTGCGCCTCGCTTGGATCGTCATTATTATACATGCCCCAAGTGATGCATTCGCCGATGCCGTTGAAGCGCAGCATGTCGTCGCCCATGCGCATCGGCAGAAAGCGCGTGAGCGTCTGGAAGTCTTCGAGCTCATGCCCGGCGCGTGGCGCGAAGATGCTGTAGACGACGCGCAGCGTCAGTTGCTTCTCCTGCCAGAGCTTGAATAAAGCGCGATAGTCCTGCGGGGCGAGATTGAGGCCGCCGGGATCGAGCACGCCGGTGAGGCCGAAGCGATTGAGGACGCGCATGAAGCTTTTTGTGCCCGCGAGGCTCGCCTCGAAGTCCGGTTTGGGCAGCCGCTCGTAAAGCCGCGTGATCGTCGCGCCGTCGCCGCTGATCCAGCCTTTGTCCGGCTCGATCTTGCCGTGCGGAGGCAGATCCTCGTCGCCTCGGATGCCGAGTGCGGCGAAGCCTTCGGGCGAGAGAAAGGCTTCGCGATAAAAAAGCTGGAGATAAACGGGATGGCCGAGCGCTACAGCCTCTATCTCCTCTTGGCTTGGGCGCCTCGCTTCCGCGAATTGGTTGGGCGTCCAGCCTCCGGCAACCACAAGCCAGGCGCCAGGCTTGGCGGCGCGCGCGGCCGCATGGATGCGGCTCAGGGCTTCCTTGAGTGATGCGGCGCCGGTCCAGTCGATTTCGCTCGTGTAATGCAGGCCGGCGCGGATGGCATGGATGTGTGAATCGATCAGGCCCGGGATGACGGTTCGTCCGCCGAGATCGATCACGCGTGTCCGCGGCCCGGCCAGCGCGCGCATGCGTTCGGACGGCCCGAGCGCAACGATCTGGTCCCCCCGAATAGCCATGGCTTCGGCGATAGAGGAGGTCGCGTCGAGCGTGACGATGCGGCCATTGAGCAGGAGCGTATCGGCGGTCTGCGCGCGCGACGGCGCTGCCGCGCCGCTGCCGGAAAGCGCGATCAGCACGAGACGAAGATGCCAGGCTGACCGTTGTTTTGCGCCTCGCGTCGCCGTGGCGCCGCCGAGCCTCACGTAAGCCGTCAAATCCCTCTTCACTGGCTGCGCCGGCGGAGGCCGGAGGCTATTGCATATGCTGGCCGCCATTGATGGCGATATTGGCGCCGGTGACAAAAGCAGCTTCCTCGGAGGCGAGGTAGATGATGAGACCGGCCACCTCCTCGGGCTTGCCGAGGCGCCCGACAGGGATCTGCGGGAGAATCTTGGTATCCAAGATCTCCTTGGCGATGGAGGTGACCATCTTCGTCCCAATATAGCCGGGAGAAATCGTGTTGACCGTCACGCCCTTGCGGGCGACCTCGAGCGCCAACGCCTTGGTGAAGCCGTGGATGCCCGCTTTCGCTGCGGCATAGTTCGTCTGGCCGAAAGCGCCTTTTTGGCCGTTGACCGAAGAGACGTTGATGATGCGGCCCCAGCCGCGGTCGACCATGCCGTCGACGACCGGTTTCGTCATGTTGAAGATGCTGTCGAGATTGGTATGCATAACCGCGTCCCAATCGACCTTGGTCATCTTCTTGAACGTCATGTCGCGCGTGATGCCGGCATTATTGACGAGAACGTCGATCGGACCGACGTCTTTGCTGATCTTTTCGCAGGCCGCGAAACACGACTCGTAATCCGCCACGTCGACGGGCACGGCTATGAAGTCGAAGCCCTGCTTCTTCATCTTATCGAGCCACTCGCCGGATTTGGTATTGCCCGGCGAATAGGTGGCGATGACGCGATAGCCTGCTTGCGCCATCTTCGTGCAGATCGTTTCTCCTAGGCCGCCCATTCCCCCCGTTACGACCACTACTCTTGCCATATCCCTGGCTCCCCCGACACACGCTTCCGGCACGTATCTGAGCCCGTCGAGAAGGACAAGACAAGCGACCTTGGCGGTTCGGAATGTCTTTTTTCATTGTGCAATGCGAAGGGACGGCGTGAGCCCGTGCCTTCGCATCATTGCGGCAGAGCCCGCGCCAAGCTCACCGGGACACGAGCTTCGACATCCGGATGTTTCCGCGCAGCATGTCTTGCTCCTTCATCACCTCGAGCCACCAAACCAGCTTGCTCGGATCGACGATCGGATTGGCTTCGCCGACCTTGAAGGCGCCCGCGAGATCCGGCGGCTGCCGGGTGAAGCTCGCGATCGAGGACCGCGCGACGTCTGGTTCGGCATTCACGATCTTCGCGGCTTCGGCAATTGAATCGCGGAAGGCTTGCATGATGGCTGGATTGGCATGCGCATAGGGGCCGGTCGTCGCGTAGAGGATCATCGGCACGCCGTCGGGAAAGCCGGCAAGATAATTCGCAACGACGGTGCCGGTGCCCGAATCGACGATGCGCGTCAGCATGGGGTCGGCGGTCAATAGAGCATCGACGCTCGTCGAGCTAAGCGCTGCGGCCATATTCGCGAACGGAACCTCGACGAATGTGACCGCCTCGGGATCGACTCCGTTTTTCACCAGCCATTGGCGGAAAAGAACGTGCAGGGACGCGCCGAGCGTCGGTACGCCGACCGTCTTGCCAATGAAATCTGCTGGCGTGCTGATCTGCGCGCCAGGCGGCGCGACGACGGCGACGGTGTCATTGGTCGCGGCGGAGAGCACGCTCGCACCAGCCACCGTGACGAGGTCGAGGCCGCCATCTACCGCATGGAGAAAGATCGGTGGGGTCGAGCCGGCGATCTGAATCGTATTGGCGGCGAGCGCTGCGGGCAGGTTCGAATCGAGCGTCACAGGCACCAAATCGGCATCGAGGCCGTGCCGGGCGAAAATGCCCCGGTCTTTCGCAACCATCGCGGATGCGCAGTCCGTCGTTGCGGTGCAGCCGATTCTGAGTTTAGTAGATGCCCACGCGACGGAAAAATCGGAGCAAAGCGCGAGGAAAGCCAGCGCGAAAAGACGCGCCGAAGTTGGGCCTAAAGCCGCCAATTTTAGTTTCCTTTCCCGAAAATCAAGCTTGCAGCAGGCCGGGGGTTCGGAAGCGGCAGCGCGCTCGGTCCGATTGAGATGGGCCTGGAAGTCCTAACCGTCTGCTTCGCTACCCTGCTCGAATGCGCGGCAAGCTACTTCATCACTATCGCGCCGATGGCTTCAAGTCGATCTGACGTGAGGTCGCACCGTAGCACGATACAATAAGCCTTATTGTATCAAGCATTGCAGGCTGCCGCCGCTTGTGGAAACCGTGACCGTGACGATCCGATTCTTCTGCACGTCGAAGCTGCAGAGCGGATAGATCTTGTCGTTTCGCGCCAATTCGAGCTTGCGCATGCCGACTGCTTGCCGAACCACCGTGACGTTCTTCGCTTTCAATTCGTCGAGAGCGAGCGAGCTGAGCCGGAAAAGATCCGATGCGGGCCGAAGATAATTGATCCTGATTTCGGCATAGCCGAAATCACCTTCCATGTCGCAGCCGGCGAGGACGCTGCCGAGCGAGGCGGCAATGATACCAAGCCGCATCCCAGGCTGCATCGTCAGGACTCGGGCGGAACGATGGTGCGGACATATCCCTTCATTGTGTCGGACGTGCTCCGGATCTCGCCGCCGAGCTGACGCACCACTTCCAGCATGCGCTGCGCATTATTGATCGCTTGAAGCTCGGTGATGAAATCGCCGCGCGTCTGAACCGTCCGCAAAAGCCCGGAGAATTCGTCGCGCGCCTTGCCGAGATCGGCGACCGCGCTTTCGGTCTCCTCGCGGATGCGGCGCCATTCGCGCAAGAGCATCGCGCGATCGGCGGGCGCGAATTTCGTGTCGGTCTCGAATTGCTTCTGCTTGGCGTTTGCATATTGCAGCGCCTTGGCGCCGAGCTTCGCAACCTCGCCATTATCCGCGACGACGTCGAGCGCTTGCGCGATCAGCGCCTGCAACTCTTCGATCTGCTTCGAGGCGGCTTCTGGCTGGGAAAGGCTCTCGATCGCCTTGGCGCTCTCGTCGATCTTGGCCAAGACGGATTGCAGGCTCTTCTTGACGTCGTCGGTTTGCTTCTTGAAGTCGTCGATCGGGTTCGGCGCGGCGACGGTCGCGTTCTGGGTGGTTTCAGCATGCCCCGCGGAAATAAGCGTAGGCGCACCGAGGAAGGCCATGCTGGCGATGCCGGTCAGGTAGACCGAGGCCATGCGGCTGCAGCTTGAATATGTCACACGGGCCTCCCGAAGCTTTAGGGGTGCTTCGAAGTCATCAACCAAGATGGTGAAAATGAGGCAGTTCTCTCACGCGCCGTCTTTCAGTGGACAGCATCTGAAGGTGAGGTCGAGCTTGGCCGCGATCGCCGCAGGCGTTCAATGGGCCATGAAGATGGGAAGCTTGGCTTCCGCGAGGATTTCGCTCGTGGCGCTCCCGAAGATGATCTGCCGCAGTCGGCTTTGCGTGTAGCCGCCTTTGAGCACGAGATCGGCGCCGAGCGCCGTTGCCTTTTCGAGGAAGGCGATGCCCGATGCCTTGCTCGTCTCGCCGAACGGCACGACCCGGGCAGCGACGCCGTGCCGGCGCAGGCTCTTGGCCAATTGCTCGTCGCTCGGGCCGGGAAAGCGCGTGCCGGGAATCTTCAGCACCGGGACATCCTGGGCTAGCTTGAGAAGCGGCATGGCGAAGGCAACCGTCCGCGAGGTATCGGATGCGCCGTTCCAAGCAATCGCGATGCAGTTGCCGAATTGTTGCGGCGCTTGCGGCGGCGCGATGAGAAGCGGCCGGCCGCTGTCGAACAAGGCCGCTTCGAGCGTCGATCGGCGCGGCTGCTGGCTGCTCGATCCGGGCCGACCGACGGCGATCACGTCGAAGACCCTGCCGTATTCACCGATGCCATTGTCCGAGATGAGATTTTCGCCCGTCCATCCGAACGAGGTGTCGGTTTCGCTCGCGTCGAGCCGTTTGACGCCATGCGCCGTCATGAAACTTTCGAATGTCTGGCGCGCGTGATCGAGCAAATCGCGCCGCGTCCTGTCGTCGAAGACAGCGCCGCTCAGCGAAAAATCCGCAGCGACCATCTCGGCAATGTCGGGTCCGAGCGCGGCACCTTCGATGTAGGAGGAGAATTTTCGCGCGAGCAGGAGGGTCGTTTCGAGCACGGACCCCATGGTGGCGTGATCTTCCACCGGAACGAGGATCGATTTCATGGGCAAAACCTTTGCGTCCCAGACCCTCGCCCTTCCGACGAGAGTTTGAGCCCGGTTTGACATCTATGTCGAGCGGGGCCGTCGCTTGCGCATGATGCACGAATTTCGGCGTCCGCAAAGAGCCTGCGCAAAGAGCCCGAGCCGTTCAGGCGCGGCGGTCGCGCAACGCGGCAATCGCCGCGAAGGAGCGGTCCGTCGCGATGGCAAAGGCCGCGACGATGACGGCGCCTTGAATGACATAGGCCGTGTTGGAGGCCGAGAGACCTTCGATGATAGGCGAGCCGAGCGACAGCGCGCCGACGCTCGAGCCGATCGTCGCCGTGCCGATATTGATGATGAGCGCGGTGCGCAGGCCCGCCAATATGAAGGGCGCGGCAAGCGGCAGCCGGACCCGCCATAAAAGTCCGAGCGGAGAGAAGCCGAGCCCGCGGGCCGCCTCGCGTACACCTTGCGGCACGTTTTCGAGGCCGGCGATCGTCATCTCGAGAATAGGCAGGATCGTATAAAGCACGAGCGCGACGAGCGTCGGCGCGAGACCGTAGCCCAAAGCGGGGACCGCCAAGGCCAGAACCGCGAGCGGTGGGAAAGTCTGGCCGATCGCCGCCAGCGCGCCGGCCATAGGGAGAAACGCGCGGCCTTTGTCGCTCGTCACGACGAGCGCGGCGCCGATGCCGATGATTGCCGCGACGAGGCTCGAGACACCTACCAAGATGGCATGCGCGAGCGTCAGCTCGAGAAAGCTGGCGCGGCGATAAAGCGGATGCGGGTTATCCGGAAACCAGGCCTGAAAAAGCGGGGCGGTCATCGGCATCAGAGCCGCCAGCGCGAGAAGTGCCAGCCAAGGCCAGAGAAACGGCCCGATGCGGCGTATCAAGCCGAAAGGAGCGCGGTCCATCATGAGGCCTGCAGAATATCGGCGATCTCGATCGTGCCGACGACGCGGCCCGTCGCATCCTTCACGCAGAGCCATGTGCAGCGGTGCGCGAGCATCGTATCGAGTGCCGTGCGCAAGCTCGCCTGCGCCGCAAGCTCCGGCGCATCCGCGCGCTCGCCGGGCTTCATCACTTGCTTCATCACTTGCGCGACCGCGACAAGATCGAGGCGACGCAGCGCGATCTGAGGGCCGCCGAAAAAGCTACGGACGAAATCGTCGGCCGGCGCCAGCACCATGTCGCGCGGGGCGCCGGCCTGCACGAGGCGTCCTTGCCGCATCAGCGCGATCTGGGTCGCTAATCCCAACGCCTCGTCGAGGTCGTGGGTGACGAAGATGATCGTCTTGCCGGTCTCGGCATGGATGCGACTGAGCTCGCCGCGCAAGGCGAGACGGCTCGGCGGGTCGAGCGCGGCGAAGGGCTCGTCCATCAGCACGATGTCGGGATCGGCGGCGAGCGCGCGCGCCACGCCGATCCTCTGCTGCTGGCCGCCCGAGAGCTGATGCGGATAGCGCGGCAGCAAGGCGGGATCGATGCCGACGAGCGCCATGACGGCGTCGAGGCGCGCCTTGATCCTCGGCTCTGCCCAGCGCAGGAGACGCGGCACCGCGACGATATTGGCAGCAACCGTCCAATGCGGAAACAGCCCGACGGATTGGATCGCGTAGCCGATCTGGCGGCGCAGATGCTCCGGGTTTTGCGCGGCGATATCCTGGCCGCGCACGCGGATCGTGCCGGCGTCGGGCGCGATCATCGCGTTGATCATCCGCAGCACCGTCGACTTGCCGCAGCCGGAAGGGCCGATCAGCACGCAGAAGGCGCCGTCTGCGATCGTCAGCGTGAGATCGCTGACGGCGGCGGTTCCGCCGAAAGATTTGCTCACCGCTTCGATCTCGATCAAGCCGGCCTCCGCAGCCACGCGAGGATCGTCTGGAAGACGAGATCGGTGCCGACCGCGATGAGCACGATGGGAAGCGCGCCGACAAGGACGAGATCGAGTGCATATTCGCCGATGCCCTCGAAGACGAAGCTGCCAAGTCCGCCGGCGCCGATCAATGCGGCGACGGCCGCAAGCCCGATCGTCTGCACCGTGACGATACGCAGGCCCGAGACGAGGGCCGGAAGAGCGAGCGGCAGCTCGACTTTCCAAAAAATCTCGCGTGCCCCGAAGCCGAGGCCGCGGGCGGACTCCTTCACGGCGCTCGGCACCTCGGCGAAGCCGGTCATGCTGCCGCGCAGCAGCGGCAACAGCGCATAGAGGCAGAGCGCGATGATGGCAGGCGTTGGCCCCGTGCCGCTGATGCCGAGCGCGGCGAGCGCCGGCACGAACGCGGCGAGGCGCGAGAGCGGCGCGATGAGCAAGCCGAAAAGCGCGATCGACGGAATCGTCTGCAAGAGGCTCAGCACGCTGAAGACGGGGCTTCGCGCACGCTCATAGGTGCGCAGCAGGAGTGTGAGGAGCATCGTGATAGGCACGGCGAAAGCGAGCGTCGCTGCGACGAGCCAGGCGTGCCGCAACAGCGCATCATCGAACATGAGGCGCTGCGCCACCCATTCCCGGCTGAGCGAAAGGGCGTCGAGCCGGCCGCTCGCGGCGATCAGCAGAAAGACGGCGCAGAAGCTCGCGACGGCGGCCGCGCGCCGAGGCAAGGTCGATCCTGCGCGCTGCACATGATCGAGCAAGACGAGGAGCGCGATGGCGAGCAGGAGCCAAAAGCCCGGTCCGAGCGAAATGCGCGTCGCGCGCGTGCCGGCGGCCGCGAGATCTCGCGCCAAATCGCCCGCCGCGATGAGGCAGAAGGCAAAAAGCAGCAGCGCGGCAAGCAAGGTTAGGCTCTGTTGCGCGCGGCTGGGCCTCACGCTCGCGAGGAGGCCGAGCGCTATGATCGCCGCCACGACGATCCCCCAATCGCTTGCGGGCGCATCCCATAAAGGCAGCGAAATGCCGCTTGCCAGGCGGTTCGGTGCCCGCGTCAAGAAACCGGTCGTCGTCATCGCCAGCGCAGCGCCGGCGCAGAACACGAGCAGCACGCGATTATGGATCCTCGGCAGGCGCGCGGGCAGCATCGATGCTCAGATCTCGCTTCGGATAGGCGAGCCTATCATAACGGCCCTCCGAAATGCGCTCACCGCAAAAGGCCTTTCGTCTGCAAATAGCTCTGCGCGACGGCGCGGGCATCCTCGCCGTCGAGCGCGATACGCTCGTTCAGGCCGCGCAGCGTGTCGAGATCGAGCCCGGCAAAGACCGGCGCGAGGCAGTCCGCGATCGCGCCATGGCGGGCGAGCACGTCGGCGCGGACCACGGGGGCCGGCGCATAGACCGGCTCGGCATGTTTCGTATCGGCGAGCGCCAATAGATCGAGCGCGGCAAGCGCTCCGTCCGTGCCATAGGCCATCCCGGCATTGACGCCGGAAATGCCGTCGGCTGCCGCCTTCATCGTCGCCGACGTCTCGCCGCCGGAGAGAACGAGAAGCTGCGTCGCCGTGAGCGTAAAACCATAGGTCGCCTCGAAAGCCGGCAAGCCGGCCGCGCTCTCGACGAATTCGGCGGAAGCCGCGAGCCGCACGTGGCGGCCGCTGCGCACATAGGCGGCAAAATCCTCGAGGCTCGCGAGCTTCTCCGCCGCTGCGATCCGCTGCGGAATGGCGATGACCCAGGTATTGTCCGCGGGCGCAGGCTGAAGCCAGACGAGACGATTGCGGGCGAGATCGAGGTCGCGGGCGCGGGCATAGCCTTTGGCGGCGTCCTTCCAGACGGGATCTTCTTCCTGGTTGAAGAAGAAGGCGGCATTGCCGGTATATTCGGGATAGAGATCGATCGCGCCCGACAAAAGCGCTTGGCGCACCAGCGCAGTCGGTCCGAGCTGAAGCTTGTTTTGCGTCTTCAGCCCACGCGCCTCGAGCGCGAGCAAGATCATCTCGCCGATGAGCGCGCCCTCTATGTCGAGCTTCGAGCTGACGATGATCGGTTGCGGCTCTTGCGCCTGCGCGATCCCAGACGCGCCCCTTGGTGCGATCCAGGGCGCGACCGCCAGCGGTGGCATGAGGGCGAGAAGCGCGCGCCGCGTCGGCATCAGACGACGACGGTCAGACGCGCGACGGCGCGCGTGATGCCGGTATAGAGCCAGCGCTGCCTGTGCTCGCGGAAGGCGTGGCTCTCGTCGAACAGGATCACGTCGCGCCATTGCGAGCCTTGCGCCTTGTGCACGGTGAGCGCGTAGCCGTAATCGAAAGCTTCCGACTCGCGCCGCTGCGCGAACGGGATCGCTTCCTCGCCTGCGGTGAAATAATCCGGCAGAACCCCGACGCGCAGCGCCTTTCGGTTCGGATCGTCCTCCGGCACGACACCGAGCCTGAGCTTCTTGTTACGGACGGCAGCCGTCGTCTTGACGATCCACATGCTGCCGTTGAGAAGGCCTTTCTTGCGTTCGTTGCGCAGGCAGACGAGCTTGTCGCCGGGCTCCGGCAGAGCGGCTTCATGGCCGAACAGCGCCCGCATGCGCCGATTATAGGCGCGGCGGGTATTGTTCAATCCGACGAGCACTTGATCGGCTTCGACGACGGCGCTCGCATCTATGTCCTCGCGGCGGATGACGCGGCTTTCCCCATAGGCGCCATGGCTGAGCCCGCCGCCTTCGCGCACCAGCATGGACATGCGGATGATCGGATTATCTGCGGCCTGGCGATGCACCTCGGTCAACATGATGTCGGGCTCCGCTTCGGTGAAGTAGCCGCCGCCTTTGACCGGCGGCAGTTGCGCGGGATCGCCGAGGACGAGGACCGGCTTCCCGAAGGAGAGGAGGTCGCGGCCGAGCTCGGCATCGACCATCGAGCATTCGTCGATGATGATGAGATCGGCCTTCGCTGCGACGCTATCCTCGTTGAGCACGAAGGAGGGCTCTTCCGCATCGACGTCGCGCGGCTTGTAGATCATGCTGTGGATCGTGCGGGCTTCCTTGCAGCCCTTCTCGCGCATGACGAGCGCGGCCTTGCCGGTGAAGGCGCCGAAGATGACCTCGCCATCGAGCGCTTCCGCGAAGCTGCGGGCGAGCGTCGTCTTGCCGCTGCCGGCATAGCCAAACAGACGAAAGACCTGCGGCTTGCCTTCCTTGAGCCAGCGCGCCACCGCTTTCAGCGCTTCGTCCTGCTGCGGCGACCAGGTCATGCGCGTGGTTCTCGTAGAATATCGTCGATGGGCACGCTTCAACTCGCACGATGGGAGAGGATCTGCACGAGCCCGATCACGAGCTCGGCCAGTATCAAGACGACGATGATCGCTTCCAACCGCGTCGATCGGTCCGTGTCGAAAATATCCGACAAAGCCTGGCCCGTCTCGACAATGACATTGAGCTTATGGGTCAAGGCGACCGAGCGTTCCTTCAGCTCATATTCGTCTTCGAGACGGGCATAAAGCCGCTCCAGGCCGGGCTGATCCCAAAGGATGTCGGGTTTTTCCTCGACCTCGACGCGCCCGGAAATGCGGTGCTGGACGAGCAGCGCCTGGCCGATGAGCTTCAAGGTCCGCCGCCGGTTCCATGGTGCGTGGCCGGTTCGCGCAAGCTCGACGGCAAACGGCTCGATCGCATCGAAGACGCCGCCCAATTCATGTTCGTGCCGCGCCAGCGATACGGTTTTGGCGAGCACGTCGGCAAGGATCAGGAAACGCGCATCGGAGAGATCCGGAAGCTGGATCGGACCTCCCGGCGGGATACGGTCTTCGTAGCTCGGCATGACGTCGATGGTGGCGATCTCGTCGCTCATCTGATCGCGCTTGCCGGAGATGCGTGAGGCGATACGGGTCAGAAATTCATCCTTCTCCGCATCGGTCAGGCCGAGAAAAACGACGACGCCGAAGCGATAGAGCGCGACGAGCTTCAACGGACCCAAGCGCAACGCCAGCGGTGTGGAGGCGATCATCTCGGCCGGCTCGAATCGCGCCGCATCGATGCGGTCGCCGACGACCATGGCATGAAGCGTGAGGCGTCGGGCAGCCTCGTTCGTTTCGCTCGTCATGGTCAGGCCGGGTGGCGGGCGATGACGTGAAAGAAGCTGCCGCTGACATGGCCGCGCCGGCTTCCCGTCGGTGCCGCGGCGCTGCCATAGGCGTCGGCGACGAAGGCGAAGGGCGCATCCGGCGTCGCTTCAGTGAGCTTCGTCGCATAGTGGAATTCGTGTCCGCGCAGCCGCGTGCCGGCTATGCCGAGCGCGCTGCCTTCGGCGAGTGTCGCGTCGCGATAGCCGAGCCGCATCGCCCGCTCGGCAAAGCTGAACGAAGCGCCGATCAGGCCCGCCATGCGATGCGCCGTGCCCTTCGCATCGACGAGGCTTTCGCCGAGCACCATATAGCCGCCGCACTCGCCATGCACAGGCCGCTGCTCCGCAAATTTGCGGAGCCCTGCGAAAAACCTCTCGCATTGCGCGAGCCGCTCGGCATGGAGCTCGGGATAGCCGCCGGGCAGCCAGCAAATATCGCACTCATTGGGTGGCGGCTCGTCGGCGAGCGGCGAGAAGAAGCACATCTCCGCGCCCGCCGCGCGCCAGCCGTCGAGGACATGCGGATAGATGAAGGAAAACGCTTGGTCGCGCGCGAGCGCGATCCGCTGGCCGGGCGGCGGGATGGCCGGCAAAGCGGAGCCGCTTTCCAACGTGCCGGCGGCGGCCGAGGCTGCAACCGCTGCGAGATCGACATGTGCCGTGACGAACTCGGCGAGACGGTCGAGGCGGCTCGCGAGATCGTCGATCTCGCCGGCCTGGACGAGACCGAGATGGCGTTCGGGCAAGGTGATATCCTCGGCGCGCGGCAGAACCCCGAGGACGGAAAAGCCCTGCGCTTCGACGGCCGCGCGCGCGAGCTTTTCATGCCGCGCGCTGGCGGCGCGGTTCAAGACCACACCGGCAAGCGTCAGCCGCGGATCGAGCGTCGCGCAGCCTTTGACGACGGCCGCCGCGGTCTGCGATTGGCCGCTAATGTCGACGACGAGAAGCACCGGCCAGCCGAGCGAAGCCGCGATGTCCGCGCTCGAGCCGGTGCGGCCGATGTCGCCAGGCGCGCCATCGAAGAGACTCACGCCGTCGAAGAGACCCATGAGGCCTTCGCACAGGATGAGATCGGTGCCGGTGCTCGCTGTCTCGGCGAGATGCGTGAGCAAGGTCGGCGGCATCGCCCAACTGTCGAGATTGAAGCTCGCACGCCCGGTCGCAGCCGCGTGGAAAGCCGGGTCGATATAATCCGGGCCGCATTTCGCGCCCGCCACCGCAAGGCCGCGCTGCCTGAAAGCCCGCAACAGGCCGAGCGTCAGCATGGTCTTGCCGCCGCCCGAGCGCGGCGCCGCGATGACGAGACCGGGGGCGACATTCATCCGGCGCCTCCACGAAAGCGGCGGCGATACTGCGCATCGTAGAGCGCGCTGTCGCGAAAATCCTCGGCCTGAAGCACGCGGCCGACGAGGATGATCGCGGTGCGCTCGATCGATGTCGTGGCCATGTCGCGCAAGATGCTGCCGAGAGTTCCGCGCAAGATCCGCTCGTCGGGCCAGGAGGCGCGATAGACGATGGCGACGGGGCAGTCGGCGCCGTAGATCGGCGTCAGCGTGGCGACGATGTCGTCGAGCGCGTGAATCGCGAGATGAATCGCGAGCGTCGTGCCGGTCTTGGCAAAAGCCTCGAGCGTTTCTCCGCCGGGCATCGCGGAGGCGCGGCCGGGCATGCGCGTCAGCACGAGGGATTGCCCGATCTCGGGCAAGGTCAGCTCATGGCCGAGCGCGGCTGCGGCGGCGGCGAAGGCGGGAACGCCGGGCGTGATCGTATAGGGGATGCCGAGCGCATCGAGGCGTCGCGTCTGCTCGCCGAGCGCGCTCCAGATCGAAAGATCGCCGGAATGGAGGCGTGCCACATCTTCATGCGCGGCATAAGCGCGTTCGAATTCCGCGACGATGCGGTCGAGATCGAAGCTCGCCGTATCGAGAATGCGGGCGCCTTGCGGGCAATAGCTGAGAAGCTCCGGCGGCACGAGCGAGCCGGCATAAAGACAGACCGGGCAGCGCGCGATGAGATCGCGCCCGCGCAGCGTGATGAGATCGGAGGCGCCCGGCCCGGCACCGATGAAATGCACTGTCATGGGATGCGGCTCCCGATCATGGCTTCGTCCATGCCCATTGCATGACCGGCATGGCGGGACGCCAGGCATGAAAGCCGCCGACCCGATCGGCCCGCGAAATCTGCGCTTGAACGAGATCGCCGCTATGCGTCTCGAAGCAGCGAAGCAGCAATGCTTGCGTCTCGAGCGTCACGGCGTTGACGACGAGACGGCCGCCCGATGGAAGCGCCGCAAAGGCCGCATCGATAATTCCGGGATCGCTGGCGCCGCCGCCGATGAAGATCGCGTGCGGCGGTGGCAAGGCTTTAAGCGCTTCTGGCGCCTTCCCGGTCACGATCTCGAGATGCGGCACGCCGAGCGCTGTGGCATTGCGGGCGATGCGCGCGGCGCGCTCGGGATTGGCTTCGATCGCGATCGCCTGGTTCAGCGGATCGAGCAAAAGCCATTCGATGCCGACGGAGCCTGCGCCGGCGCCGATATCCCAAAGCCGTGCGCCGCGTTGCGGCCTCAGCGCTGCGAGCGTCAAGGCGCGGATCTCGCGCTTGGTGAGCTGCCCGTCGGATTCGAACCATTCGTCGGCGAGGCCGGTGCCGAGCGGCAGAATTTTCGCTGTGGCTTCCGCCACGATGTCGAGCGCGACGAGATTGAGCGGATCGATATCGCTCAGCGCGAAATCCGCCGCGCGCAGGGTGCAGAGCCTTTCGCGGGCGCCGCCCATCGCTTCCATCACGGTGATCTGCGAGGCGCCGAAGCCGCGCTCGCAGAGAAAAGCTGCGAGCCGAGGCGGGGTCGTTTCGTCCCAAGACAGGCAAAGAATACGGGCGCCCGGCTGCAGATGCGGGACGATGCGGGTGAATTCGCGCCCGTGCAGCGAGACGAGTCGGCACTCCTGCAACGGCCAGCCGAGGCGGGCCGCCGCGAGGCTGAAGGATGAGGGCGCCGGCAGGCAAATGATCTCCTCGGTCGGCACATGGCGCGTGAGCAGCGCGCCGATGCCATAGAAGAAGGGATCGCCCGAGGCGAGAACGGCCAGAGGGGTGCCGCGCCGCGCAACGATCTCGGGAAGCGCGTCGTGCAAAGGCGACGGCCAGGCCATGGACGGTGCCGCGAGCGGCCCCACCAAAGCGAGGTGCCGGGCACCGCCGATGACGAATTGGGCTTGCGCCAGCAAGGTCCGCGCGGCAGGAGAAAGGCCGCCCATACCATCCTCGCCAATGCCGATCAGCGACAGCCATTTTGTCTGAGTTTTCAGCGCCGCCATCGTCGTCATCGCGCGGCCCGCTTTTGCGCGTCTTGGTGCTGGGTGGCTCGTCCGAGGCGAGCGCGCTGGCGCGGCTTCTGGCGCGGCGTGCCGATATCGCGGCGATTCTGTCCTTCGCCGGACGCACTAAAGATCTTATCGTGCCGCCGATCCCGTTTCGTGTCGGCGGCTTTGGCGGCGCCGAGGGGCTGGCCGCCTATCTGCGGCATGAGGCGATGGACGTTCTGGTCGATGCGACGCATCCCTTCGCCGAAACGATCTCGGCCAACGCCGCGAAAGCTGCGGCCAGTGCCGGCGTTCCGCTTCTCGTGCTGACGCGTCCGCCTTGGATGCGTGAGGCGAGCGATCGTTGGATCGATGTCGCCACAATGGAGGCTGCGGTCGCTGCGCTCGGCAGCGCGCCGCGCCGGGTCTTCCTGACGATCGGCCGCTCGCAGCTCGAAGCTTTCGCAGCGGCGCCGCAGCACTTCTATCTCATTCGCAGCGTCGATCCGGTCGATCCCGCATTGTGCTTGCCGTATCGAAGGTTGGTGCTTGCGCGCGGTCCGTTCGACGCCGATGCGGAAGAAGTTTTGATGCGGGCGGAAAAGATCGATTGCGTCGTGAGCAAGAATAGCGGCGGCGCGGCGAGCTACGGCAAGCTCGAGGCGGCGCGCCGCCTCGGCTTGCCGGTGATCATGGTTGGGCGTCCGCAGGCGCCGCACGGCGCGGCGCTCTATGCGCCGGAGGACGTCGTTGCCCGTATCGAGGCTCATGGCCAGGTGCTTGGCAAGCCGCTGGCGCTGCGCGGCGTGTAGACGAAAGGCGGCGCGCCGACGCGGGCGATGACGCGCGTCGCGCTCGATCCGATGATGACGAGCGTGCTCATATTGGCGCGGCTCGGATCGGCCGCATCGAGGCTCGTCACCTCGATCTTCTCCTCGGCGCGTCCGACGGCATGCGCGAAGATGACGGGGGTCGCGCCGCCCTTGCGGGCGCGCAGCAAGGCGAAAGCATCATGGATGCGCTCCGGCCGCGCCTTCGAGGCGGGATTGTAAAGCGCGATCACGAAATCCGCCTCCGCTGCTGCGATCAGCCTTTGCTCGACAAGCGGCCAGGGCTTCAAATTGTCGGAAAGCGAGATGACGCAGAAATCGTGGCCGAGCGGCGCGCCGAGGCGCGCCGCTGCGGCCTGCATAGCGGAGATGCCGGGCGCAACCGCGATATCGAGCGCGCGCCAATGCGGCTCGCCCGTCTCGATCGCTTCGAAGACCGCGGCTGCCATGGCGAAAATGCCAGGGTCGCCGCCCGAGACGATCGCGACCTGCTTGTCGCGCGCGGCCAAGGCGAGCGCCTCGCGCGCGCGGGAGATTTCTTCGCGATTATCGCTTGCATGGCGCGTCTGCGCGGCGCGTTCGGGCAGCCGCGCGAGATAAGGCGCATAGCCGACGAGATCGCTCGCTTGCGCCACGATGGCGGAGGCTTCCGGCGTCATCCAGGCCGCGTCGCCGGGGCCGATACCGACAATGCGAAGATTGCCCTTGCTCATCGCTGTCGGCCCTTTCCGGGAATGAGGATGATCGAGAAATAGGGCGCTTCGTCGTCGGTTTTTTCTAAGAGCGGCAGAATCTTTTCAGCTTCCATCGTGCCCTGCTCGATATAGAGCGCTTCGGCCATGCGACCGGTCGCCTCGATCGCAGCGCGGATCTTCGCCAGGTTTGTGCCGATCTTCAGGAAGACGGCGGCATCCGTTGCGGTGAGCCTCGCCGTCATGTCTGGGCCTGCCAGCGTCCCAGGCAAAACAGTCAAGACATCGTCGCCGGCGGTGATCGGCAGCCCGGCCACGCTCCAGCAGCCCGACATGCCCGAGACGCCGGGCACAATCGAGATGCGAAAGCGATCCTTGAGACGCGTGTAGATATGGATGAAGGAGCCGTAAAAGAGCGGATCGCCTTCGCAGATCAGCGCGACGTCGCGGCCTTGCGTGAGATGGCCGGCGATCGCGGCGGCTGCATCTTCGTAAAAGCCTTGCAGGGCCGCGATATAGGCGGGGTCGCAAAAATGCACCTCGGTGGTGAGGGGGTAGAGGAGCGGCAGCTCCGTGCAAGAGGGCTTCAGCCATGGCGCGACGATCGTGCGGGCCTTGCCGCGCGCGCCCTTCTTGGCGAAATAGGCGATGATCGGCGCCGCGCCTAAGATCTTCGTTGCCTTCACCGTGACGAGATCGGGGTCGCCAGGCCCCAATCCGACGCCGTAGAGACAGCCATTCTCGCGCCCGCTCATTCGCGTTCGCTCGCCAGCGCGTTCAAGGCGGCAGCCGTCATGGCGCTGCCGCCTTTGCGGCCTCTCACCGCGATGAAAGGCACGCGGCCATCGGCGATCAGCGCTTCTTTCGATTCCGCAGCGCCGACAAAGCCGACCGGCATGCCGATGAGGCAGGCCGGGCGCGCGTCGATCCGGTCCAGCATTTCGAGCAAGTGAAAGAGCGCGGTCGGCGCGTTGCCGATCGCGACGATGGCGCCATCCAGTCGATCGCGCCAAAGCTCGAGCGCCGCGGCGCTGCGCGTCGTGCCGAGCTTTTCAGCGAGCGCCGGCACGGCAGGATCGGACAATGTGCAGATGACGTCGTTGCAACGCGGCAGGCGCTGCGCCGTCACGCCGTTCGCCACCATTTTCGAGTCGCAGAGAATGGGCGCGCCATCCTGCAAGGCGCGCCGCGCCGTCGTGACGGCTGCGCTGGAGAAGACGATATCGGTGGCGACCTCGACCATGCCGCAGGCATGGATGATGCGCACCGCGACCTGCTCCTCCGCCGGCGTGAAGCGCGCCAGATCCGCCTCGGCGCGGATCGTCGCGAAGGAGCGGCGATAGATCTCGTCGCCGTCGCTGATATAGCCGAAGCGGCGCGGCGGGTGCGAGGGCGCGTTCATGCCGGCACCGCGGCGCGCGCGAGACGTGCGGCAATATGGGCTTCCGCCGATGCCAGAGAAAGACCTTTGATAAAAGGCGCGTCGCCCGCAGCTCCATTCAAGATTAGATCGTAGCGGCTATCCCTGCCGACGAGCGTGAAGGGTGTGGCAGCCGCATGGGCGCAGCCCTTGCTGCAGCCGGACAGATGCAGCGCGACGTCCGCCGTCGTGAGCGTATGCGCGAGATGCAGCGCATCCGCCTGAATATCCGTCGTCGCCTTGTCGCAGCCAGTGATGCCGGCACAGGCAGCGATCGCGCGGCGCGGGTCGTCCGGCGCGAGAATGAAACCGGCGGCGGCGAGGCGCGCGCGCCAAGGCCGCGCCTGCGCATCGTCAAGGCCGGGGATGAGAAGCGCCCGCCAAGGCGTGAGCCTGATCTCGCCGTGGCCGGCTTCTCCGGCGACCACCGCCGCCAGATCGAGCATTCCCGCATCCAAACGGCCAAAAGCGACGCCGAGGCCGAAAACCGGAATGGCGGTCTCGCAGCGGATCGCGCCTATGGGCTGCAGTTGCCGCCGCGTCCTGCGTGGTGGCGAGGGTTCGAAAGCGACGCCCGCATTTGCCGCGATGATGTCGGCGCCGCGAAGAGCGACGAGATCGCGCATGCGGTGCGGGGCTTCGTCGGCAAGCGCGAGAAAGGCGGCTGCGAGCCGCGCGGCGGTTACGACGAGATCATCGCGCGTGCATGTGCCGATCCATGCAGCCGTTGCCGATGTGCCGCCAAGGCCGATGCCAAACCGCGGCGAAGCCGCGTCGATCAATGCGAAGCGGATGTCGGCAGCGCACTCATCCAGGTCCAAAATGCTGCCGTCGTCGACGACGAAGCCGAATTTCGCCGGCAGGCGATGCAGCTTTTTATCCGCCGCCAGCCTCTGCTCCAAAGCTGCGACGAGTGGCGCGATATCGAGCGGCGCATGTCCGCGCAGGCCCGCGAGCGGGCTCGCAAGCACGTTGCGCACGGCTTCCGCATCGGCATCCCGGTCGAGAAGATCAAGGCTGCCGAGGCCGGCGTGCAGCGCGGGCAGGTTCGCCTGCGTGACGCCGCGCAGTTGCAGATTTCCGCGCGACGACAGGTCGATTTGTCCGTTGCCGCATGTCCGCGCCAGTTCGGCGATCCGATGCGCGCGTTCGACAGAAAGCACGCCGCCGGAAATTTTCAGGCGCACGAGCAGACCGTCTTTGGTCGGCATCGGGCGTAACGCGCCGGGACACCAGCCGCGGCGCATGTCCACGCTCATCCTGTCCTGGCTCATCGCGCCGGCTCCTTGATTTCGGCCAGCTCCTTGATTTCGGCAATGCATGCGGCGGAGGAATTGCGGCGGCTTTGCCAGAAGCCGCGGCGTGCCGCTGCCTCGAACCGCGCGGCGATCGCGCGGGCGGCGTCAGGGTTGGCCGCGATCAGAAAGTCGCGCACCTCCGGCGCCATGCAGATTGCTTCGAACAGAAGCTCGAAATGCCGGCTCTCCACGACGTCGCTGAGCGCGGCGAGGGCGAAGAGGTTATCGATCGTCTCGGCGATCTCGGCAGCGCCGCGATGGCCGTGGCGCATCTGCCCGGCAATCCAACGCGGATTGCCGGCGCGCCCATGGAGCGCGCGCAAAAGCTCTTCGCGCAGGCTTCGAACCTTGACGGCCTCCGGCTTCGACGTATCGATCGAATAGAGGACCGGATCGGCGCCGAGCCCGCGCGCGGCGGCTGCGAAGCCGCCGGCATGATCGATAAGCGCATCGGATTCGAGAAGGTCCTGGCCTTCGAGGTCGTTGGCATGGACGAAGGCATCCGCGGCGGCGACGCGCGCGCTGAAATCGATGGAAGCGGGCGTGCCGTCGCTTTCAAGTCCATAGCTATAGGCGCTTGCGGCGAGATAGGCTTCGCCGAGTTCTTCGCTCGTGACAGTGGGATCGGTCGCGATCGTTTGCGCGAAGCCGAGCCCATAGGCCATCGGCGCAGCGCCGAAAATGCGCGCGGGGCGGTTGCCGGCCTGTCGCGCCGCCGCTGCCAGCGGGTTGATATCCGCCGGTTCGTCGAGCGCGGCGACGGCTTGCACGGCCTGATCGAACAGCGCGATCTGCATCGGAAAAACATCGCGGAAAAGACCGGAGATGCGCAGGGTCACATCGATGCGTGCTTGAGAGAGTGATGCAGGCGGAAGAATCTCGAAACCGCTGACGCGCGTGGAGGCGGCATCCCAGACGGGCCGCACGCCGAGCAGCGCCAAAGCCTGCGCGAAATCATCGCCGCCGGTGCGCATGGTCGCGCTCGCCCAGAGGTCGATGACGATGGATCGCAGCCATTCGCCGCGATCCTGCGCATAGCGCGCGAGAACCTCGTTGGCGAGCCGCTGGCCGAGTTCCCAAGCCGTGCGCGTCGGAACGGAACGCGGGTCGATGCTGTAAATGTTGCGCCCCGTCGGCAAAACGTCGAGGCGTCCGCGCGCCGGCACGCCGCCGGGTCCAGGCGCGACGAAGCGGCCATCGAGCGCAGCGAGAAGCCCGTTGCGTTCGGCTTCGCCGCATTGCGCGACGAGCGGTGCTTGCACAGCGGCCCATTCATCTGGGCTCGTCCGCGGCGGTTGGCCGAAGATATGCAACCCGTCCTTGATCCGCATGTCCTTCAGATCGCAGAGCCAGGCATCGAGGCGCTGCAACGCGGCCTGCGGCTCGCTATCGTCATTGCCTTCGGCCAAAAGGCCATTTTCTTTCGCGTGAGACAGAATCGTTTCGGCGAGAAGGCGGGCGCGTTTGGGATCGACGCCGTCGGCCTGCGCATATTCGTCGAAGAGCGGCTCGAGCGCGCTTGCCGCGCCATGATGCCCGGCAGCGGTGAGCGGCGGCGTCATATGGCCGATCGTCACGGCACCGATGCGCCGTTTGGCCTGCGCCGCCTCGCCGGGATTGTTGACGATGAAGGGATAGATGACCGGCAGCGCGCCGAGCACCACTTCCGGGGCGCAGGCTTCGCCGAGCGCCGCGGCCTTGCCGGGCAGCCATTCGAGCGTGCCATGCGTGCCGCAATGAATGAGCGCCTGGATCCGCGCGTGCGCGCGCAACCAGATATAGAAGGCGATATAGCCGTGGCAGGGCGGCAGGTTGATATCGTGATACTGCGCCTTGCGCGTGTCGCGGCGGCCGCGTTCGGGCTGCAGCGCGACGAGGAGCGAGCCGCTGCGCAAAACGGCGAAACGAAAGAGGCCGTCCGCTGCAAGCGGATCATCCTCCGGCGCGCCCCATTGTGCCATGACCTGCGCGACGAACGGCTCCGGCAACGCGCTCAGCGCCGCGCGATAGTCGGCAAGACTGAGCTGCGCCGTGCCGTCGCCTTTTGCCAGCCGCGCCATGATCTCGTTTTGCGCTGGCAGTGGGCCGATATCATAGCCCGCATTGCGCAAGATCGCGGCGATCTCGATCACGCTGGCGGGCGTGTCGAGACCGACGGCATAGCCGCTGCGGCCACCTTTTGCGGGATAATCGGACAGCACGAGCGCGCAGCGCCGCGCGGATGGCGGGGTCTTGCGCAAGTCGGCCCATGCCGCGGCGAGCGCGGCGACATAGGCGACGCGCGACGGCAACGGCTTATGCATCAACGGCGTGAATTCCAGATCGGCGCAGGGCACAGCCTCCGCCTTGCAGGAAATGGCCCGCGTGATGAGGCGTCCATCCATTTCCGGCAGCACCACATTCATCGCGAGATCGGCGCCGGAAAGCCCGCGTGTGCTCGCTTGCCATTGCGCCTCGCTGCTGCCGGCGAGGATCACCTGCAGAACCGGTACATCGGCGCGCTCGAGAATTGACGTATCATCGGCGCGTCGGGCCGAGAAGGCCGTGGTATTGAGGATGATGTCATAAGCCTGCGGCAGCATCTCGCCGAGTTCGGTGGCGACGGCCTCGTCCTTGAGGCTCGTGACGTAAAGGGCCGTAACAGTGAGGCGGCACGCGGCGAGCGCGTCGGCGAGCGCGAGAATGGGCGCGACATCGCCGGCCAAATGACATGAGCGATAGAAGAGAAGCAGCGCCGTGCCGATCGGCGCGTCGGGTGTGTGGCATGCCGCTTCGAATCGGCCAATCGCAGGAAGCGCCTGCGTTTGCAATAAGGGCGTGCGGCCGTGGACGCGATCGGCGATCCAGTCGAGAAGCGCTTTGATATTGTCGAGACCGCCATGTCTGAAACAGGCGGAGATCTTGCCGAGCGCGTCTGCCGGCAATGTGGAGGCCACAGCGAGCCGCGGATCGTCGTTCTCATCGCCGGGAATGATCGCGAGCTCGAAATGTTTGGCGCGCGCCGCGGCGGCGAGCTCGTCGATGCCGTAGCGCCAATAATCGAGGCCGCCGAGCAGCCGAACCAGGACGAATTTCGCCTTCGCCGCGACCGCTTCGACATAGAGATCGACCGAATAAGGATGTTTCAGCCGCCCGATATGCGCGAGCCGCAAGCTCGGCGCGTTCTCTTCGCGAAGCCGCGCAGCAGCGGCGACGAGCATCAGATCGCTGTCGGTGAAGGAAAGAACCACGATATCGGCCGGCGTTTGCGCGAGATCGACCGCGGCTTCCGCCTCGTCCAGAGATTGTGTCTCGCTACGCAGCAGGTGCATCGCGCCTCTCTCAGTCCGCCAAAGCCCGGGCGATGCTTTCGCGGTCGAGGCCCTTCTGGCCGATAATGACGAGACGGCCCTGCCGCTCTTCGTCGGCTTTCCAGGGCCGGTCGAAATGCTTCTCCATCCGCGCGCCGACACCTTGAACCAAGAGCCGCATCGGCTTGCCGCGCACGTCGAGGAAGCCCTTCATGCGCAGCACGTCATTGGTTTGCGCGATCCGCGCGAGCTTCGGCAGCAACGCCTCGGTATCCTCGAGCGGCGGCATCGCGACGATGAACGTATCGAAATCGTCGTGGTCGTGCCCCTCCTCGGCATCGTGATGGGAAGGCCGCGCAGCGAGGTCGTCCTCGGCCTTGGCGTCGAGACCGAGCAGGATCCGGCTGTCGATGCGGCCTTCATGCGCCGAAACGATCTTGACCGCGCGGGGAATGATTCCGGCTATCTCGGCCGCGACGCGCGCGCGCGTCGCGTCGTCGACGAGATCGGACTTGTTGAGAATGACGAGATCGGCGCAGAGAAGCTGATCCTCGTAGACCTCCTCGAGCGGATTGTCATGCGCGAGCGCCGGGTCGGCGCTCGCTTGCAGCGCGAGCTTCTGCGGATCATCGGCGAAACGTCCTGCGGCGACGGCGGCGGCATCGACCACGGCGACGACGCCGTCGACCGTGAGCTTGCTGCGGATCGCCGGCCAGTCGAAGGCTTTGACCAGAGGCTTCGGCAAAGCGAGGCCGGACGTCTCGATGACGATATGGTCGGGCAACGGATCGAGGCTCAGCAGCTTTTCGATCGCCGGCAGAAAGTCGTCCGCGACGGTGCAGCAGATGCAGCCATTGGCGAGCTCGATAATGCTCTCCTCGCTGCAGCTGTCGATCCCGCAGCCCCGTAGAATGTCACCGTCGACGCCGATATCGCCGAATTCGTTGATGAGCAATGCGAGCCGGCGTCCTCCCGCATGCGCGAGAAGATGGCGGATCAAGGTCGTCTTGCCGGCGCCGAGAAAGCCGGTGATGATCGTTGCCGGAATCTTGCGCGGGAGGCTCATGCGGCGCGCTCGCGTTCGACATGTGCGCGGGAACGCGACGGCGCGCAGGCTGCTGCGCTGAAAGGTGAAAGCAAACGGCAGTCGGGCACCCGCTTCTCCATGAAAGCGCCGGCTCATCAAAGTGCCGGTTAGACGGGTGCTGCGAAGGCAAAGCCTTCTTCGCCGGCGGCGGCCGGCATCGACATGGATCCGGATCACCCCGCCCGGTGCATCATCGATTGAACGGCAGGTTTCCTGGCTCGCGGATCGACGTCGCGTGCCGCCTTCCCGGTTGCCCAGTGGCGTTTCGGCACGAAACTTTCCGCTTACAGTTGCGGGGGCAGCCACGGCATTGCCAGCTCGAGGCCGGCGCACCGCATTCCCTTTTAGCCTCGAAGAGAGGACCGTTCAGTGTGACACTAGACGGATGGACTAGGGAGTCAATCGGTCAAAAATCTCTGGCCGAACGTAAATGCGGGACGATCTTGGCACAAGGGCAGGAAACCGGCGCTACCAATCCATGCGGAGACAGTGCCGGCGGCGCGTAGAAAAGGCTTGCCCAGCTCGCCGAAGAAGATCCTGTATTCGGCGTCGAGCGTGACGCCGGGCTCGGTGAGACCGTGATGAAGGAAACGGCATGGCAAGCCGGCCGCGAAGCTCGCTGCCAGTTAGCGGAACGCAAAATGTGATCGGTCCTTTCATCATGTGAACCTCGCGCGGCCTTTTCGGCTTGGATGTGAAAAGGCCGCTGCTTAGAATGGATATAACGGGGTAGTGAGCGACGGAGCGCTGATGATAGGTCGACCCTCGTGTACGACGCGCCGAGTCTGGCTGCATCGCGCGATCTTCAGCTTTGCCTTGGGTCCAGGCTGGATCGCAACGCTGCCGGCGCGGGCGCGCGAGAAAATGACCAAGCAGGAAGCCGAATATCAGGATAGTCCCAAGGATATTCGCATGTGCGGCACATGCACGCTCTTCGACGCGCCGAAATCCTGCAAAGTGGTGGAAGGGGATGTCAGCCCAGATGGGTGGTGCAAAGCTTTCGCCATGGCCGATTGATCGTATTGATCGGCTCTCGACAAATAAAAAGACGGCTCGAGCTGCACGTCGATTTTGAAGTTCGCCTATCCAATGCCGAACGGACTTTTTTGGAGGAAACCATGACGAGAATGCTGAGCGATGAGGAAAAAGAGAAGCTGATGCCGTCGGAATTGTTGCCTTATGCAACGCCGATCCCGACGCAGATCGTTTCGAGCGACGAGTTTCGTCCGACACCGCAGACCGAGAAGCAGCGCGAGCTGCAAACGCGCATGCTGGCTCTGTCCGACGATCTTGCCAAGAAGCAAGGGCTTTCCCGCCGGCGCTTCTTCCAGACCGCGGGCGGCATGGCCGCTGCCTATGTCGCGATGAATCAGACCTTCGGCAATTTCTTCGATGTGACCCCGGCCGAAGCGGCGACGCCCGACATGGCGCAGGCGCGCGCCAATGCGCTCAAAGATCAATTCATCATGGACATGCACACGCATTTCTTGCGTGACGATACGCGGATCAAGACCTTCCTCAATATGCGCATCGCCGTCGGCAAGGCTGGCTGGAACAAGTCCTTGAGCGACCACGAGCAGACGATGGCGGATCTGAAATACGACAATTACATCAAGGAGCTCTATCTCGATGCCGATAATAAGATCGTGCTGATCTCCTCGGCGCCGTCCGACATCGATCAGGATTGGTTCCTGACCAACGAGATGATGGCGCAGACTCGCGCCAAGGTGAACGATCGCTTCGGTTCACGCCGCATGCTCTCGCATGCCATCTTCACGCCCGGGCAGCCGGGCTGGCTCGAGAAGGTCGATGCGGCGATCGAGCTCAAGCCCGACTCGATGAAGGGCTACACGATCGGTGACAACACGCATAAGGAGCTCAGCCACTATCCATGGCGGCTCGACGACGAGAAGGTGACCTACAAGGCTTATGAGAAATTCGTCAAAGCCGGCATCAAGAATGTCTGCGTGCATAAAGGCCTGTTCCCGCCGTCGCTCGATCGCGAGTTCCCGGCGCTACGCGCCTTTGCCGATGCCAGTGATGTCGGGCAGGCGGCGAAGGATTGGCCGCAGCTCAATTTCATCGTCTATCATGGCGCCTATCGCCATGTCGGCGGCGATCCGGCGGTGGCATGGGCGGAGTTCCTGCGCACCGGCCGCATCTCTTGGACGAGCGATCTCGCCGATGTCGCCGAGCAATATAACGTCACCAATGTATATGCCGATGTCGGCCAGCTCTTCGCGACGACGCTGATCGCCGAGCCGCGCGTCACGGCGGCGCTGCTCGGCAACATGATCAAGAAGATGGGCGTCGACCATGTCTGCTGGGGCACGGATGCTCTGTGGACCGGCTCCCCGCAATGGCAGATCGAAGGCCTGCGTCGCTTCGAGATTCCCGAGGATATGCAGAAGAAATATGGCTACGCGCCGCTGGGTGCCGCGGATGGCCCGGTGAAGAGCGCCATTTTCGGCCTCAACAATGCGCGGCTCTACAATATCGACCCGAAGAAGGCCGAGAACGAATATAAGAAGGATAAGTTGTCGATCATGAAGGCCGAGTACGACAAGAACGGCCGCGAGCCGAGCAATCTGCGCTACGGCTATGTGGTCGATCCGAATATCGACCATTCGGTCTTCGCATAGGGTCCAGGCCTAATTGTTAATTCGTCATTGCGAGGCGCCAACGGGTCTCGCCTTTGGCGAGCCCGACGATAAACTCCTCGACGAAGCAATCCATGCCACCGCTCAAGTGGTGGCCCTGGATTGCTTCGCTTCGCCGCAATGACGGCGGACCTCGAGGCCCGATAGTAAAGACAAAATGCTCCGGTCTTACGGCCGGAGCTTTTTTTGCGCCGCCGCTATGCTCACGCCGCAAGCCCGATCAGCATCTTCGTGAGCTCATCCGGCGCGCTCACCATGGCGTCATGGCCGCTGTTCAGCTCCACATAGTTGAAGCCCTTCTGCGTCTTGGCCCAGTCGCGCGAGCTGTTCAGCGCCGGATAGGCGGGATCGACGCAGCTAAGATAGGTGCAGGGCAGATTGTTGCCGATCGGGCCTTTGATATTGAGCGGGCTCGTATAGGTGCCGAGCGGATGCGGCGTGAGGCGGCGCGTGAGCCATTCTATGTCTTCCGGATCGCTGATTCCGAAGGCGCTGGCCGGCGGGCTCGGCAGGCTCACGCCGCCGCTCGTCTCCTGCGCGGCTTTGAGCCGGGCCGCGACGACGTCGGGAGGCAGTGAATCGAACGGACTTTTGCCGGGCTCGACGATCAGCGAATCGAGATAGACGAGATGCTGGATGCGTTCAGGCATCGTGTCGGCAACGCCGCTGATCGGCGAGCCGCCGAACGAGTGGCCGACGAGGACGATATCCGTCACCTCCTCCATCTCGATCACGTTGACGATATCCATCGTGAACGTATCGAGCGTAATGTCTTTCGAGATGAGGTGCTTGCGCTCGCCGAGCCCGGTCAGCGTCGGGGTGAAGACGCGATGGCCGGCGCCGCGCAGACGATCGGCGACGCGGCTCCAGCACCAGCCGCCATGCCAGGCGCCATGCACCAGCACGAAGGTGTGGGTGCCCGGTTCCATGAGCCGTCCTCTTGCCGAGCTTTCTCTTGCCGGAAAGCCTTATTGAAAACCCGCTCAATGTGGCAGGATGCCCGAAGCCGGACAAGACGGGATCGCGGCGTGATTGATCGCAGCCCGTAACGTTTTTCGGTGCAAGAGGATTGACTGACCATGGAGCAAGACGAGGCGCTGCGGCATCGCGACAAGATGGCGAAGCGCAAGGCGGTGCAGGATGCCGAGGTCGCCGGCAAGACGATTGCCGAGAAGGGCCTGCTCGTCGTGCATACGGGCGCCGGCAAGGGCAAGTCGACGGCGGCCTTCGGCCTCGTGCTGCGCGCGCTCGGCCATGGCTGGCATATCGGCGTCGTGCAATTCATCAAAGGCGCCTGGTCGACCGGCGAGCGCGCCGCGCTCGCGCGGTTTCCCGATCTCGTCTCGTGGCACACGATGGGCGAAGGCTTCACCTGGGAGACGCAGGATCGCGCCCGCGACATCAAGGCGGCAGAGGCGGCCTGGGCGCAAGCCTGTGCCCTAATGGCGGATCCCGCAATCAGGCTTCTCGTCCTCGATGAATTGAACATCGCGCTGCGCTACGACTATCTGCCGCTCGCCGCGATCGTCGATGCGTTGCAAGCGCGCCGGCAGGATCTTCACGTGATCGTCACCGGCCGCAACGCCAAGCCCGAGCTCCTCGCTGCGGCCGATCTCGTGACCGAGATGAGCCTCGTGAAACACCATTTCGCCGCCGGCGTGAAGGCGCAAGCCGGCATCGAGTTCTGAGCGTGGGCGCCGGCGCCAAGGTTCTTATGCTGCAAGGCACGGGCTCGGATGTCGGCAAATCGCTTCTCGTTGCCGGTCTCTGCCGCGCTTTCACGCGCCGCGGGCTCGTGGTGCGGCCTTTCAAGCCGCAGAACATGTCGAACAATGCGGCGGTGACCGCCGATGGCGGCGAGATCGGTCGTGCCCAGGCCTTGCAGGCGCGGGCCTGCGGCATCGCGCCGTCGGTTCACATGAATCCGATCCTTTTGAAGCCGCAGAGCGGAACAGGATCGCAGATCGTCGTGCAGGGCCGCCTGTTCGGCCAGGCGCAGGCACGCGATTATCAAGCCTTGAAGCCTAAACTCATGGCCGCTGTGCTCGAGAGCTTCGCGCGTGTGAAGAGCGAGGCCGATCTCGTCCTGGTGGAAGGTGCCGGCAGCGCCGCGGAGATCAATCTGCGGGCCAATGACATCGCCAATATGGGTTTCGCGCGCAAGGCCGACGTGCCGGTCGTTCTCGTCGGCGATATCGATCGCGGCGGCGTCATCGCGCAAATCGTCGGCACAAAGGCGGTGATCGAGCCCGAGGACGCGGCCATGATACGCGGGTTTCTCGTCAACAAGTTTCGCGGCGATCCGAACCTTTTTGCTGAAGGCATGACGCTGATCGAGCGTCGCGCCGGCTGGCCTGCCATAGGGCTCGTGCCGTTCTTCCCGGACGCCGCCTTGCTTCCAGCCGAGGATTCGATGGCGTTGGCGGCGGGAGGCCGCCACGGCTCGGGCAAAATCAAGATCGCCGTGCCGATGCTGCCGGGCATCGCCAATTTCGACGATCTCGATCCTTTGATGATGGAGCCCGAGGTCGTGGTCCACTGGGTGCGGGCCGGCGAGGTCTTGCCCCTCGATGCCGATCTCGTCATCCTCGCCGGCTCGAAGACGACGATCGCCGATCTCGCCGCCTTGCGCGCGCAAGGCTGGGACATCGACCTCGCCGCCTATGTGCGCCATGGCGGTTGCGTGCTGGGTCTCTGCGGCGGTTATCAGATGCTCGGGCGCATAGTCCGCGATCCGCAGGGTCTCGAAGGACCGCCGGGCGCGGTGCCGGGCCTCGGTCTTCTCGATATCGAAACCGAGCTCGTCGCCGACAAGACGCTGACGACGGTCAGCGGCCATCTGATCGCGGGCGGGGCGCCTTTCGCCGGCTACGAAATCCATAATGGCCGCACGCAGGGGATGGATTGCTGCCGCCCGCTGCTGCGCTTCGATGACGGGCGGGAGGATGGCGCCTCCTCGGCCAATGGGCGGGTCTGCGGCGCGTACGTGCATGGACTCTTTGCGATGGATGCGCAGCGCAGCGCCTGGCTCGTTCGGCTTGGTGCGCTGGCCTCGAATTTTTCTTATGAAGGGCGCGTCGAGGCGACGCTCGATGCGCTTGCCGCGCATCTCGAGGCGCATGTCGATCTCGATCGTTTGCTCGCGCTCGCGCGCTGATCGCGATGCGACTTTCTATGGATAGCCGAAGGGCTGCGGATAGGGCCGGCCGAAGGGCCGGCCCGCGCGCACCGTCTGGACCGGCTTCAGCCACATCTTGCCGTCGCGCGGATGCGCCCGCGTGTCGACGAAGCGGACCGGCGCCTCCACGAGCTCCATGACCGCGACATCGGCGGGCGCGCCGATCTGCAACGTGCCCATCTTCTCGACCTTGCCGATGATCTCAGCCGGCTTCACCGTCGCCATCGCGACGACCTGCTCCAGCGAGAAACCCATATTCAAGAACTTGCTCATCACCCAGGGCAGGAAAGGCAGGCCGGGCGTGTTGACGCTGACGGCGTGCACGTCGCTGCTGATCGTGTCGGGCAGCAGCCCCTGCTGCATGGCGGGCTCGGCGACCTCATAGTCGAAGCTGCCGCCGCCATGCCCGACATCGATGATGACGCCGCGTTGCTTGGCGGCGAGCGCGGCGGCGATGAGCCGGCCGTTCTGGACGGTATTGTTGCCGGCACCGCTATAGGCATGCGTCAGCACGTCGCCCGGCCGCAGCAGATCGAGAAGCTCGGAGAGATCGCCCGGCGCATTGCCGATATGGCACATCACGCGGGCGCCTTTCACGCCGGAGCGTTCGGCGGCGGCGATGGCGCGGCGCAGCGGCTCGAGCCCGTTCTGCCCGACGACGTCGAGGCTCTCGCGCACCTTCATGCCGATCAGCACGTCGGAATTCTCGGCGAGCACTTTCGCGGCAGCATCGACGTCGGCATAGTCGATATTCAGCATCTCGCCCACAGGAAAGCCGGCGAGGCCGATCCTGGAAATATGCAGCAGCCCGAAAATGCGGCTGCGCGATTGCGCCATGACGTAATGCTTGAAAGCCGAGAACGTGCCGACGCCGGCATCGCCCGCGTCGAGATAGGTCGTGGTGCAGGTGTAGGGGACGAGCTCGTCGGCGGGCAGGCCGATGCCGGTCTGGTGAAACACATGCGTGTGGAGATCGACGAGGCCAGGCGTGACGAGCTTGCCGTCAACGGTGAGCACCTGCTTCGCCCGATCGGCTGCAATCTCCGGCTCGAGCGCGGCGATCTCCGCGTTGCGTATGCCGATATCGCGGCGCCCGCGCAGGCCTTGGCTCGGATCGAGCACGTCGCCGCCTTTGATGACGAGATCGAACTTATCGGCGGGCCCGAACGGCGCCGTGATCGCGGATGCATCTTGCATCGATGCGCCAAGGCCCGCAGCGAGGCTCGCTGTGCCTATTCCTTGCAGGACGGCACGCCGTGACAGGCTTTCCATGGTCTCCCCCGTTCTGATTTTGACCGAGTTCAGCACGGCAGGGGCGCGCTTGTATAGGTCCGGTTGCGCGCGGCGTTCAGGCCGAGGTCCGATAAGCGAGCGCCAGAGCGGCGAGCGCTGCGCTCTGGAGGATGCAGGCGGTGCGATAAAGACGCAGCGCCTGAAACAGAGCCGCGGCATCCGCGTCGTGGCCTTCGCCCATCCATGCATCCTCGACCTTTCGCCCGCCGTAGATGCGGGGGCCGCCGAGGCGCAAAGCGAGCGCCCCAGCCATGGCCGCTTCGGGCCATCCGGCATTCGGCGAGGCATGCCCGGCGGAATCGCGCCAAGCGATATGCCCGGCGCCTTTGCCGGATGCCTCGGGCATGAGGAACGCGGCGAGACAAAGCCATAAAGCCGCAAGTCGGGCCGGGATGAGATTGACGAGATCGTCGAACCGCGCGGCGGCCCATCCGAAGGCCATATGGCGCTCTGTGCGATGGCCGATCATGCTGTCGGCCGTATTCACCGCCTTGTAGAGGAAACCGCCGGGCAGCCCGAGCAGCGCGAGCCAGAAAGCGGGCGCGACGATGCCGTCGGAAAAGTTTTCCGCGAGGCTTTCGATCGCGGCGCGCGCGATGCCGGCTTCATCGAGCAGGCTCACGTCGCGCCCGACGATGCGCGCTACCGCGATCCGGGCGGCGGCGTGATCGCCATCTCGAAGCGCTTCGCCGACGGCAGCGACATGCGCATGCAGGCTGCGCTGTGCCAGCGTCGTGGAGGCGAGCAATGCCGAGAGGCCAAGGCCGAGCGCAGACGGCGCGAGGGCCAGAAGGGAGGCTATGGCCTGCGCCGGAATGCCGACTGCGAGAAGAAGCAAGAGGAGCGCAAGGAGCCCGCCGAGGCGCCGCTGCAGGGGACGGGCGGTCTCGCGATTGAGGCGGGTGTCGAGAAACGAGATGCAAGCGCCCATCCAGGTGACGGGATGGCCGATCAGCCTATAAAGGCGCGGCGGGTAACCGATGAGCGCTTCGACGAGAAGCGCGCCAGCGCCGACGCAGAGGGTGAACCCTAAGGCATGCATGAGACCTCGCTGGCCGCGGCCGACTTAGCCGTGTTCATGCATGGCGGCAATGTCGAAGCCGCCATGCGTCTCTTCCCGCAGGCACCGCAGCCCTGGCTCGATCTCTCGACCGGCATCAATCCGCGCGCTTACCCTTACGCCGATGCGGGGCTCGACAAGGCGGCCCTGACGCGCTTGCCGGCGGCGGAGGCGATCGCGGCCCTCGAAGCCGCCGCGGCGCGCTTCTACGGCGTTCCTGATGCGACGTGTGTCGTCGCGGCGCCGGGCTCGCAGGCGCTCATCCAGTGGCTGCCCCGGCTCGTGCCGGCGGCACGCGTCGGGATCCTCGGTTTCACCTATGCCGAGCACGCGCGAAGCTGGCGCGCGTGCGGGGCGCACGTCACGAGCGTCGATCGGCTCGAAGAGCTCGCTCGCATGGATGTCGGGGTCATCGTCAATCCGAACAACCCGGATGGACGTTTTGTCGAGCCCAAAGACCTGCGCGCGCTCGCCGAGACGATGGCCGCGCAGAGGCGCCTCCTCGTCGTCGACGAAGCTTTCGTCGATTTCCTCGGCGCGGGCGCGAGCCTCGCGCCGATTCTGCCGGCGGAAGGCGCGGTCGTGTTGCGCTCTTTCGGCAAGGCTTTCGGATTGCCGGGTCTGCGTCTCGGCTTTGCCGTCGCGCCACCGGCATACGCGATATCTTTGCGTGCTGCGCTCGGCCCGTGGGCCGTAGGCGGATCCGCCATCGCGATCGGTCTCGAGGCTTTCGGCGACCCGCTCTGGTTCTCGCGCATCAGAGAGGAGCTCGTCGCGGATGCGCATATACTTGAAAAGATGCTCGCGGCCGTTGGTTTCGCATGCGTCGGCGCGACGCCGCTTTATCGGCTCGTCGCGCATCCGGAAGCTGCCGGCATCTTCGATCGACTCGGGCGCGCCGGCATTCTCGTGCGTCCTTTCGCGCATCGGCCGGATTGGCTTCGGTTCGCGATGCCGGGCAGCGAAGCAGCGTGCGAACGATTGCAACACGCGCTCGCACGTTAAGGATTTTTTCACGCTGCCGTCATGATACGAGCACGCGATTCTATACTCGTTCTAAATCAGTGTTGTCGGTGTCATATGTTGAATTCGACAACATCACGGGCGGCTTCGATCGATTAAAAGGTCCAATTGCAGCAAGCCTCGGAAAGGTCAGGCCGTCTTTTGTCAGATAGCCGACGTTGATCTGAGGCCGTTACATGCTGCATCACAACACTTTTGCGCTTTATTTGTAGGCGCGCCCCGCTTTTCCCCGAATTCTCCGGCTTAATCGTTCAGTAAACCGGCGCTGCTATGCGCATGAGCGTAAAGGGGACGAGGCCCGTAACTGCTGGCTTATGAGGCGTCTTGCTCAGGATATTTGCAGGATGATGCCCAAAATTTATGAGCGACAGCACCTATGACCGGGACTAGAGTCCGTCCGTCGCAAATGCGACAATTTCGGTGGCGAGCTCGTGATCGTTACTGTTCCACGTCTGTCGGAATAACGACACGCGCAACTTCCGAACAATCAGAGGCCGCTCATGACTGAACTCGGTTCATTGGACCAAGTGGAAAAGCCGTTGCCGCCGCAACGGGTACAGCTGAGCGAGATCGCCCTCATCGGCGTCTATGAGATTTCGAAGATCCTGACGGCTCCGACGCGGCTCGAAACGACGCTCGCCAATGTCGTGAACCTGCTCTCTTCCTTCCTTCAGATGCGGCACGGCACCATCGTGCTCCTGGGTGAGGACGGCAATCCGGAAGTGGCGGTCGGCGCCGATTGGAGCGAGGGCACGGGTGCCCCCCCGCCGCAGCGCTTTCCCGAACGGGCGATCGGCCAGATCGTGGCGACCGCGGTGCCGCTCGTCGTCCACAGCATCGCCGATCACGATCTCTTCGACGCGACGGATGTCGCGGCGCTCGGTGGCGACGGGGCGAAGGTGTCATTCATCGGTGTGCCGATCCGGGCCGGCGACAAGGTCGTTGGCACCCTGACCGTCGACCGCATCTGGGACGGCGAGAGTATTTTCCGTTTCGATTCCGATGTGCGCTTCCTGGTGATGATCGCCAA
>Ga0116227_10002876_pt1 | contig 38763 bp, 18 predicted proteins | sample S1TSphgellanicum_FD_89693 | JGI IMG/M metagenome (GOLD analysis project Ga0116227, IMG submission 89693) | Host-associated microbial communities from peat moss isolated from Minnesota, USA - S1T2_Fb - Sphagnum magellanicum MG | ecosystem: Host-associated > Plants > Peat moss > Unclassified...
GGGGGGGGGGGGGGGTTTCTTGCACTCTTGTCTGCTGGTGTCATGTGTGTATGTATGTATCTTAGAGGTTGCTTGAATTGGCACATCTTGAGCTTACCTTGCTATTGTTGTTGTCAGGGATCTAAGGTATTCATTGCAACATTGGGATTGGTCTTCCATTGGAAAATTCTTGCTTGGCTAAAGCTTAAATCTAGCCAAAGAGAGGAAACCATTCACTCATTGCCTTCAATGATGTGCCCTCACTAAGATTTTTAAAAGTGATTTCAAGGTCTACTTGGACTTGATCTCTGAGCCATATAGTCGTTTTGCGGATGTAAGAGAGCATGCGAACCAAGAATAAAGCAATGAAAGTAATGCAATGGCAGTAATAGATCTGGAAAACATCCTTTACTATATTAAAGAGATTCAAGCAGCCTTATTTTTCTTTAGGTCAAAATTTGTCCCTTGGTGGTTTGGAAAATGACTACCATAACCTGGGATGTGATGACTCTCAAATTTTTGGCCGTGCTTTTTTTCTTCTGTCATGGGGGACTCCTCGTCCGCATGCTGCTATTACTGTTCTTGACCTAAGTATTAATCATACAAACTTGGAGTACCTTGTAACTAATAACACTTGTAACAACTTAGCTTCTTCTTTCACACATCATCTACACCATTAGCACCAACAACAACAACCACAAGAGCAATATCTTGCACTTGAAAAGCTCTATCAAGTGTAATATGTAGGTCTAGGGGGCATGGAGGTCAATGAAAGCAATAGAATCACAAACAACCATCCTCTGGAATAATCCACTCAGCTGCAACATGATGATGGGACAACTTCATGTAACTTCTTTCATCTTTCAATGGGTTGGGGTTGGATGCTACAAACTCCATGTTGGCACTTTTCTAGTCAAGCAATGAGTTGGAATGAATTCCAAGTTGTGGAGTGTCCATGAATGCTCATTAAATCTCAAAGGCCACCAGTGACTTGGTGCACACACCAAGCTTGCAAGTGCATCATCATCAGCACCATCTCCATGAGAAGCGTGCTAACGTGCATCTACAAACACAGACAAACTCTTTGAATGGAGAGTTTGGAGAGTTTGTTTCATTGCAACAACATTGTGAAACAAATGTTTGAAATGGTGGGTGGAAAGTCATTCCCTTGTCATCCTACGTGGTTTCAGTGCTTTTTGTTGAGGTGATGCAAGTTTCTAGCACATCTCTATCCTTGAACATGCCTTACAGGTGAATTGATTACATTTCGTGGATGTAGGAAAAAAAATAGGAATCAAAGAAATTGAAACAACAACGTTTGACAAAAGAGGCTGAGGCCAAGAGGCTTGCAAATAAATCAGCAAGGCGAGAGGAAGCAAGGATTTGAAAGGAGATTAAAAAAAAGGAGTTTGAGGAAGTAAGAGCTCTCCTTGCCGAAACTGAGAAGTGGAAAGGCAAAAAGGGCAAGAAGGCCACAGGAGCCGGGGTGAGTTCCTTTTGTAATTAGCTCAATTTTTTATGGATGCTTATGATTGCAGGGCTTTGGCATGTGTGCCATCTTTTCCTATTGCTTTCTCCGTTGTGTCATGTTTGTATTCCACTTTTTCTTCGCCCTGTCAGAGTAAACAGACCATGACGGGATAGATGGATGACCGAATGGATGGACGGATGAATGACGGGATAGATGGATGAAATGATGTTTCACAACATCCTTTACTATATGTAATACCACGATTGTACCAGTATATAAAGTAGAACTTGAATACATACTTAGTATTGGTATGAATACATATTAGTGGGGTATATAATTTGAAGCAATACCATCCTTATACCATTGCACCCACAATTTTTATTTTATTTTTTTGGTCTCAAAAGGAACCATTTAATTGGCCCACAATCAATATTATTGGAACATGGGCCAATCCTCAACATAAAAGTCAAAATACACTTATGTCCCTAAAATATAATCATGTTCTGTGATGCTTTCCTTTGGCCCTATATACCTCCCTGCCCATGACCTTCCTTTTTTACAACTTCTATACATTGAAATTGAACCATGGGCAAACCATATGGGATAACAAAATGAAGTGTTATTTGGAACATCTTGGGAACACATTAAGAATAAAAAAAATCCCACCCACTTGACATGAACAACCTTTAGTTCCACCTTGAGTGAGCACTTTCAGGACTGCTTAACTCCAATGGTTACCCTACACATGAAAACTTCATCTTATTTTGCTTTTGCTTTCTAGGGTAATTTTGGGGGACATACTTTTGGTCAATTTTTAGCACTGTTTAGGGATAATACCCTCCACAAGTATCCATTGGTAAATTAGTAAACCTTTGAAATTATGTATTTTGTACCCTATCAATAAGTTTTTATTGTGTTATTCCATGTTAATATATCCCCCCTCTTTTCAAGGAATCGAGTGAACTTGATTGTTAAAAATCAAAATATAAAAATAATTTCCATAAATGATGTCAGCCCCAACCTCAATATTATCGTGTTTGGTTTTCCTTGAATTAGAAAGGACTTTTTTAATTAATAAAGAGGGCCTTGGCTAACCTACATGCCAATTTATTTTTTAATCTTTGTTAATCCTCCCATAACAATGTTTTTTAATTTTGCACAGGCACATTTGCAGCATCAGTTGCACATCTAAGATAGATGTGCCAAATCCCACATTTTGTAAGAATGAATTCATATGTATTGAAATCAAGGTTGAATAAAATTATGAAAAAATCTATGTTGTATAGATGTCTTATAGTTCTATTTATTGACGTTTTTGTTTGAATTTTGATAAATTAATAATTAGTTATGAAATTTAGATATATTTGACAATACGAAATATAATGATAGTAGAATAGTTTGGGATTGAAAGAAACCAATATTCCAACATTAATTAAACATTCATTGTGTTTCCCTTTACCAAAATCCAAGACAACGATGATTTGCTAACCTTCACATTACATGTGTCCATGGTCATAATGATGTGCACATAAAATCAAAGGCCAAGTATTGTCAAATTAGGTTGGGATCTCATATCAACTTTGAAACTTATAATAGTGAATAATTCTTTTAACCTCTCGTTAATTAAGCTTATCTTGTTCTTACTATTATCATGGAACAAGAATATGTTACAATTTGACTATTTTTCATGTCACACCATGATGCTTGTAGTTCAACCTAAGAATAACATACATAGAGCCATGAAAAAATGTTACACAAACAACAATGTTACATCCATGCTACCATGTATACAATACATATACATTGATAATGTGCATATATGTATACATGTTACACAAATTGCCATTACACATGTATACAATTGTAGACCCACATGAGAAAGTCATAATGATGCAAAAGTTTAAGGTGAAAAGCTTTTGTGTGCATCATTATTTGTCTAAGCTTCTTTCAATTGTCTATGTGAGTTTGTCTTTGCCACTCCCTTCTAATGACAAAACTTAATTGTGTAAGAACATGAACAAGAGGATTTTTTTGACAACATTACAATCTCCAAGGGGAGACCATGTGGCGATGCAAGTGTGTGAGGATGAGTAAGCAAAGTAAATCATTTCATTGACATTTAATAAAACATTCAAGTTTGCATGTGATAAGTTTTTACTTGTCACATTTTTCCAAATATTTGTTCTTTTAAAAGAACATCAATTTGTGATTACCAAGTTTGGCACATTTTTTGATCTACACACATCCAATGTCTTCACACAATGTGTTGATGTTTAGCCTACAAGTTGTTGATCTCTTTCAACACTTCATCCTTTTACAACGGCTTGTTGCCACCAAGCTCAACACATTCAAATTTATGCACACTAAAGTCTCCATGCACTCAAATCGGCATGCATATAAGTTGATACCTGTTACCTATTGTGTTCTTCCAACCATTTGTCCCTTTACAACAACTTTTGATTACCAAACTTAATAATAATGTAAAGACAAATATACCATTTACAACTAATCTATAAATGTTACAAGTCAATGTAATTGAATTTTCCTTGATGTTTCCAACAACTAATGCTCCTTACATCATATGTATAATATGTTAACATAACTTAAAACTATTTTAAGGAAAAGTCACTTTAATTTGGTTTCTGTAGAAATTTGAAAGAAGGAGTAGGCTTGAGGAATAAGATGAGTACAACATGAAAAGGGGACCACATACTTTCTAAACACAATTATGTGAATGGTTCCTTGGTTCACAACAATGTTATGACTTTACCAAAACACACCTCTGCCAACACATAAATGTTGGTTGTTTCAAGGTAATTTTCAAGGAGAAAAAACACATGAACTAAAAGGTGCAACTTTCAAGACAAGAATAGCACAAGTTAACCTATTGCCCCACCTTGTTTTTGAAAAGTTGCAATAGTAAATTGGGCGATAATTCTTATCAAACGATAACTTCCATCATTTGTTAAAAAGTTTTTTCCTTGGAAGTTCATTTGAGCCCAAGCAATGACGATGTAAAATATTTATCCTCCCTACCCACCTCAACTTTAAACTCCTCAAAATCTTTCAAAGCTTATTTAGATAATTTCATACTAATAGTCAATGTTTTTTTTATGTGACCTTTCACATTTCCTAAATGAAGACATGGTAAAGTAGATTTAAAATATTACACCTTTTGAAACTACATGTAAAAATGAAATAATTTTGGACATAAAAAAAATATTTTAAATCTCATTATGAAATCAAAGTGTGGTCCATTAAGTTTATAGTAATCCTTATATAAAAATTGATACATTTTAATACAATAAAAATAGGTGACAAGTATGTTTGAATTGGTTTGTTGAATTGGTGCTCAAATATTTTTTTTTCATTAGAAAAATTATTGAAATAGATATGTATTATGTTAGGAATAGGATCACTCTATATTCAAAAGAAACATTTTAATAAAAATTGGTTATTAAAGCATTGCAATTGTCTACCTTATCTTGCATGCACTCTTTTAGGGCTAACTCAAGAATCAGTCAATTGACAAGTTGTTATGTGTTACTACTCCTTGCAATAACATTTTTAAATAAATTGCAACCTTAGGTTTGTGATAGAGTCCCCATCCCTGAAAATAAATTTCTAAAGTTTTGACTTTCTTAAAAGCTTGTTGGGTAGTTACATGTGATCTATGCACATTGCAGTTCAATGTCACATAATTCCAAGTTTTGCAGCAAATGTGGGGCTATCTTGATGACAACTCAAGGGAACCAAAAATAGCAAACTAATATTGGGATTAAAAAAATAATAATAGTAGTAATATATGAATTAAAATTTGGTAGGATTTTTTTAATTGTGAATTTGGTTTTAATATTTTGTGGGATATTAGGTGGAAGCAATTGTGTTGTGATATTTGTCTTATTGTCTTTGCTTGTAAGGGGAGCTTGACTATCTAATATATTAATTCAGCAAGTCTGTCTATTAGTTAGTCAATGATAGGGTTATACCCAACTGACAGCCATTATTTGTAGGGTAGGTAGTAAGTACCTACTAGCCTAGGTCACAGAGCCTGCTGAAGCCACGGGATCATCCTAGGTACCTACCACCCTACCCTAGATCAGACCAGACAGGGCCTCGGAGGCAATTAGCCCATCTCTCGAGAATGGCACCCAGGCCGGACGCCCGAATCACGGACAATTAGTTTTGAAACATTCATTTCAAAAAATGAAATATTCCTAAATATTCACTATTTTCCTTCACAATTTTTTTTGATTTGGAAAAAAATAATTTCTGAAAATTTCAACATTTTTGAAAATAATATGATTAGACCGAACCAGACAGGGCCCTGGAGGCAATCGGCCCATCTCCCGAGAACGGTGCTCGAGCCATGGACAGTTGTTTGAAAATAAATTTTTTTAAAAAAAACCAAAAACATCAACCAAACATTGTTGAAATAACACACCTATGCATTATGCACAGGGTTCACACTAGTTAGTTATAATAATTAACAATGAATTCATTTTTTGGGGGTCAATTCAAGGAACATTTCCTTTTTTTTACTTTGGGATGAACTTGCCACAAGGGATAAAAGCCATTACATGGTGAGCTATTTGTTCCCTATGAAACAACCAAATGCCAAGTTTGGGGGACTATGACCTAATAAATTATTTAATTATTATGGCATGGAATTTTTTGGTAGTTTATGTGATAGAGGGTTGTGGTGAATATTGATGTTTTGGGGTGTGGGTTTCTTTTTTGTGGTTTATTTTCATATGTTGTGGGGGCAATGGAAAATGTTGTTGAGTTTATATTAGGAAAACAAACTCACTTTGGGGAACAAAAGGGTTTGGGGCCAAGTGGTGGTGTGGACCTAAATACTTTGGGAACATTGTTATTTGTTTTTAATCTAGGTGTTTATAATGTTTGGAGAAACCCAAAGCCATGCACAATCAATTCATGTTTCATTCATGAATTTTTTGATGTATAGCCAATTTGATGATCTTCCACAACAAGATGTTGAAAATGTGGTAATGATCCTTAAAAAGGTTTAACAATATATGATGTACAAATCTTTAATCATCCTTTTTTTAAATTTATATTGGTTTGGGTCTCAAGAATAGTTGCATCATTTGCATAGAGGGGATGGATCATAAGTATTCCTCAAGTGCCACCTTTAGAGGACACTCATTTACACTTCTTCATGTGTTTACATTTAGTAAAATTATATCCCATGTCAAGAACTACATGTTCACATAATCATTTATAATCTACACCCAATGGCAAACATTCTAAAATCTAGGTTTTCCACACACCACCTCCTTCAAATCATAATGCATTCATTGCATGCATGTTTTTTAGTAGGTCCATAAATTTGGTGCTCAATGCCCTTCAAGTTCAAGGGGAACATGTTGCATGAAATTTTTTTAAATAGTTGTTAGCTAACATTGTTCTATTGCAAATTGGGACAACCACATGTGGTGATTATGGAGCTTAAAAGGATAACAACATGCCCATTTAAAATACATACAATGGGAGGAAGGGGGTTGGGTGTAACAGATTATAGCACAACAAGTCTACATTGAAATGAAGGTTGAAGAGAAAAAAACAAACATGACTTCTTGTGTAAGTTTGCAAACAAACTTCACAACTATGTTCATTGCATTCAAGGGTGTACTTATGGACCAATGTATGCAAATGGGGCCAAAATCCCTTTCTATATGTGTTCCCAACATAATGCAACCCAATAAAAGCTATTCAAGAAGAAGCTAAAAGGGTGTAATGTTTCTACTTTTGAGTTTTCAAAAGTATTGGGAGGTTGATGATCTTTTGCAAGAGTTGAATTCTTTCACGGGTTGAACTTGGACTTTAAAAAACATGGTTGTGGTTGTAACAACTAGGGTGCAAAAACATGAGTTTAGGGACCAAGAACGAAATGCTTTGAATGCATTTGTCCAACACATATGTGTTTGATGTGCCAATGAAAACCTAATGAAACAATGGGATGCCCAATAAAAAGGAATGGCGCAAGAGTTTATTGAAGCAAAGGTGCAATTTTTTTATTGTAAGATGTATCCACAAAACATGTAGCTAAAGTGGGAATGAAATTCCATGTACCAAGTCTTCATAGGTACTCAAAGCTTGTGGGGCATGTTCTAGAATTCCTTTTGTATCATGGTGTTGAAGAAGGTCCAAATGATGGCAAAGATCAACAAAATATACCAAGTGCCATGGAGTGCGTTGTACCTTCACATATTCATGCATTTCTCCAACATGGGACAACTTCAAATGTGAGTATTTGCTGGTGGCAAAAGGGATAATGTGAAGCAATGGTTTTCGAGGAACTAGTCCCTTTTGGCTACTAGCATACGTCTATCTAGTAAAGGATGGATGTATATATGTTGGGGCTAAAATGGTCAAGGGCATAAAGCAATGCACACATCATGTTCATGACCAATGGGAACTTATACTCCACCCCATAAATGAATGGTTAACAAACTTGGTTTATGTTGGTGTTCCATTGTCCATATTCATGTTCTAGGCAAGACATGGTAATCAATGAAGGGGAGAACTTTATTCTTTCTTAGAAATAACTAGAACATTTAAAACATTTGGAACAACACTATATTGATGTTTTTTACACTTGTGTTTGAAATATAAAAAAGACTTGGACATTGGTCAGGGATACATGCAAAACCAAATGAATTAAAATAATTACCTACTTTTGTCACATTACATGCATTATGCTTACATTTAAGGCTTGTGATGTTGTTTATTTTGAGTTTAATAAATTGATGGTGTATGCAAATGATGGATCATTGGAAAAGGTGCAAATTATTAATGAAAATAATTATGGCATATGGTTTAAATTCCACAATTTTGGAAGTTTTGATGTGCTAGATGAAAACATGTTTAAAAATAGGAAGGGACATGGAGATGGGGCCAAAAGGATGTCCTATGGATGCCAAACATTATGTCAAACATGTTTAATAGCCATATCAATTCCTTATTGTCAAAGCTTGCAGATGTTGAATGATGTGAACCAAGTTCAATTTATCAATAATATGAATGTACACCAATGGGATTTGGGTCCCTTGTGGTGAAGGATAGCCAAATGCAACCCCTTAACCTATCTATTACCCCTTTCATCAACACCCCATATGAAGCAATCAAATGAACCCTAAGGGTGCACATTGGATAATGTTATGGATGATCCCAAAACCCCAAGGATTTTCCAAATCATGGCAAAAGTGTATTTTGAGAGATTGAACTACTTGGGTGAAAGCACATTAAGGCATAAGTGTTTTTGTTATAAAGGTCCATATTTTGTAAGATTTAATGATATATAATTAGCCATGGACCTACATAAAATTGATTACCACAAAAAATTATTCAACAAAAAATAAAATTACATGATATAATCACATGGTATGAATTTCATGATTAAAATTGCAATTGTTGCAATATATTGGACTTTCAAAGTTTTACCAAATTGCATATAACAATCCATAAAAAATGAATATGGACTTAATATGCCATCATAGAGTGCCCATTTTAATGAGAATTTCGACATGGAATATGGTGTGATGACATTAATATTATAATGGACTTTTTGGAAAAAAATTGATGACCAAAATATTGATATTTATGTTGGAATTTTCATATTTTTAATAAGTTCATTTAATGAAATTAATGTTTTAGATGTTCATTTGTCAAATGTTAGATCAACATAAGGTGAAAGGTATGATGAACCTAAATAAACATAAATCACCATGCATAGGAGGGGAAGGTGGGGGAGGGGTCTTAGCCTTGTTTTAAACTAGGAGTTGAGGCCAAAAAGTCTTGAACCAATAATGGGAAATTTGAACACCTCTAGGCTCATTGTATGGCCCTAAGTTAGTAATGAAATATTATTTGTTTGTAGGCCAATGAGTTCATGTGTAAATTTATTAAGGTTAAAAAGTAGGGACCAAGGCTTCAACTTGTCATTTGTTTTCTTTCATTCTTCTTAGTATCATTCTTTTTCTCGTCTTTGCTACCTTTTTCAAACTAAATTTTACAAATCAAACCACCATGGATGAGCATAAAACACAAGATTCTTGTAGCATTTGTGTTTTCCATGGTCATATCAAAAGTAAAAAAGAATAGAAACTCCCTCCATCATTCACAAACAAACACATAAGCTCAACAAGAAAAGAAGTAGCTCAAGAAGAGAGACGAAAATGAAGAAAGATAAAATGAAGAAGTAAAAGATATAAGGTTTGGTTTAAAATTTACTTTTATCCTATAATGTGGATTTCATCAAAACAACAATATTTCATGTAGCAACATTGACCCTAAGGGTTGCAAATTGACCTCCCAAGTTGAAAGGTATCCTTTTTATGCCTTGAGGCCAAGTCAAGGCCATAAAGTGATAGATTAAAAAATTGTTTTTTTTTTTTCAGCCTTAACTCCTAGTGTAAAGCCCTTGGGCTGATTTCAGTGATTGCACCAATAGGAATGCTTGATTTGAATCCAACCTTGGCCTTGACACCTAGTGTAAAATGGGCCTTATTCATATTCTTTAAAAGTGGGAGAAACCTTCTTGTCCCTACTTAGAGCATCTCCACCATAGTACCCATAAGCACTTTCCTATTAAAAGTAGTAGAGTGATGTAAAAGCCCTTGTTACCTTGCAAATTTATCATTTATGGCAGGATAATATTCAACTGCTTTAAACAAATTCATTGCTTTGGATTCATTGGAATTTTTAATTGGCGCAAATGTAAAGCAATTAATATTATATTAATATGAAAACTACATTTCTAAAAGTTTATGAATTTCATTTTATATTAGTTTAGTTCAAAACTGATGTACAATGTTTTGCAGTATTATCTATCACTAAATTAATATAAAAGAAAATTTTGCCACTTACAATAAAAACTATTCTTAAAGCATGCCCAAGAATGCCTGAAGAAAACTCAGGTTACAACCCTATTTTAAGAAGGCAAGGCACTTGTGAAGCCTGCAAGCAACTTGCCCCAAAATCTCCCACCAGCAGCAGAAGATGAGCCTCGCACTTTAGGAGTGTACATCCCTCCTAAAGAAGAAGGGTACCTAGGTACCCTTCAAATAAACTAGGAAATTTCTCCAGTGCTTTTTTTACAAGATGCGTGGTCACATGCTTTTGATTTTGGACTGTTGTTTTTTCATGTATTTGCCTGATGGGAAGTTGGGTATTGCAAATCCAACTTTTTCAGAAAATTATAAGTCATCACTCTGCTCAAGTATGAAGGCTACCTTACCCTAAGGTCAGTTTTGACATTAAATAATCCTCAAAATAGTTAAATGAAAATTTGTGAAAAATATGAAGTTTGAAATGTTGAAAATCATCATAATTATCATAGGTTATGCTCTGAATAATTTCACTACTCACATATCACGATATTATAGCACATGATGAAAAATATATAATTTCAAATTTTTTTAGAAAATAATTCATTTTTTGGGAAAAAAACAATTATGTTTTGTCAATGTGGAAACTGACCCTAGGCTACAGTATATAAAAAAGGCTGCTTATAGAGGAAATAAAGGAATCATGCTGAACCCCTCTGCAACTGGCTTGATTCTGGATCTTATTTATGTGATAAATGTCTTCTACCAAAAATGTCAGCCAAAAGTGGCAGCTGATTCCAATTCTTCAGCTACTTTGACCTTTTTCCAACTGCAATTTTTATTTATTGAAATTAAATTTAAAATTATATCTTAATATTTATTTTTTATTTTTTGGCCAACTGCAAAATTTCAATTGACATTCAAGTGATGCTAAAAGGCACATGGTACTGTAAAAAACATGTAAAAACAGGCATCACTTTATTGGCAGGATGGAAGTTGAAATGGGTTGTGAAATGATTCTGACCAAGCAGAATTTTTATCCAATTGTGAAGATTTGAAAGAACTTGTTCAGGGCTGCTGCATTCAGGCTATCTGCACATCTGGATCTGCTTGGTCTAGTAGTACTAGAGAGCCTTTTTTAATCATTCACCTGCTCTACTTATAACTGATGCTAACCTTGTCTCCTTCGTCAAAGAAACTTTCCACCAAAGTAGTCAGCCATCAGTTATAATGAGAGCAGGTGAATGATTAAAGGAGCCAACCACCACTAGAAACATTTATCATACCAAGGCCTGATGTTTGGCAGTGTGATGCTGAAATATTTATTTAGTTATTTAAATTTTAAAACAACAAGTTTCAACGGTTTCAAACTTAATATTTCAGAAGTCTTACAGTTAAAGCATAATAATAATAGTAAATGATTTTTATGTTGAATTTTAGTAATACTAACCCCCTGTTGGCAGAATGGAAAGCTCACGAAGAGGACGAGGGTTTTGATTCTCATGAATTTTGACAATAATTAAGTAATAAAAGTTTTTTCTATTTTTTGGTAAAGTTTTTTATGAAGCCTTTTTAGATATCATTATTGCTTTGTAAGCTTTTCATTTTCCATATTCATTTTTGTCATGCTCAAATTTTTTGATGGAATTCCAGCTAGAAGTGGACTTGGATTTTTTTAAAAACATGTTTAGGTTAGCATTCATCCATTCAGTTCACCTTTCAATTGAAAGGCCTTTAGGCATGAAATTTAAGCACCTTCAATATTTGTTTGACCCAAAGGACTCAACTAGTGACTTTTCCCAATTATTTCTTGTGTGTTCTTATGTTGTTACAAAACATATCCCTGAAAGTAGCCAAGGCATTTGGTGTTATTAAGCTATTAGTTTTGGCCAAACCTTTTAGTGGCATTTTGCCAATAACAATAGGTGAAGTTTTTTATCAATTGGTCAATAGCACCTTTTGCTTCCAATTTTGCAATGCATTATTGCTCACTTATCTCCCCACTAGTTTGGGGTTGTAATCAACGGAGGCTATGAAGTAATGGTGCATAATATTTGGGCAACATTAAATGTTCACCCTGATTGGGTGGTGTTGCAAGTAGACATTACAAATGTTTTTAACATTGTTTTTCATAAGGCTATATTTTAAGAGTTACATGTTGCAAGTGGGTAGTTGTCTTACTTCATACCTTTCATTCGTTCCTTTTATGCTCCCCAACTTTCTCTTTTCTTTCATCACCACTCCCTTAAAGGCGATCTATTTGTTATTTAGTCCTCCATTGGAACTCATTTGGGGGATCCTTTGGGTGGTCCTCTTTTTGCCCTAACTCATTTCCGCACACTTCGTAGTTTGGTACCCTTTTTCCCATCTTGTTTATTTCCTTCCATTATAGATGACACCCACATCATTGTCTCTTAAATTATTCATCATTTTTCTTTTTAATTATTTTGGTAGGCCTTGCAATTCAACCCTGCAAGTGTGTTGTTTGGTTTGTTTCAAGGTGGCTTCAAGTTCTTGCCTCCATCAAATATCCATACTTTTGTTAGGGACATTAAGGTTTTGGGTGTTCCTTTAAGGTCCATTTCCTTCACATCTTCTTTTCTCTTAGTTACTTTGGACAATGATGTTCAACACATAGATGCTTTTTCTAAGTTGGGGGATATGAAAGTGGCATTCGAGATTCTCACTTGTTGTTTTGCACAAATGCCTTATTACTTTCTTCATTTCCCCCCCCCCACTCCTAGATTTTTAGTGCCAACTGGCCTCTTTTTATTTGACCCTCATTCACATATTTGGGAGACTTTTAAAGCCAAGTTTTTTGGAATGTCTGGAGGTTCCATTGGTTTGTTGACAAGCTTTTCTTCCCATCTTTAGAGGTGGGATAGGTTTTGTCTCTCTGAAGGGTTATCGCCCCAATAATATACTTGAAGTATTAAAGGCTTGTCTCCCTAATCATCACATCCAGATTTTTGTAGGACATCTACCCATTTTTATCAGGGGTTATAAGGGCTAGCAATTTAGGTCCATTTCCATTTCAGGCCTACTTCAAGTGGGCTTGTGACCTTTTAGTTCCAGTTGTTCAAGCTTCCATCCCACCATTTGAAGAACTATTTGAAAGAAGAACGGATCATCTTTAAGAAAACATCCCAAAAAACATGCACAAACACTCGTCTCATTTTGCAACATCATTTAAGATTTTTCTTTTCATTGTCATCACATTTGGTTGAAATTTTATGTAGACCTAGGCTTGGGTGCTTGGTTTTTTGTTGACCTAGTCATCCCATCTTTTTGGATGGCCTCTGACCTTTTCTCTTCATCATTACACACCATATTAGGCCTCCCCATCCAATGGCTTATGGTTTTTCTCGATGCATATGCAACCAAGCCATAGATCCAATAAGGATACACCTACTTTCTTATGCTCATGGGGGAGAACGAATGACCACACATGATGCAATTTGAGATTTTTTCACCTCCATTGCTAAGGATGTCAGGTTCCATGTTTTACATAAGCAAACACATGTTCTTTCAACACCATTTTTCCAATCATCATGGCAATGAGTTGATATTGTGCTTACAACAGATGTACTCACATTTTGGCAAACGTAATCATTATTAACTCAACTCATGCAGATTTTGTTTTGCGAGTTGTTTTTTCTTGGGGAGTGTTTGTGACGATTACAACTTAGGCAAAGGTTGTGTCATATTACGATTGACTCCCTAAGGATGATTTCATTCTTCTAATAGTAGAAATATTTGGATGTTTATAAGAATAGGTAGATGATTTCCTTCATCGATGTGCCAACATGGCATGGTCAACTAAGGGCTCTGGAGGTCCTCCTTTTTTTATTATATGTTCATTTTATAAGCAAAAGGTGCCAATGGCTCTTTAAAAAATTTAAGAAACCATTATCTTGCATCAGGTAGTTGTGGTAGCAAGAAAGGCCTCTTCTAGGCTTGGTGTCCTTCCATGTTTTTCACCCATCTCCTTGCACAACTTGCTTCATGCTACAAGTGATGGGTTCAAATCATGGTTTTGAGTTTCTTCCTCGTAAGGCTCCCCATAATGCATTTTGCATTTTTTGGTTTGGTGTTTTGTCTAGCCTTGGGTCCTTTCTCTTTTCTTCTTTTATGACCTTGTTGGGTTTTTGTTTTCTTTATTTATTTATTCATTCATTTATGAATTAATGTGTTGGACATTAGTCATAAGTTATTCTTTTGCCCAATTTACTTTTGAGCAAAATGGAAACTCTTCAAATGCCCAATATTTATGTGAAAGGAGGGTGGCATTGTCAAATCTACCACAACCAAAATTGGCATCTTAAAAAACCAAAAAAATATATAGCAAATTTCATGGTAGCAAAAAGTCGGAATGAATTTTACTCAACTACAACTGAAATTTGGAATAATTAATTATTTGTTCCCAATATGTTCCCAATAACTCCTCATTTTACCCCATATGTTTTGCCCTACATTCCATTATTGTAACCTATATAAGTAAGCCAAAGGGAGAGATCACAACGTATCTATTTTGGGATTGTTCAAAGCTTGATTTTTAAAAAAAATTATTTGGTGATTGGCCAATCAAAAACGCCCATCACAAAAATAAATAAATAAATAAATAATAAAATTCTAAATCCTCATAACCAATTAATATGAATCACAATATACTACCATCACAATGTGCATGTGCCTATTGCACTTCACACAAACCTATGAATAATGTGGGATTACTTTTTTTTAAACTAAAAACCATAAATTTATATTTAAAAATAATAAAATTAAAATGAAGGATATTTTGTTTCTCATATTAATTAAATACCCTTTACACTAGAACTGGAAAACCCATAACCATCAAAATTGGAAATATTTGATTGGAGGAAAAGACATGTCATGGTACAAGTTCATTTACAAAAAGGTTGAAAGCCTAAGGGACCAAGAAAATGTGATGGGTGAAAAATGGACATTAAATGCATTTCGAATAATAATAATTCATGATTCTAACAAACTTCATTCCAAGTCCACTAGCCTTTTGTAAGGATTTTGTATTTTTGAGTGGGTGGCTTTTAGACATATAATTGGAGTGCATATCTAGCAATATTGCAAATGTTGTATTGTGGAACTTTTGGCTACACAAAATTCCAATAAAAATAAATATGGCTATGTGTAAAAAAAAAAATTCATTACAAGTTGGCAAGATATGGAAATTTGCACCAATAGAAATTGGCAAAGTGTACATCACATAATCTAAAATATGGCAATAGAACCTATGTATTACATAGCTTTATGACAATGCACATTGCACAATCATCTATGTAGTATAGAAGTTATTTATGTGCAGAACTTTTTCAAACTTGAATAAAGTTTTTTTTCATTGTCGGGTGATTATTCACAATATGAGTTAGAATTAGAACTTAAAACACATTATGCACATTGCAAACAAACATAAATTACAATGGACATTCGACATTGGATGATTGGACACAAAAGTTCAAACATAATGGAGGTTGGACTTACAATGTACATATGAAACACAAGCTCAAACTCAAAATTGGACAATATATGATAGAACATAATATTGGACAATGGATATATATTAAACATCCACTTCAAATATGGGACACTCAAAAAAATAAAATAGAGATTTTAAAACTTGTTTCTTAAACTTCAATTAGACATCAAGATTCAAATTAGCATTCATAATTTAAAACCAAGATGTAAACAAACTTAGAAATATGATGCTTCAACTAGACTGAAACATATAGAGTCTAGACCTTCAAACAAACACAAACATATTTAAACACAATTTTATAGACAAATTCATGAAGACTCAAGTCTCAACTAAACATACTTTTTGACCCAGGCATAATAAAAAAAACACAAATTTAAACATGTTCATTACTCATACAAGCACAAATTCAAAACAACTCAGAACTTAAACATAAATTCATAAACTGTCTAACTCAAACATAATTTAAAATACACAAAATCAAACATACTCACTATTCAAAAACAAACTCAAAGTCATACTATTACAAACGTAGATTGATAGTGCATAGGCTTAGACAAACACATAGACATAGAATCAAACAAGTTTAATAAGACTAAATCGAACAAACCTTCAATGGGGTGTCTTCAACTTCAACCCTAAACTTAATGTTATAATTTCCTTAGTAGAAAACCACCCAAATCTAACTAGAAGTTGTCATCATTGAAAGTTGAAAAGGCTTTAAATTATTTCCATTATAATTTAATTCAAACTTCACCTAAGTTTTTGCTCCTTCTAATCATTAAAACACACGTTGTATGGGAAGGTGTTCAAAGTGAAAAAAGTTTGGGAATACATCCTAACAATTGTGTGCGAGTGTTCATTGAGGCGATTTCTCAATTTTTATTTCATGAAAAATAATGTGGAAAATGTGCATTCATCTTCCACTAACCCTGGCACTTGCACTATTGTTAGTTCTACCAACTTGAAAAATTCCGGAAATGAATGCCTTAGGATGCAAAAAGCCTCCAATGTTCTCCAAAGTTATGTCAAAGGATTGACATGAAATGGAACCTCCATTGCTGTAAAAACATTGGATTTCATGGTAATTTTAAATACGTTAACTTGCATTTCAAAACCACTTACATATAAAATGGATGGATAAATCATGGGTATTTCTAAAGATGTATTTGAGTCTGAAAGTTTGATTGTAGGTTCCAAACACCACTTAGTGCAATATTGTGATTTGATAAACCCCAGATGATGATTAAAATTATCCTTCGCATTAGCTTGAAACCAATATTAAGGATAGCAAATTCCCATAACGTCCATGATATGAAATGTTGGAAACCTTGAGCTTAATTCCAAATTTAATGATTCTACTATAATTGGAAATAAAACCATTCAAAGGATAAGTGATTACAATGTCACAAATTGTAGCTAAGCACCCAAATTCTAGTGGCAGACCTTGAAAGTAGTAGAAAAAAGGTAATAAGTTATACATAGACTCAAACATACCCTTCTTTTTTATTGTTTAAAAAGTTCAAACAAACTTCTAAACTTAGAAATAAATTAAACATATTTATATTCAAATAGACAAAGACACAAGAAAGACAAAGATAGACTCAAAGAAACAAAGACAAACTCAAGTTTCAAAAACACAAAAACAAATAGTCTCAAACAAAGACTTGCAAACTATTTTTTTTCTTATAAAGTCCAAATTCAAACAGACTTAAGCGCAAAAACTCAAACTAATTCACACTAATTTAAGCAAAAACTCATACTAACTCAAATGACTTTAAATAAAAATTCAAACTAACTCAAACATGCAACAATTCAAACCTTAACCCTAAACCATGACTAAAAAAAAGACTTTAATTCAAACATATTCAACTTACAAAAACTAAGAGGGATTTACATAGATTAACAAACTTAGACAAACTTAAATAGACACATAGTCATAAACCCAAATAAATTGAAATAGAAAAGGATTGAGATAGACAACGACAGAAAAAATAAAAAATAAAAAATAAAATCAGAATGTACTCATTACTCGAACAAACACAAACTCAAATGAAAACATACTCAAAATGGGTTGAAACAAAAAAACTTGAACAAGATGCCTTTGTGGCATCCATAAAACCATTGAAGATCTATTGAGACACTTGCATCTTTTGCCCATGGGCATCTAAATTTGTAGCCCATAAAATAAACCCACATAATCAAAACACAAGTATTCAACACCCAAGGTGTTAAGGTCCAAGGAACTTGTTTTCCATTTCAAATGAACTGTGTTGTGAATGCAATCAACCAAATCATCGAAGTCTTTGAAAACACCAGATGTATATTTCGTGGTAGGATTTGAATATTGAATAGACAATTGTCTTTCACAAATCTTGATTACTGCAACATAATTATAAACAAAAAATCCTTCTTATGTGCATATTTGATCAATGCATGGATAATTTCCAACATGGGCATCAAACAAGAAAGGGAATGAACAAATTCACATCACTAAGAAGCTCAAAATTCACCCAGATAGCCATCATAAATGGATTGTCTTTAGCCATTTTTGCAACTAATGGCATGTACATCAAGAAAACCCATTTTGTTGGATTGAACATGTTAATCCAACATGTTTTTACATTTTGCAAAATCTTGTTCCCCTTTGCTTTCATCAAATTTGCAAGCTTCAAGAACTCAAGGTGTTTGCTATGAAAAAAAATGAATATAATGTCTGAAGCAATTCTTCTATGCATTTCACAATAGGAATATGAAATAAAGTTTGCACCACCAAATTAGTGTGATGTGCCATGCAATGAATGCCTTCCAAGTGGGGAGCATATTTATCTTGTAGTTGGCGTGTAACGCCATTTCTCACCCCTTAGAAAACATTTACACCATTAGCGCCAAATGATAATAATTTTGCAACAATATTTGTATAAAAAACACCTGCATGTTTTCTTAGAGCATCCATAATCACTTTAGTTAGATTATCATAACCTCCTCCTTTACTGACTTGATGTAAAAAAATCAATACATGTAAACAACACCAATCTTGAACAATGTAACGATGATATGGAATCCACGATTGATTATCAATCATGGTAATTTCATCACAGGAAAAAGCAAGATACCTTGAACTTGCAACAATCTATTACATTTTGTTAAAACTTGCTTGAGTAAGCATTTGGCCATTACTTAACTAGCAGAATTGTTCCATTGATGTTTAGGGTTTAAGGGAACATTGTGAAAAAAAAACAATGGTTTAATGGCCTCAAACTCCAACATAGGACGACCCTATTATAACATATGCAAAATGGTGGCAAATTGTTGCCTTTTTCTTCCTTTTTCCCCCTTCAAGCCTCCCTAAATCACTTGTTCAACAATGGAAATATGACTTCATTGAAAAATAAATTACCTCATTCTTGGCTTGGGTGCATTTCTTGTTCTCATAAAACTCCCTTTCTTTCTTACCCAAACGTGGCATATTTCAAACTACTTTTGTCTTTTTCACATGCTTTTCAAGCATGTTCGATTTAGGACCCAAAATAACTTCCTTTCCCTTCACATTGAACACATAATGCACTTCACATGGTTAATATTTCCAAAATCATTGTTGAACACTTCTGCCCACGGAAACTATGTAGCCCAGATGTCTTTGCACTTGCAAGAGGCATCATAGTTTTTATTAGATTTCTTCAACAATGGTTTGTCATTTCCATTTGCCAAAACTTGGATCTCATACAAATTAGGTGCAATAGGGGGAATGAAGGTTGGTAAACCACCCGAGCACACCAATTGCCCAATAGGATTATTGTTCTTTGATTTTGAGTTTGATGCAACCTTGTTGCCGCTCAAGCTTGCCTTAGAAGAAAGCAATGTTAGAAACTTAGGTGGGATCACCAAAGGAGATTCATCGTCAAGATTATGATTGAATTTAAAGAAAAAAGGTAAAATTGTGTTACTTACTTCACACTTTTCATTCCTTGTTGAAGCCATCAAATTCACACAACATGAACTTCAAAAGAGATTTGTTGTGCACATTGTTCACATTACACACTGTACTTAAAAGCCACAAAGTCCAAAGTCCACACACAAATTGTCTAGTGCTTATAAAAATTTGTAATGTTCACAACTTCACAACTCAAAGAAAAAACAAACAATAATGCAAATCTCATGACATTCCATAGTTTAGTCTACTCCACAATGTTCACTGTTTAAAAAACAAACAACGAACAACCCGATTTCCAAAGAAAAAACAAGGAGAAAACGAAAACGTACCTGCATTTCAAAGTTTGGCAAATTGGCATTCACGACATCACATTTAAATTTGATGATGAAAATAACGCACCTTTAGTACTTCACATCAATGATCATAATGCCATAAGCTTGAAGCTCTTCCATTCCACCTCATGTTCATGGTGATGGTTGTTCCATAATGAACACAAGGAATTGTGATAGACGACACAAACCTAATGCGATTTGTGGCGAAGGATCCATTATTCATGGAATTCATCGACGATTAGCTTAAATCTAATGGTGCAAGCTGATGATGGGCTCCACATCACAACCAACTAGATTAAGCGATTTATGTTAAGGTTTCCATTGTAAGGTGGTAATTGAGCTCTGCGAATGTGACGATATGTGGCGATTTAAAATTTTTTCCTTTATTTTTCATTTAATGGATTTCATAAGGCACTTTCTTCCATTGCTTTTTGGCAAATTTTCACCAATAAAAAAAAGGTTGAAGTCCACCCATTTGAGGCATTTGAAGTGGACTTGGTGCAAAGTTTGTTGAACCATGAGCCCAAAAAACCATTATTGGTTGGATTTCTTTTAATACTTATTTTTAAAATTTTAAATGAAGTTTTCTCAATAGTTTTTGAATCGAAATATGTATTTGTGCAATTTGTTTACCCAATTGTTGGTGATTCATGTGTATGCATTATTTTTATAAAATTTATTTCTAATTTTTTTGGAAAGTATATGGATTATGTGTTATATGAGCATACTTTATTCCATGATTGTAAAAGGTGCTAGCATTTTATTATACAAAGCTAAAATATGAGAAGAAAGTCCTTTCAAATTTGAAGGGCATATAAAGGGGGCTTGAAAATGCATGCAACAAGAGCCTTATGAATGCCCAAGTTCTATGCCCTTTGCCCTTTGAATGGCCCTATTCATGCCTTGGTATGCCCTATGCCCTTTGAAATACCTATGCAAGAACACCCTATGAAAATGAAGAAAGTGAAGAAAAATAAAATGAAAGGAAAATGTTGAAGAAGAAAGGAGAAATCCTGAACCAATATAGTTTTTTAAAATTACATTACACTTTTCAAGTAAAACTCACACATAAATGATTTTTGAATTTCCATGGGACAGCCTTTGGATGTTGTTTGAGGTCTTTCAACATTTTCATGGTCACAATCCCTCACCATACTACAAAGGGGGCTTAGTTGTAATCTTCTCCTTTGGGCTGGTTATATATGTTACAAGAGTAAAACTTAGGGCAAAGGATATGGGATAAAGTGAAGAGCCATTGGGAACACATTGGGAACCAACAAAACAAAAATTGGGAACACACAAGGAACACATGTTCTTTGCCATTTTTGGCCTGGGCTAATGGCAAGGCCATGAACTATGGGTGTATGTTGGCTTGTACACTGTACTTTGGATGAAGCATGGCCTTCAAATACTCTAGTATGATGGCATCTAGCACTCATATATATATATATATATATATATATATATATATAAATTTTTTTTTAATTTTTTAATTTTTCAAAGAACAAATTTTTGGAGGGCAAATAGAAATATTCAGGAGTATTTTATTTTGATATGGAGTCTTAAATAAAACTAATCAATTATTGGACAGACATGTGTTGAAGCTGCCCATGTACTTTGATAGTATGAAAACTGGGTTGAAGCAGTAAATTTGCTCAGGATAGACCAGTCTCCACAAGGCAAAATAGAAACATTTGACAGCTTCTAGTTGGCCAGCCCGAGTTGTGGCATTTAAATAGTCTCTCACCTTAGTCTATCCAATTTTTCATGTTTATGGGTGCAACTATGTAAACAATGATCACTCTATTTTGGATGTGATAAACATGGGTAGGGGCCCAAATAGAGAGTGTGTGTGGGTGGGTTTGCTCTACAGCATTTAAATTAAAATTTCATGCTTTTTTGAGGACTTTGATGAGCCAATGGGTCTTGAGACAGATTATAATTGCAAGAATTCAAGAAAAGGAAGTCACTTTGATACCCAGGCATTTGTGCTTTAACTAGAGCCATGAAGAACTGGTAAGATTTTATTTTATTTTATGTTATTTTGGTGATGTATGGGGAGGGTGCATTACCCCTCAGTAGAATTTTGGTCTTGACAAAGGATGGCAGCTTATGCCTAAGTTCCTCATTATGAGAAGCCGTATGTGAAATGCCACCTACAACCATTACAACCATTTGTGATGACCATTAGGTTATGGCTTTCATGATCATTCAGATAAGGGGAGGGATTACAATCAAGGCATTGCATCAAGCCATAACCAAGGGTGGAGCTTGAGGTCTAGGGTGAAATGCCTTGATGGCAGTATCTCCCTGGATGTAACAATCAAGAGCTTTGCCTGGATTATTCCAGGCCAAGCTTCTACTTCATTGTAACTAGTGTAACATGTGTCGTTGGCCCGTGTGTGAACACATTATTTTATTTTTCACATTTTCAGAATTTGAAAATTTCTAAATTCAGCAATGTGAACACATTGAAGGGTCAACTGATTTTTCATTTCAAACCCAATTCTTGCAATTTGTTTGAATTTCCAGTAACAAAATCCACTCAAAAATCAATATCGTCCACACCTTAGCTCTGAAAATTGTGAAATGATCTCTATTAATTTTGACTTGACAAGGGCTTTCCAACAACACCAAGAATGCCCCCAAATTCCAATGCAATTTTCAGTTTCAATTTTATTTAGTTTTCATTGAGAAAATGATTCAATAATCAATAGCTTCCACACCGCAACTCCAAACAGTTTGAAACCAAGTCAATGCACCCCTATTTATCGAGAGCTTTCTGAAGATGCCAAGAGTGCAGCATGAAGTGCCATGGTTTGGGAGATTTTAGTGTGACAAAACAAAATAAACTACCATGTTTCATAGATCCAAGGGCTTTCCAACAACACCAAGAACACACCCAAATTCTAATATGGTTTCAATTCTATTTAGTTTTCATTGAGAAATGGTTCAATAATCAATAGCTTCCACATTATAGCTCCAAAAAGTCTCAACCAAGTCAGTGCACCCCTACTCATCAAGAGCTTTCCCAAGATATGAAGAGTGTGGCATAAAGTGTTATGGTTTGGAAGATCTTGTGTGACACAACAAAACAAACTACCTTGTTTCATAGATAGAAGCCTATTTAAATGGGGTCTCTTGTACCATAATACAAGTGTGAGTGGGATCTTCCATGTAACCATCCGACAACCCAAAAAATCAGGATATTTTGGTGGGTAAGGCCTTCTGAATAACAATGGCAATTTCCTTGTACAATTGTTATGAGAACATAACATGCAAATCACAATGCAACCAAAATCCCTAGAAAAACAAACTAAAAAAATTTGCTTCCAAAAAAAAAACCCCCTAAATTGTAAGTCGAATATGCCATTCAAAATGTTGTACTCACCTTAGAGCCCTTCAAAGTGCATGAGACACACAGCCTTGTGCTTCCAAAGGTCTTGTAACAACAACAATGCATTAGAACTAAAAGACCCCATCAAGGTTAGAAGAACCCAATTGCACTAGGCATTTGGATTTATGATGAGGTTTTTTTTGTTTCATGTGTTTGGGCTTTGGCCCCTTTAGCCTAGTTTCATTTGCATGATATTTATGCTAATGGTCTTTTAGCATGCTATGATTTTACACCTGAACTAGCACATTACTTAGGATTCAACAAAAGATGGCCTTTTTATTTCCCAAGCAAACTACATTTGTTGTGAAAAGCTGGTGACTTATTTGAGGTGTATAGAGGTGCACAACACAAATGATTGTCCTATGAACAAGCTTTATGAGTGGGTTGTTAGCACCAATTGTACAAGTTGCAACTTGTCCAATGTTGTTGTGCCTTTTTAATTGTTTCAAAAACTAAACTATGTTAATTGTCATGAATAAGCTCCTAATCAATTTGATTTTATGAACCCCTAGGCAATGGCTTTTCAAGCAACCATCATGATCACAAGAATGAGTTAAAGGATAGTAGACATGGCTTATCCATACATATCATTCCCCAATATGCCTTTTGGGCATGAAGTTAGGTGGGGATCTAGTCATGCCTTGCTTGCACATGGTTTTGTAAATTTGTGACAATTGTTAATGAAAGCTTGCTAAACCATGCTTCCAACCATACTAACACATGTTATCTATTTCAAGAATTTTGAAGAGAATACTCTAGCACCAAAGGAAACAAATGCATAAAAATATATGGGCAAGAGATGGATCCCATCTAGCAATAGTTAGATAAGTAGGTAGGATATATGTTAAGAGTTTAATATTAAATAATTAATTAAGTTGCAATTAAATTATCTTAAGCTAGGTTAATTTAAGTAAGTGGTGTAATGGTTGGTAAATTCAAAATCAATTCAAGTTGAACATGGTTTCAAATATTTTGTGGATTTGGTATAAAAATTCAAAAGTTGTGGTTTCAAATCACTTTTAAATCATCAAAGTGATTTGAGACTTCAAAACATATAATGTTGTTGCTTTGCAAGATTCTTTTTATATTTTATGTAATTTTTGTTTGTACACATTGTTGCGTGAATTCTATTATGTATTTTGGGCTTGGATTTTTATGTATTATAAAGTAGTAGTTCTTTTGAATCACCAAAAGTTAGTCTAGTTTGTTAATCCAAAAACTAGATTTGTTGTTGTGTTTTGCATTGAGTTTTTAGTGCTCATGTTTTGCATGGGATTTTGTCTAGTACTTGTTATGGAAGTTTCATTTTGTTTCACAATGTTTGTGGTTTTTTCATTTTTGTGTAAACACTAAAGAGATTTGCAAGTAAGGTATTTCTTGGTATGTTTTTTGAGTTCAAAAAACTCATTTGAAGATTTTGATGTATTTAGTTTTGGTTTTCATGTATCATTTTTTGAGGAGTTGAATTTCATAGGTGCCTTCTTGTACCCAAAGTGTCAAAAAAAAAATTAACAACGAAAGGTCCCAAGTCTTTTTCCTCTCATTCTTTTTCATTATACATCTCTTTATTTCTCTTTCCCTTTCTTTCATGATTGTCGTTAAAGGTCACTATGTAATATTAGTTCTTGTAGTAAAGAAAGGAGGGGGAGGAGGCACCACTATCAATGGGCTCCTCTTTATCAACAATAAGTGGGATTGGGAGGGGGGGGAGTGGAGGAGCAACCTCCTTGTTGTTGACTTTCAATTTTTCATCTATCCTTTTCCATCCAAGTTAATAGTTGAACATGGGTTCGTCACCACAAAAAAGGGGTTTTACAATTTTTTTGGAACATTTCAAGCTGTATGATCAAACAAAAATAAAATTTATTTATTTCAAATTTCATTTTGGAATTAATTGAAACTTTCATTAAAAATTCATATCTTTTACATATGGTATCAAATTGGGGTGTTGTCCTTGCATTGAATATTTGGAAAGGAGACCTATAGATGTGCAAAGTTTCAACTTGGAGAAATAATTTTTTCACATGCATAAATAAATTGGTGTGCATGGAATTAATTTTCATCAATTTTTTCACATATCGACACTTGTGCCAATAAGCACCCATTTTCATAACCCACATGTGGTGGAATGTCACACTATCAACATTTATGGAATGCCACATCATTGACTTTTGAATTTTTGTCCTAATTTCTAAGTCAAAATTACAAAAATTAAATTTTTTATTGTATGAAAAGTTCATTCACATTTTGTGTTGTTTGGGGTTACACATGTGGTTCATTTTTACTATTGGAATAATGTTCATAAGTCATTGAATCTAGGGAGTGCAGGGCGGTGTTGTTTTGTTCGAAAATCAAATGAGGTGCACAACTTTTGGATTGGCATTCCTCACACTTATGCATATTGCAATGCAAGATCCTTTCATTGAAAGGTTGCATGCCTTCCTTCATTTAAGCAATTAACCTCAAGGGTTATAATTGGTCCAATTAACGATTGAGATGGGACAAGGTTATTATTTAGTTTGTTCATTAATTGTAAGTCCACTTAACGTCATAAACATAAATTTCAACAGTAAATATGTTTATTTAATTGGGGGTTCTAGGTTATCACCCTCTGTTGGTGTTATTGCAATTTGCATTTAGAAGTGATGATTGGATCAACTCCTTTGTTTGATTGTGGTAATGAAATTGGGTTGATGATTGGTAAACCATATTTGTTGTGTTCATAATGATTGTCACTTTTGTTTGGCCCTACAGAATGTTCGTGGTGGGTGCAAGCACCTTGAATTAAGGTTAGGTTAAACCCACAAGTTCAACATCCTTTAGGAAATAAGGTTTGGAACCCATGGTTTAAGGTTAAAGTTCATTATGGAAATGTCACAAGTTTCCAAGACAAGGGACATTTCAAGTGGCATTGATGGGGTTATTAAGTAGGGGTGTGGTTCAAGCTGCCAATGCCACCATCTTCAACATTCGAAAAAGATTCCTTGAACTTAGATTTGGATATACATTTGATCCAACCCATCACACCATTGTTGTTGGATGAAATGTATGGAATCACCAAAGGGCCTTGCCAATATTTGAAAGAAATTGGCACCATCAAGCTAGATGATTTCATCTTGGAATTTGATAGTTGATGTGATATGCAACAAATGTGGGATCCCCAACTATTCATGTCTTTCATTGCCTGGGAGGGGTTGTTTTAACATCTTGAAGGGCCACAAATGGATGATTTCCATGAATTTTGGCACACCTATGAAACATAAATTGTAGATTGCCAATTTAACTAATCACCCAATTATGTTTCCATCATTATGGGTATTATGGCCCCAAGTTTTGCCTCAACTTTCATATGATAGAAAAATGTGTTGTGATGTTAGGTTTCAACAAAACCATTGCAAGCATTCTTTCATCTTATATGCAACCATCAACCCCACAAACAATGTGGTTAATGAAATAAGGCCACACCACAAAAAACCAAGGCGGCCAAACAAGAACAAGGTAATGTTTTTCATCCTTTTCCATGGAATAGTGTGTAAAAGATAAATATTGGAAGTGCAATGGGTTGCATTGAAAACAATATTGCCTTAATCCATTTCAAGCCACCTAAAAGATAAATATTAGAAGTGCAATGGGTTGCATCGAAAACAATATTGCCTTAATCCATTTCAAGCCACCTATGTCAACCTTAACCTTAGCTAACCATGTTCATATTACAATGTTTATGGGCATGATGTGAATCATCATTTAATTATTTTATATTAAGAGTTACAACATAATTAATCACAAATTGCCAATGTTGGTAAACCCTAGAAGAAAAGTGGCAATTTGTGATTGGTCCTTGTGACTAATTTTTGGTCGCAAACAACATTTATGACTAAAATCCCATATTCACATTGTACATGGTGCATGTGACATTAATCACAAACGACAAGGATGTTAGATGGAATAAAAGCCAATGAAATACACTTTCATCTATTGATCGTTTGTATATGTATTATCACATGCGACTAGGATGCAACTATTTTGGTGAACAATTAAAGCAAATGGTATGTTGCCATAGTGTGTCCCAACTTTTAATTATTTAAATCATGTTTTGTTATAATTTTGAAATTATTTAAGACATCCAATTTGTATGTTTGATCGTTTTATATCATGACATGGTCCAATAATAATTTGCCACATGGCATACTAGCATATTTTAAGAACCAAACAAATAGGTAGGTAGGTCTAGGTGGGTGGATAGGTAAGTATGTAGGTTAAGGAGGTAGGTAAATTAAGGGGTAGGTACATAAATATTTCTATTTTATTTTGGGTTTAGCTTTTAAAGTTAAGCTTTCATTGTGAGAAATTATTTCCACAAAAACTTCAATACCCTACAACTAGAGCTTTGAAACAATTAATCTACAACTTTCCCATAAATAATGGCAAATTACGAAATAAAATGTCACGTCAAAAATCCATGGATTCATGTTGTAATTGCATATTAATCCCAAGGTGGATTCTTATATAGATGATTATACACACCATATATATGATTTTGGTCAACCATGTTTGACTTTATTAACAAGTTGCATGATATTCACAAATGACAACTATATTATAACTATAATAAATGAAATGTTCATTAATAACTTTTTTGTGATTACTTTACAATTAATATATTAAATCTTTGTGCAGTTACCCAATTATTAACTACAGTAATAATAATAATAATAATTATTATTATGATTATTGTAGGTTAGGTTAACATAACCTAGCCTTGCATAACTAAAAGTTATTAATTAATAGCTAAATTAGGGTATTATTTAATAATAAATAACATTAATATTACTATTACACATTAGTATTAATATTTTAGATTAATATTTAATATTATTAATTATTAATTACTATGAATTATGATAGTTAATATACCTCTAATAGATAAATTAAGGTAAACTACCCATCATCAATTGTTGGCCAGTGATTAAACAATTTTGGGTTTTTATTGTTCTTTGTTTATTTTGTTTAATGTAAAGCATCATGTGAACACCAAGGTAAGTTTTACATTATATGTTTCAATTCAAGAAGCAAAGGAACAATATAAAAGAAGCACAAAGGATGTCAAAATCACATAACATGTTTTTTTTAATAATGACATTTTAATTAGAAACCTCATATCTTCTTTGTTTCTTGCTTGTTTTCAACGATCTACAATGTTATGGGTGCACCAAGTTAAGATTTAAATTAATTATTTGAATTTAGGGGTAAAGGAACAACACAAAATAACCACGAAAAAGATGAATGTGCTGAAATTTTAAACTTGAATTAGGTTGATGACCAAACATTGACCCCACTTACTTTTGACAACCATATTTTCCTCATTTGGTGTCCTTTTTGAACAATCTAAACAACTATAGGTGCACCAAGTCTAGGTTTAAAAAAACCTTTTGCATTTGAAAAACAAAAGGACACTGTATTAAGATCTAAAATTCTATGATACTTTAAATGTTCGTTCACTGACTTGTTTTATAGCAAGCAAATAAGTTAAAACTAAAATGCAATTAATTTTTTTATCCCATATTTTTTGTCCTACCTTTCAAGTTTTTAATGTATATAACTAAATGCAATGGGAGTATTAAAAAATAAATGACATTTGGAATGAACCAATAAAATAAAGTTTGACCTTAAAGGTTAAACCCAAAATAAAATAGGATTATCGCAAATGACATACCTACATAACCTAAAAAATGTAGGTAGCAATGCCTACCTACTTTAGGCTTACCTACCTATTGTTAAGCACCATGTGACAACATCTTATTGTCCTTATGTTGAATGATTTAAATTTAATCAATAAAATATTTAAAATCAAAATAAGTTTCGAATTACCACATGTCCATTGATCATTTGTTAGCACATCATTACTCATCAACACATTGTGCCTCCGTAGTTGCAACATAATTGCACAAGTTGCATATGTATACAATTTCATATACAAGAATTGTGCTCTTGCAACTTGCTCGATAAAATTCAAGTTGTAAAAATACACCAAGTTGTAAATGGTTGTTGCAACTCAAAATTGCAACTAAAACCCACTTGTAGGCCTAGTTACAAAACACTTATTTTATCATAATGTTTTTTAGTTGGTTCATTTTTTGTCACATGGCTTTCAATGTGAAAGTGTAAGACAAAACACCTTCATTATATAATCTTCAAAGTGGAAATGAAGGACAAAACCTATGGGATAAAATTTGAAATTACAACTTAGTCACAAATTAGGTTACAACTAAAATGTTTATCCCATATCCTTTTCCTTTATATATATATATAGTAAGTAAATGACTAAATAACTAACTAATTAGAAGTTATCAATTAATATGTATTATTGATTATTTTAATAATATACTATTATTTCATTAATTTAATTTAATTTAAAATATTTAAAAGTCAATAGGAGTAATAATTGTATAAATAATAAATTTTAATAATATTATATTTTGATATTATCACATTTTTATAACTATTATTTAATGATAATATTGATATTTATATAAAAAAGGAGGTACAATATTATTATTATGTAATATGACCATATATGATAATCTGAATTTTTAGATTAATTAGCACAATAGTAATAATGGTATGATATTATTAAAAATAAATAACTGAAATTATAATCATAATTGTTATTAGTTTTATAATTTTAATTATTAATTATAATAATCAAGTTTTAATGATGATAATAATAAAAATTTCGGTAGGTGATAAACCTTGGATACACTAGTGATATAGCTTTAATGTATTTCGTATATTTTAAGTACAACTTTAATATATTAAAAATATACCTACATACTTTTATGTATGAAATTGATATATTTTACTTCATTATAAACACATGATACATATGATTTTAATACACCCTTTATACATACTTTCATTATACATTTGCACATCTTAGTAGGCCTTTATACCCTCTAAAATACCTTTAATAGGATTTAAGATACCCATAAAATTTTAATTATTTTTGCTTACATGTGCAATTAATAGGACATATGTGGCCCTTTTTGGATGATAAATAAATAAAAAGTTGTCCTTTTGGAAGGATGAAAAAGCTATAATCACAAATAATTCTAGTGTAATTGCAACCATGATCATATATAATAAATAGTTGCAAAAATGACCAATGGTAATCATAAACAACATTTAATTTCATGTAGTCACAAATAGATTGGTTAAAAAACCCCATATTTCTTCTAGTGTAAGGGTCAAGGTTTTGGGGAAAAAAGGAATAAAATGATGAAGAAAGGGTTGGTCACCAAGCCAACTCTAAGCCAACCCAACACTATGGAAAGGAAATTCCTATGGAGGCCCTAATTATAAACATGGCATCACAAGTGAAACCCAATGCACTTATTTCAAAGAAGGCAATGGAGAGAGAAAACATGCCATCCTAGCCCAGTTGCGTACCTATGATACTTTTACGGAGTTGAATTTTCAAATTCAGTGGCTCCAAATGAGTTTATGCCGAATATTTCAAGAGATCATGAGTCATGGGAAACATATGGTGGAAACCATCATGGGTTTTCAAATCTTGTTGAAATGTTTTTGATGATTGCAAAGGTGACAAGAATGAATATTTGAATGCCAAAACCATAAAGTGTTGATGAGACACTAAATCGTCAACATGGTGAGGTTCAACATCAATAACTTGCCTACCATGAGTGTAGCTAGGTCATGAGCCATGAGCTATGAGGTAAAAACATAGGCTCATGGTTTGGTATTATTCATTTTCATCATCCATTACATTCATCTACATTCATTAAATATTTTCATCCACATTCAATTAACTAATATCAAAATGTTAGTAAAGTGTGTGTTGTTGTTACTCTTTTGATAAAATGGTTTAGTGGGTAGCTTCTTATTCTTCCCCCCAAAAAGGTTATGAGTTCAAACCCATCTTAAGAAAAGCCAAAGGCATGTAGGTTGGGGGCAAGGGGGGGCAAAGGGCAAAGGTTATAAAACCAAGGCCTTTAAAAGGCCGAATTGGCCAAATTGAAATTTTGATTTTAAATTTAAAAAAAAAAAAAAAACCTCTTTTAGCATTCTTGTTTCTAAAATCATAATCTTCTATGCTTATATAATATGTGTGCAATTGAAAATATATATATGCCAAATATGAAATCTGATTTTTTATTTGTTTTTTTTTTCCCCCCGATTTTGGCATCCTTTTTTAAAAAATCATAATGGTCCATATGTATATAATATATGTTAAGTCCGAAACAAAATATAAGCCAAATCTAAAATCAAAATTTTAAATAAAAATTCTTCCATTTCGGCATTCTTGTCTTTGAAGTTATAAGGTCCTTGTGCCTACATAATAAGTGCACAATATAAAACAAAATTTAGCCCAAATCTGAAATCTGATTTTTAAAAAAAATTTAAATTTATTTTTGTTTGGCATCTTGTTCTTCAAACCTTCATGATCCATGGGTATATAATATATGTACAATCCAAAAACTAAAACTAAATACAACCCGAATATAAAATTTGATTTTTCACTTTAATTTATTCCATTTTGGCATTCTTGTCTTTAAAATCATGATGGTCCATTCCTACATAATATATGTGCAATATGTAATAAAATGTAACCCACATCTAAAATCTGATTTTGTGTTGATTTTTTTTAATTGTCCCATTTTGACATTCTTGTCATTAAAATCATAATGGTCCATGACTATATAACACATATGCAATAAATAAATAAAATACAACCCAAATCTAAAATCTGATTTCCAGTTTTTTATTTTGTTATTTTGTTGTTTTGGCATCTTATTTATCAAATCTTCATGATGCATGACTATACAACATATATACAATCGAAAACAAAAAATAGGATTCCATGTCCAAAACCATTTCACAAATTGAAACCATCCATTAATTGCATTTGGGGTACAAAAAAACCACTTTGTAATACCTATAAAAAAACTTTTGAAATTTTGTTTTATATTCCTACGAAAATGCCAATGACCCATTTGAAATTGATATTTTTTAGCGAGTGGATATATATGATTCTTTATTCACTCATAAATACAAAAGACATTTAGACATTATTGGAAAAATGTCCATAATTTTTTTGTGGCATTTTGGTGTTAATACTCACACATACATTGTTGGAATAGGGTTTGGAATTATTAATTTGCTAGAACTAATAAAAATATGACCACCTCTTAAATGAAATTTAGAGCTCCTACCTCCTTTCACATTAATGTGAAAATCATGAATTTTGTTTGTTTGTTAGTTAAAAATATATTTTGACAATTTTGCCTTACTAGCCACAATCCTAACAACATCTTAAATGTTTATTCTAAAATGCACTTTTGAATTTTTTTCAACAACCTAAGTTCCAAAACTCATAATTTTAAATCTTTAGCATCAACATGGTTTCTCAAAACACCATTCTATAATTTAAAACTTCATTAATTCAAAAATAGTTGTTAATTAGTGATGGTTTCAATTTATGACTTTTTTCCAACATCTAATTTTTGGTGGTGTGTTATATGTATCCATTAGATGCATTCATGTGTGTGGATCAATGTTGTAGTGAATTTATTATTGATGATTTAACTATTAATGAATTTGATTAACTATTAATCAATTCACCTATCCATAACAACTTGTCCCCATTTATTAAAAGGTTGCCCATTTTCACCTTGGTAAATTTGTTCAATTTCATTCAAAATCTAATGAAACACATAATGAACTTGAACACATATTGGTGTAGTGTGTGGTATTACAATTTGGCATCCAAGTTTGGAAATACCATTATGTGGAAAAAGATCCACAAGCTAGACATGCTTCCATGCATTATGTCATGATGTAATTACAATGATATCCTGATTTATTACCAACATTAGTGATACAAGGTTACCAATGTTTTTTACCAAACAACATCACGTTGTTAAGGGTGCCAAATTGGGCCAATTGATTTCATCATCTCAAGGTAGTTGTGCTAGAGTTTTTCACGCATTAATATTAGCCAAGGGACTTTGGACCCCGTATTAAAATTATTTTGGGAATATATTTGAATTTTGCAATATTTGCAAACGACATAGATGCACTTGTGGGCATATTTGTTGGAAAATGTTTCATCATTGGGATATTCTTGACTAATTGTTTTGGTGGCATGGGAAAAAATAGGCTTGGATTAGTGAGCCAATGTAGGTGGATGTTGTAACAATTGGTTCACATGCCCATCACTTCTGATGATTGTGGATTAATTTAACACAATCAAATGTGATTTCTAATGTATCAACTCATCCCAAAGTCATCCACATGTTTGGTCAATGCCTACTAGATTTGCAAATTTTGGGGAAGGTCATGGATCTTAATTGCTTCACATGCATTTTTAGTTTGGTCTTAGTAGAACAGAAACGTTTTGCCCAATCACACCCACCCATTCCACCCCATCTTCCACATGTTACACCTCTAGCTAAGACAACCATGTTAATGCAAGGAGGGGGTTGATGTTATGACAAATCAAATTGGACATCCTTGTAGATTATGGGATCATGACTGCTAAGGGGGATTTTTGGTTGTTATGTAGAAAAGAAGTTAATGATGTGGGGGCATTATGACAATGTGGCACTTCCCAACATTTTGTGTAACAATCATAGGCCATGCTCTTAACCTTGGGTGATGGGGATAATTTGTCATCCTAACCCAAAGTACATGTGATAGTAGAAATATGGGAACTAAAGATTAATTTAGCAATTATAGAAGGTGAGATGGATTAGGCATGATGATTATTAAAGGATTACACTAAAGTACATGGGAATTTGGCCAATTGAAAGGATAAGAACTTTGCATTGTATTATAAGATGATAATCCAAATTTTGGGTGACCTTATAGGTTTAATGAATTAGAGAAAGCTTTGGTACAAGCTTGGATATCATGAGAGGCAACTGCTATAAATAAAGGCTTAACAAAATTGTTGTGAAAATGAAACTATCCAAAAATTAACTATACAATGTTTGATGGAACTATCTAGGAATGAATATCTTTAACAACAATGATGCCAATCAAGAAAAACATTTTTAGAAATTGGACTAAGTGCTTCAACATGTGGTTTGGTTATTATTGGTTACCATTGAAGGAGGGTGACAAGGTCAAGACAACATTTTGGGGGACAAATGTTCATGGGAAAGACCAAGGCAAAGACCATCACATGTGTTCCCAAGCCATTCGATCTCAATTAGTTACAAACCATTTTTGGTCCAAATAATTATTATTGAAGATTTGTCAAAAGATTTAACAGCATTATTAAACTTTTGACATAGTTGATGAAAATCAACTTGGAGTACATATGGGGTGGGGCATAATAGTAAGCCTTTTAGGAATTGAAGGCCTAACTCACATTTGTTTTTATTTTACATTGACCGATACAAGGATGACCTTTCCAGTTACACATTCATTAGAATAGTTTGGGGTTGGGAGGCATGTTCATTCAATTGGATCGTGACAATCAAAAGTTTGTTGTGGCATGTGCCAACCAATCTAACAATAATATGAAAACCAATTAGTACAACTTTTATGAAGGGGAATGCCTTATTATTGTTTGGGCAATTGGGTGCAATCACAATCAAATGAGTTAGAAACCATGTCAAACAATCAAAAAATTATTAATTTTTTCAAATATATTTATTTAATGCCACTTTAATGTCATGTTGATCAAGGAAATTTGTGCTAAATGATTTATATGAATATTGAAGATTTTTTTAAAAATTTAATTTAATAAATTGAGTTTTGGCTTTAGTAAAAGATTTTTGAACTTAAACACCTCAGAATCAATTTTTATAAAGGTTAAGCACTCTTTCAATAAATAAAATTTGATGATATATTTTTTGAAATGATGATAATCTACCATTCACATATGAAAAGCATTCATAATTTGAAAATTATGGTATTTGAAAATTTGAAAAATTCAAAATAAAATTTTAGAATGTTCAAATTTCAAAAATCGGTCATAATGTGTATGACATATGAACAAAGTGTGGTTTATGATACAATAAACTAAAGCTTAAAACAATTATCATATTTTAACATGATTGAAATTATGATCATTTTTCAAGACAAAACGTAGAATTTGGAAAAAAATTGCACACATATTTATTCAAAAATAGTTAACATAGGTAATGTAATTTACTGGGGGAATCGTAAATATTTTAAAAAAAATGTTGGAAAAAATCTTTTATATGAAAAAGTCAAAATGTTAAAAAAAGGGCCATTTGTGGTTGAATCCTTTGTCACCGTTGGCTCATTTGATTCTCATTGCACCACGTGAAAATCCTTTAAGGTGTACCACATAGGATGAAAAGGACTTAGCCCTTCTTGTTGTCCTTTTTTGCCCTATATTCTGATCCCCATAAAAAATAATGAACCAAAAGTTATTAAATATTTTAGAAGAACCATATTTTAAACCATTACAATTCTAGATTACATCATAATCATTTATAAATGTGTTTTTACATGGTGAAAAATGACTAAGTAAAAAAGATAAAAAAATGTGATGTTTTGACAAGATTTTGATACACCTTAAACGAATTTGGACCCCACCCAATTTCATGATTTTAGTGTTATTTTTATGGTAGCCCCATTTACTTTGGTTACAAATCATTAGCTTTTAAAGTTTTTAATGGAATGAAATCAATTAGATAGGTGGGCATTTAGTGGTGGAGATGAAGATTTGGAAGTTTCAATATTAAGATGGCATGTTTCAACATACTTATGTACCTTGTTGGGATGTTATTAACATGGGTAATGGAGATGTTCATGATGTGGACATTGAATTAGAGGGTGATGGTGCCTTGTACATACATGAAGATGCACATGTTACTACATATTTGTAATTAAGTGAAATCCTAATTGAATTGACTCCTAATAAACATGATTGAATTATGCATAAAACCAAATGGTTTAAGTGGGAAGGGAATTCCCTTTTGTGGGTGTGGCCAAATGGACGAATGTGGGTAGTGTTTTGCCTAGAACAACACGAGGACATTATATGAGATGCTTTTGAAGAGTTGGGCCATTTTGGGGTCCAACATATTTATAACTTAAAATAAGCACAATATTGATGGTGAGAGATGCATCTATTGGTTCAACAATTTGTTTCATTACAAAAAAATGTGTCTAGGTCTGTTCGTCAAATATTTTCATTGGATTTTGAATGAATTATTGGTCCCATTAAACAAGACCTAGTGGGGATCCAATGGATTCATTGGTCCGTTGAACAAAGACTAGTGATTTGCACCCACATTTTGTAATGGTGTTTCTTAGTGTGTGGTATGTGATTGAATGTAGGCATTATTCAATGCACTTATAACCACTACTCGTCATGGGGCTTGGTTATAAGTGAAATTTGGATTTTTTCAGCCCACTAAATTTGATAGGTTGACATGATTGATACATTTTGGTTATGATCAAACATTTTTCATTACTGCATATGCAATTCTAGACATTGCTTTCATCATTTTCACTTTATTTTCTATTATTTAGTTTTGAGTTTAAAACACTAATTCTATTTAAACAAGATGTGTTGACGTTAGGCACGTGAACAATGAACATTTATGTTTCATGTGTAATGTCAATTGGTAATGGAAAATTTGGCAATCCCTCAACATTGGGATATGTTGCATTATGTCACTATTTGAGGAGGTGGTTATTGGCATTGAGTTCATAGATTTGAGTTGGCAAATTATGTATACCTATGGTAGACAATGATTACATTGGATGTGATTACAAGATGTGTTATTATTTGTGTGTTGAAGCTATTACCTTCTAAAATGTTATTGTTGAAGGGCCAAAATGGTCAAACATGAAAGGACCACATGCATATATAATTGCGCACTATGTCATCTTTCTAATGTGGATGGTCAAATTGACCCATCCTTATGTGTTGCCCCTATCAATCTTTGATGTATGTTGTATGCATAATCTTCAAGGGCATCGATTATGTTGGTGTGTGATTAATATTCTAGAGGTTGGCATATGGGATGCCTAATGCTACTTTTGGATGAAGTACATGTTGGAAAATGGTTTTGTCCTTGATGCACAAAATAACTTTAGGAATTTTTAGAGTTAAATGGTAGGGAATATTTAAAGTTTTTCGCCATTGTGATGCACATTTGGCTACGGTTTGGGGGATTACAATTAGTTGAGTAATGATGGGACTCACATTTGCACCCAACTTATTAGTCCTTCCATTTTAGAACTAAGGTGTTCATTTTGGTGGATTCATAGGAGGAATTTCTTACATTATTATTTGGTTTAAAAGGACCTTAACTTTAAATAAGGGGGTAGTTTAGATGTGATGCACCATTTAGGTGGTTCATGTCATTTGTTTGATGTGTGTGTGACATTGATAGTTGTAGGCACCGACATGATAACATATGAGAACTATTAAAAAATTATGTTAAGTAATTATTAACATTGCATTTATACTAGCCTTAGCTTGGTTAATTTAAATAAATAGCTTAATGGTTGATTATCTTGGAATAATTCATGTGTGAATGGGGTTTGGCATATTTCGTGGATTGTGTATTAAAACCCAAGACTCCAACACACATAATGTTGCAAGTTTTCTTGTGTTTTGGGCAAGTTTTGTTTATGTGGATTCTACTACATATCTTGGGCTTGAATTCTTGTGTATTGTAAGTGAGTAGTTTTTTTGGGTTTAGATGTGATGCACCATTTAGGGTGGTTTATGTCATTTGTTTGATGTGTGTATGGACAATGATAAATGTAAGCAACAATATGATACATGATAACACATGACATATATAAATGCGTTCTATGTGGGGCTTAGGGTTTAATGCAAAACATTTGGTGGTTTTTTGGTAGGTAAGTGCATGTAGATGGTTAATACACAACTTACCACCATGGTTGGCTATAGAACTGAAATACAATGGAAAAGTGTTTGTTGTCCACATGACATCCAATTTGCATGGTGTGCTAGTGGATGCTTGTTCACTTTGACCAGAAACTTGAGTCTTTCATGGTCTTACATGTGAATCAATTAAAGACAAATATATTGTAGTACCTTAATAGATTCGGCACTAATTATTATTTTTTAAATTGTCAAATTAAAAAAAAAAATTTGCATAAAATGTTAAAATTTCAAAATTTGGATAATCACATGCAAGTCCATGGGGGGAGGGGCTTGGGTGGGGCGGGGGGGGGGGGTTTTTTTTTTGAGTTTTATATACGTATGGTTACAACCCACCACAATACGTAAATTATTTGCCCAACACCC
>Ga0116227_10002877_pt1 | contig 38751 bp, 36 predicted proteins | sample S1TSphgellanicum_FD_89693 | JGI IMG/M metagenome (GOLD analysis project Ga0116227, IMG submission 89693) | Host-associated microbial communities from peat moss isolated from Minnesota, USA - S1T2_Fb - Sphagnum magellanicum MG | ecosystem: Host-associated > Plants > Peat moss > Unclassified...
GTTTACCCATTGCACTGAGGGACCCTGTTTTCCTCACAAACAAACCAGACACTGAGTGATACCCATCACACTGAGTGATTTTTCCTGACACTGAGTGATACCCATCACACTGAGTGATTTTTCTTGACACGGAGTGATACCCATCACACTGAGTGATTTTTCCTGACACTGAGTGATACCCATTACCCTGAGTTTTCCAGCCAATAGGATATCGGACTGAGTTCCAGCCAATAGGATATCAGACGGACGGACACACACCGATTCTTTTATATATATAGATTGTTGCTGCTCTCTGTGCACAGTTTTGCGCATGTGTCAACTGTCAATGTGGTTTGAAACACCATTGTTTACACAGCAAAACTAATGTGCATGTATAATGTGGTGCAGACTGAAGGCTTGCTGAAAGATTATGTGACAAGAATTCAGGAATTGGAGTGTGAGCTGATTCAGATGCAGAACTCAAGGTTTCCATCAATTGGATCCTTGAGGCCTGTCTCTTCTCAATCCTCTGACAGCTTTGAAGACAGTGTGTCAGGAATAGAGTTTGGAGGTGTAAACAGTGATGGAAGCATTTTCTTAACGTCTGGTAAGACATGTGTCAATCTCAGACACTATTTAAAGGGTGTGCTCTTCATTTTCTCATTTTCATTGTTTGCAACTCTTGACCATTTAATTAGAATTGTTTGCCTACTTCATGAAGACGTGTACAACAAACAACTGTGCACACACAGGTGATTCTTCTTGTGAAGCTGAGACTGTTGTGGTGGCCAAGGAATGGGGTCGCATGACATTGCAAGAGAATCTTGACAAACAACTTCGAGAGCTTAACATTCGCCTTCAGCAAAAGGAGGTTAGCAATATGTGTCCCTTTCAAAGTTTGAGCTCTGAGATGAAGACACTGTTAGATAGCTCTTATTGTAACCCACCCTGCATAGCCATTTAGCCATAAACTGTTAGCCACAAGGGTACAATCTCAGCATTGCTGGAAGTTGGGAGGATTTTTGTTCTTATGTGTTGCCACATGGTGCAGGCTGAGATGAAGACATTTGAGAGATTTGATCCTGAATACCTAAGGCTGCAGTATGAACGGAAGCTTGAGGAACTAGAAGAGGAGAAGAGATCTTTGCAGGTAAAGTTTTGCATTTCATTTGTGACAGTCTGTGGGTTTGTTTCTGCATCACCATTACAATCTGGCAAAGCATTCTGTGGCAAACAGCATTGTATGTCTTTTCATGTCATAGTTTTGTCCATCATTTGGTGGATACATTGTTTGTTACCACAATCAAGGCACATGGTGACCATTCATGAACCCAATGCAGACTGCCACTTACTCAATGTGTGTTTCTGGCCTGCTCAGGGGGAAAGAGACAGGTTGATAGCAAATCTTGAAACTCTTGCGAATGCAGCTGATCAGAATGTGCAAATGGTACAAGAGGTGAGCATGCAGAAACAGAAGCAGCTGGAACCACATATACAATCCGACCACAAAAGATTCTCTCGCTACTATGGCAGAAAGCAGTTGACTGCAGCATGTCTGTTGACAGGCTTACTCCAGATCTCAGTAGCATTGAGTTCTCCACTGCTGTCACTAGGGGCAGATAGACTTGAGAAAGAAGCTGGTGAAATAGTTTAACTCCTCCTATCAGAAACAAGGTAGTTAAGGGATTGCAATGAAAATCTACTGCAACAACAACACACAGAAGCAGCAGCTTGTCTTTGCACCCACACCTACTGACTGCCAAAGCAGGAGAGAGCCACAAAACATGGATGTGAGACCAGAGTGACCATAGTCAAAGAAGTCTTCCCAAATCTAAACTTCTTGATGTGCAAGGTTGCAACTCTTTCTCCAAATATGCCATTGGGTAGGCTGTCCTTGACCTTCATCACTGCATCTTTGCAATTTTCAGTCACTGTTTCTTTGAAATTTTCCAGATGGGCACCTCTTTTGCAACCATGGTCACATCAGAAATTGCTCACCATATGATACAATTGGTGGTGTGCTCCTTTGCAAGTGATATCCAATATAATGACTCAGTCTGGATATGTGACAGAAAGTGTTGCTTCTGGAAATGTGACAGAAACTCAGGACATGATTTGCCCCAAATTTTGGGTGGATTTATAATATACCTACCTACACCCACCATCAGGACCCGATGAAGTCAGTGTGAGGAGTCATGGCAGCTCATTGCTGCTGCTGTTCATGATGAAGGTGATGATGACCAGGCAACAGTTTGTGAGCAAACTATCCTGCTCCTCCTTATACAAGTTATGACCACAATCAGTGCCTAGTCACCTTCAAGGTTTTGTTTTGGAGTTTTTCTGTCCAATCTCATGGATATGGTCTCTGTTGGTTCACTTCTTTTGAGTTAGCATTTTTGAACATGACACAGATTGGCCAGGAACTGTTTCAAATACACTACTACTCTTCCCACTGAAGATGGTAATATGAGGCACAAGGAACAAGATTCAACAGTGTCAAGATTTGTGTTATCATGTGCTGGAATAGTTGGATTCTGAGTAGCATCTAATGCCATCGCACATGGTCTATGACAATTGGTCTAAAGACAATGTTAAAGATAATGTTCTTAACATCTGTTGTGTATTTATTCACTGTTGCAGAGAAGCAAAGCCATGAGGACAGCTCACATTTTGCAGTGGTGGTGATAAAAATCAGTCGGAAGTTCACTAGTGATATCACCGGATGCTCTCATATGGACATGAATTGGCACTCTGTAGTATGTCATGCTCACTCACTCGTTTATTCTCTGTAATGTTCTTTTGGTTTCTATCTAATTGCTTTAGAGTGGCAGCAGTATTGGCACTTAGCAAAAACATTGGTCTTTTCATTGAGCCTTCTCTTGTTTAATGTTGGTGCCATAAAAGTCTGTCCGATTGAAAAGAAAAACAGAAAGCAAAGGATTGTACCTCATTGTTGATGTTGGACTTGTTTCTTTTGCTGTGATGGTCAGGGGACGTGGAACAGAGGAGAAGCAAATAATGAGGAGACTCCCAATCTTTCACAGTTTCTGTTGTCTCAGTAGTAGTGCTGTGAACTCCATAGAAAACTCATTACTGAGTGCTCAGACACTACTGGGAAACTGCAATTCTTGAACACATTTGTGCACAATGATGTTAAAGCTCTGCAGTTACACCTCACTCCAAGCTGTTGCCACTGTGAATTCTACAATGATGTTAGGATCTGGTGAGTAAGCAAAAAGTGCAGCAGGAAACATGTAGCATGGACAGCTTACCCACTGTTGTGCACAGTGCACATTTCAGGTACAACATAACACCACTCTTTTACCATAATCGGGATCATTCACCATCTCTGCATGCAACCCGGTGGTGCAATGGGCAGCTGTGGAATAGACCCGCAATACCATAGAAGCAAATTATGATTCCCTGAGAGACAAAAAGATTTGTTGGGATGATAAAGAGGTATGAAGTCTCAACCAAAGTAAATAGAAATTTTTCCAAGAAGATGAAATACTACAACACCTACTGAATTGATGCATGCCCAACAGCAAAGAATACTTATTCTTTGAAGTCCTATTGAAGCCATTCAGATTGGCAATTTGTAACAACAAAAAATGAGGACTTTATTTTGCTAAACTTTAGACAATGAAACAGTAAAAATGTCAAAGAGTTTGTTTCATTTAGAAATGATTGGTTGTATCAATGTATTGAAATTAAATATTTATTTCCTTGTCTTTCTTCCTACTTATTAGTTTTTTCACTGATACTTGTTGTATTAATCAGCAGAAGTAAGATGATAATACAATCAAGTCCAGCTCTACAGGAATTGAACCTTGAGCTTGAAGACCCTACCCATTGCAGTAGGAGATTGCCCTGAAAAATAACAAAACAAACAAAATTAAGATGGTGCTTGGCTGAGGTTCAAATTACAAAAACTAAAACCGCATATAGCCCACGGCAATCAACATAGCAAACCTAATTGAAACAATTGAAACAATGCAAATGTCATAGCATAAAATACATGAACAACAAACATTCAATGAAGGGTTTCAGTTTAGAGATGAGTAGTTTATAACCAGTGTTGGGCAGTAGGCTACTTCACTTTTTATGAAGAACCTTCAATTTCAGCTCTGAGAAATAGATTAAAATTGTCTCAGTTCTGGTTCCACAAAACAATGGAATCAGGAATTTGCTTTTATCTCCAGTTTTTTTTTAATAAGAAATAATTCAGATTTAATAAAAAAAAAATTAAATTAAGGTTCGGAGGAAATAGGTCCCTGTGAAGATCAGCATTGTTGCTGCTGCTGCATGTGTGACAGTTTGCTGTTACAGTGTCCAGGGTTTAGGGTTTAGGCAACTCAGATAATGAACAAAAAACAGCATGTTGTCACTCCCGTCAATAACAATGTAATCAGGATTGCAACAATTTGAAATCTAGCTCTCTGGTCAACAGCTCCGTGACATTATATTGTACAAACTCACAACAGATGCAAATCTTTAGAGGAAATACAGGAGCGTAAATTTCACACCCTTTTAAGAAGAATGCACTCCCTGAACCCTGCAAGACTCAGACACCCAAACTGTGTTACTGTGTTATGTCAAGAGGGTCCACTCCAATAGAGAAATGCCAAATTTCTGTTCCCTCTGTCTCTGTCTCTATTCAGTGTTTAACTGTGGCTCAATCAAAGTCCAGAATGTCATACTTCTGGGATGACTCTGAGACTCAAAACTGGTAAAGGGCCATTGTGAAGAGTAGGCGGGTTACCTCCTTCTTCAAGCTCTTTGAATCGTTGTGCAGCTGATGGGCTAAAGAGCATCAGCATGTTATTTTGATTTCCCTTCATATGTTGATGGGCAAAAGAATTTGTGCCCCAAAAGATCAGTGTGAGACAGACAATAAAGAGCTGTATCTAGGTTAGAGAGTGGGTTTCTGCGCAATGGACTTGAAGCTTATATCTCCACCTAAGACACCACTCACAAACTCTTCAAAACCCTCAAGAGTGACTGGTCCTCTATACACTGCAAACTTGCCTCTTCGAGGCTTATAGGCTACCAAAACTGCACTGGACTTGTCCATGTCTGTTTCAGGGAATGCCTCCAGAAACCTGACATACTTCCCTCCATCAACGAGGATGTATGAGATGGGTGGAGCTCCATGCACATTCCTCATCAAAGACTTTTGAGAAATCTGCAGAGGAAAGATTCAATGGCAGGCTATCAAATTAGTACACATCTGCAAAAATAGTGATCATAGCTCTGGAAATTTTGAAAAGGTGTAACAAAATTGAGAAGCACAACAAAGGCTTCTATTTGATCTCTGCTGAAACCTACCTCAGTAAGAATCTCCTTCACTCTCTTCTGCTGTTTGTTTGATTTTGCAACTCCAATAATGCACAAGGATGAAGTGGGTCCAAAAAGATGCTTCATATTTGATTTGGTTAGAAGGGTAACAGTTGCAAACCCTTCCGATTGTGAACTTTCTGCTGCTGCATGCTCTTTCTTCTCAAGCCCCTCCAAGAAGCCCCGAAGAGCTTCCCCATTTTTGTCAAGTACAGTATTACTACTGCTGGGGCTAACTTGATCCCCATTTGACAAAAGCCCCACCACTCCTGGGAACGCTTCTACTCCAAGCTTCCTTGCAATTGGGTCTGTCTCATCGTCAACCTGCAAGAAGAGACCATCCGTCACTAATAAGGTTCAGCACAGCCTTGCAAGAAACTCAATGATTAAACATCAGGGAATGACAATATGCAGTTACATACAAACAATATATCATGGCCCACTGGAAAGCAAGAAAATTGTGACCTTCGCAAAGTGACTTTTGCTCTTGACAGGCTAAAGTCAGTGATCCACTCATTTGTATGGAAACATACACATTGACCATTTTTCCTTGTTTCCACATTTCAAGTAATCAGGGTGACCACCACTGCATCACCCCACACTGTATGACTTACATGCAACTGACCAACAATCTCTCATTGTCATATGCAAAGAATCATGTTCAGCAAGTGTTTGATGAAAAACCAATAAACATACATGGATGACACAGTACTCTTCAACTGACCAAAAATGATCAAGGACAACTTCCAAGAATTCCAAACAGTGAATTTTCAATGACTGTCACCTTTATGTCAAAGAATTCAATGCGATTCTCAAATTCGCCACTAAGGGCTCGCCAAGTCAGTGGAACCTCCTTCTTGTTTGAAATGAGAATGGCACGTGGATGCTCCTGGGCCCTTGTCATGGCCTCAATAAAATTCTGGTGATCAAGTCGGATTGATAGAGGTGAGAGCTGTTTGACATAGAAAGTTTTCAATGCTTTTGCAGTCCATTCACCTGAGTACTGCACAGGTGACTTCTCTGCCAGCCCCCGTAATGGGTAGATGACAAGCTTGGGAGAGAAGCTACTCCCAAAGCTCACCCCTTGTTCTGCACACAATTGCTTTTCCCTTTGACAGTCAACTGCACCAACCTGCAGCCACAGATTTTGTCATCAGCCACAGATTTTGTCATGCTCCACTTGCCACAACACAAACCCTCTGCTGCAAAGTAAATGTCAATAGGATCTGTGAGATATTAATTCACAACTGAAACAGACAATAATACATCCACACTCCATCACACAAACTCACCCTCATTAAGCCTTTAAAGTCTTCAGCAAATATAGTCAATACATCTGCCCTGTCACTAATCTCATGGGACATTGGCATGAAGAACAGGATGGCCCATGAGTGCCGTGCTGTTTCCAACACTTGGGCCTTGAATTTCTTGGCATTCAGCTGCTCAACACCTTTGGGTAATTTCACAGGCTCCTGAGCAGGACCTCCTTGCCCCTTGGATTCCCCCCAAGACTGACGAAATGCATCTGGAAAGGAAGACCCAAATAAACCGTCAAACATTCTGCCCCTTGAATTTGATGAGGGGTCTTGCCTGTCATTTCCAAATGATGTCCACTGATTGAAGAGGTTCTGAGCCCAGCTAGGTCCAGATTCAGATTCACTCGAGCTCTTCTGCTTACTTGAGTGCTTTGAGTATTGGCCATTGGTGAAAAAGGTCTGCCAGCCTTGGGGACCCCCTCCTTGAGCTTCCTGTTTTGGAGCCCCGTAAGAGAAAGTGAATGTCCTTTGGCCCCCTGGGCCCCCAAAACCAGATCCATAATTGCCACCTCCAAAATTACTGCCACCACCATAGGCACTGCTGCTGTGACCTCCTCCAAACCCAGAGCTAGGACTACCCTTTTCATCTCCAGTTAAGTCATACTGCTTCCTCTTCTCAGAATCTGATAGTACCTCATATGCTGTCACATTCCCAAAGAAAGTAGCATATTAGGATACAATCCAAAGTCCAGAAATATAAGATCCAATGGCTCTTCCTGTAATTGGAAAGTGAACTGTGATACAACTCTGATTAGGTGTTTAAGACCTTTGAAGCTTTTGAGTGCAGAAAAACCCTAAACCCTAAACCTATCATTTCAAATTTTTGCAAGCACAACCATTTTCTGCTTGAAACTCCAAGAGTATGTGCAACATGCAGAACCATGTAAAGTGTATGGGAATGACTACTCACCATTGCTAATTTCAGAAAACTTAGCTTCTGCATTTTTTGCCTTGTTCTTGTCAGGATGATACTTCAGAGAGAGTCTGTTTGCAACCATACCCAACAAAATTACTGCCTTTGACTCAGTACTTGAACTTTCACAAGCTGGGAGCCTGAGAGTTTCATGTCATCTTCACCCTGAAAGAAACAATTCAAGAAAGGCATCTTGACTCCCTGAACTACAAATGGAACCAGAGCAGTTTCTACCCCACTTGTGCACCAACCACAGAGCATCCTTTCTTATGAATCTTGAGGGACTCAAACTACCAGTGCCTACAAGCAAAGTTCATCCAGAATCAAAGACCAAAAGTCCATTTTATAGTACATCTGAACCACAAGCTACATTCCTCATGAATAAGCTTATCAGTTCCACTGAGATTGCTGCCCTTTGGAACCATTCCTCATTTGCAAAATATAACCATTTGCTCTTTGCAAAATACACCCTAAAATTCCTTAAACTTCCTTATGAAAAACCAAAAGAAAGAATCATACTCACTTATGGAATGCTTTCTGAATTTCTCGGTCACTTGCATTTTTGTCAACACCTAGAATCTGCAACCACATACATAAGTAGCAAACCCCTCCCCAAAAAAAAAAAAATTGATCAGAGTTCCACAATTGGCATCTGAAGACCAATTGTTTTGTTGCAGAAACCCTAGACATCTTAATTGAGAGTTAGCCCTCAAAAGATCAAGTGAAGATCAATCTGCAGATGGGCCAATCTGCCAATTCTTGTTGAGGTAATATACTCTAGCCCTAGGCAGAAGAAAAAAAACGCTACTGGAATTCTTGCATTTCTGAAACAGCAAAGCAATTGCAAAAACAGCGCAGGAAGGGGTGAAAAAAACAGCCGATTGATGTAGAAAAAAGTTATTGCCTTGTAGAGATCCTTGGCCTCCGCAACCGAAGAGACGAGAAGAAGAAGAAGAAGTAGCAGTAATGCCAAACCGGGCTGCAAACGTGACCTATCCGCCATGGCTATCAAACGCCACCACCTCTCGACACAACATGCCACCTCTTTTGAAACTCCCAACAACAGAAAAAGGCAAATTTATACTATAAAAAAAACCACAAACCTCGAAACTTCTCCTGCAATGAAAGAAGCAAGAGCGACAACGAGATCGTAAACTAAAAATCACCAGATCAAACAAGGCAAAACAAAAATAGCATCAACAGCAACAACAGAGGCAAAATCACGCGAGAATAAGAGCGGAAAACAAAACGAGAGAGAAGAGCAAAAGGGAAAAATTAGGTCGCCGAGAAGACGATGACGGTCTGCCCGACGGATCTGCCCGTCATATTTTAATTCCTTCAATAAATTCTTTTTTTTAAAAAAGGAGTTTACGACAGAATATTCCTTTAAAATTTTAAAGCTCGCAATTCTGCGGAAATTCGCCACCCAATTAAAAAAAATCTCTGAAAATAATTTTAAAAATAATAATCCAATTTTTTATTTGATATCTTAAAAGTTTGAAATTTCTTTTATTTGTAAGTTAAATTTTATACAAAAATATATATAACAATTAATGAATTCACGGTCTCCTGCCCGGACTGCTCGTCATGAAAATTCGATTTCTGCCCAGCTCCGAAAGAACGCATCATACATTTTATTTACAAAAACACAGTTGAGGTGCCAAATTTTGAGATGCCACAGAAAACATTAGAGTTTAGTAGCCTACAGAAAAAGGAATCAGGCCACCGTCTCGCCACGTCGATTGACCACTAAAATTACGCCATGTGGAAAGAGTAACAAAAAGGGGACCTCGAAATTTCACCCAATTGGACGCGGGTCGGTCAGAGGTCGGTTTTTTTTTTAATTTTGGGCCCCGTTGGCTTTTTCATCGTTTTTTTACGTGAGTGAAAAGTGAAAACCGTTGTGTAGTTACCAGTGGGGTAAACCCAGGAAGCAAAAAGACTCCACCAATGAGAAGCTCCGTAGACGAAACGGAGTAACGCTATTGGTCATTAACGGAACGGTGACGGAGGTGTGGTAAAATAGTAAATTCTCGTGGTAATTTTTTCCCCAGGGAAGAAGCCTGAAGCGTTCGTCGCAGCGTAGGGAAGAAGAAGAAGAAGAAGAAGAAGACGCTCTTGTCGTCGCGCATTTTGCTGCAGCGAGCGCTCGATTTGGGATTTCTGTGAGTTGTTGCTCTCGTCGTTGCGATTCCTGTCCGTTTGGTGTTGTGCTTTAACGGCAAGCATAAAAAAAACGGGGAACAAGGACGTGGAGAAATCGCTATTTTGGACCAAAAAATTTGTGACCCGGGGTGGTGGTGTTGGTGGTTGAAGGTATGTGTTGTTTTTCTTTTTTCCTTGTGCAGTTTCAAGTTTTTTTTTGAGAGAGAGTTAATAAATAGAAAGAAAAGATCTCAGGAGAACGTAGAGAAACAGAAGGGCTGGAGATTGGTTGAGATGAAGGAGGACGGATCTGATTTTTGTTTTGTTTTGTTTGTTTGTTTGTTTGTCAAATGGTGCAATTTCGTTGAGAGCGAGAGAGAGAGAGAGAGAGAGAGAGGCGGTCAGGTGGGGATGCGGGAGGAGGTCTTTTTTTTTAGGGTTAGAGGAAGACCTTGACTGACGAGGTTTTGATCTGAGTACCTTTTGGTTTGCTGTTGCTCGTCTTATTTCGGGATTGTAGGTGCGATTTTTGAACGGAGTTTTCATTCCGATCAGACAAAGAGAGAGAGAATCGAGGACATATTTCTTTCATCTGGAGCAGTGCTGATATTGTACATGCCAAGGTAGGAGGAAATTTCGCTTCCAGAGAAAGATAAGGAGAGAAAAACGGACGAAGAAAACGGGGGTGCAATCCGTGGACTCCAATTTTGGATGTGGTCTTCGCTCTAACGAGTTGTGTTTCCTGACGGCTATTGCACAATCTAGTTCAAGGAGGGTTGCAGCGGCACCAAGGCTTGACTGGGAAAGCTTTTTGTCATCACAGGAAATCAAGTCCTTTCAGAGAAAGAAAGAGTGCCGCCTCACTGTTGTTTCTTCTGAAAGTCCCCTTAGCAGCGAGTGAGGTCACTACCTCATTGTCAAAAAGCTCCAATGCGGATCATCAGCACCTTTCTGCTCCTGCTTCTGTTTACAGCCTCGGCTGTTTACAATGCTGCAGCAGGAAAAAGCTACTATGACATTCTCCAGATATCAAAGTCAGCTACAGATGACCAAATCAAGCGGGCCTACCGCAAGCTGGCTCTGAAGTTTCACCCTGACAAAAACCCTGGCAACGAGGAGGCGACAAAGAAGTTTGCAGAGATCAACAATGCATATGAGGTTTTGGTGGACAGAGAGAAGCGGGGTATCTATGACCAGTATGGCGAGGAAGGTTTGAAGCAAAATGCTGCCAATGGTGGCAGGGGTGGTGGTGGTGGTGGCTTTGATATCTTTTCTCAGTTCTTTGGTGGTGGCATGCGGTTTGGGGATGATGAAGAAGAAGATAGGATTCCCAAGGGAGATGATGTCGTTGTTGAAATATATGCAACCTTGGAGGATCTTTATATGGGGAACTCATATAAGGTATGACTTCTTTATTGACCTTGATAGATTCTCTGATGGTTTGGTGTCATCTACTCTTGGAGTTGTTTGTGTTTTATATGAAGACTCTGAGACAGCATCAGGTGAAATCTCTGTCCTCCAGAAATTTAACTGCAGCTTGACCAAATCATTGTGTTTGCAATACCAGGGTGCCCTAGTCTCTTGTAGAACAACCTCTGTAAACTGCTGCAATCTAATGGACTTGTTGTCACTTGCTGCTACTTTTGCAGTCAGGCCTTATGGTTTGATTTGCAATTGTATGGAAAGTGAGGTCTCATGCAAGTTCAGTCTGATCCATGAGCATGTGAAAGGCATGATATGTTACAACCAAATCCTGCTGGTAGTCTGTTTCTGCTAACACAATGACCAAATTCATCCAGTTTTCATTTATTCCGCCTTGAACTGAAAGTTCTGCAAGTTGGAAGTTGTGCATGCGCTTGCCCATAAGAACATGCATTACTTTGTTAGGTTCAATAGTGGCATTGACTAGCATTCGTATTTGTAAGTTGGGATCAGAGCCAGGAAATATTGGTTGCAGATGTCAGATCAGTTTTCAGTGATGCAGTATGTCTATGCTCTTCATCTCTCAGTTCTAATGAACATATGAATGTGTCTTCCTTTTCTTTCCAGAAATGTAGCAGAAACTCAGGCCTCAGATTACTATATACTTATCTATGGCTTCTGTTGGGAGCCCACGAAGTCAGGGGGCAGTCATGGCAGCTAGTCACTGCTATTCATGTGAAGTGATGACATTTTGTGAGTGAGCCTCATGAGTTTATGGCCACAGTCATTCTTGTCATGGTAGTTTTGGTTTTGCTGGAACTGACTTATTGGTTTCCTTGTTGTTGTGTAGTGTTCTCTGCAATGTCATACATTTGCTCTTTATGTCTCTTGAGTGCTAGCCAACGCCATAACTAAATCTTCACATGGCTTCTTGAAACATGACAGAAACACACAGATTTTTGTATAATTGTTTGCCTGGAATTTTGAGCAGAGCATTATACACTTCTCTACAGCCACAATGGAAGTCAGTGGGGAGTAATGGCAGCCAGTCATGTCCTTTGTGATATAAGTGATGGTCTGATCCTTTGTGAGTGACACTCACAAGGTTATGACTATACCTTTTCTTCTTGTGTTTTTTTTGGGGTGGGGTCTGGCTGCAGCTGAAAATACTGTTGCTCTAGTTGTTATTGTGGAGACATATTTGCCATCTCATATATTTGCTTTTGTGGCTGGAATCTGAATATGTAACCTTGAGTGAGTTTGGTCTGGAGGGCCTTTTGGGTTCTTATCTCATGTTTTTTTCTCACAAGGACAGTCCCTTACTCTCAAAAGCCAATGGACCCTATGTTAATGCTTGTGGGATCTTGCAATTTTCTGATATATGTGACATATGTGGCTTTTCAGATCTGGAGGGAGAAGAACGTGTTGAAGCCTGCTTCTGGAAAGCGTAAGTGCAACTGCAAGAACAAGGTCTCCCACCGACAAGTAGGGCCTGGGATGTATCAGCAGTATACACAACAGGTCTGTCAAGAGTGTCCTAATGTGAAGTTCGAGCGCGAAGGTCTGAGCATTGATGTCGACATTGAGAGAGGTATGCAGGATGGCCAGGAGATTGTTTTCTATGAGGATGGAGAGCCAATCATTGATGGAGAGCCTGGAGATCTCAAGTTTGTGATCCGGACACAACCACATGTACGCTTCCAGAGAGATGGCAATAACCTTCACACAACAGTGACAATCTCCTTGTTGGATGCTCTAGTGGGATTTAAAAAGGATTTGAAGCACCTCGATGGGCACCTTGTGGCTGTTGGCACAAACAAAATCACAAAGCCTAAGGAGGTTAGACGCTTTCCTGGGGAAGGTATGCCTGTGTTTGAGAAAAATAAGAAGGGTGATCTCTTTGTTATGTTTGAGGTGGCATTCCCTTCTTCCTTGACAGACTCTCAAAAGAATGTCATTAAGCAGACACTAGGATCTTAGTGCAATTTTTACTGTTGTTACTGTGAGGCTTAGATTACATGAGCTTGTTTGGTAGACACGTGATAAAGCAAGAATCTTGGGAACCAAGGCTCTATTTCTTGTTGCTTAAATCTTTTTGACCTGCCACTACAGTATCAAAAGCATTTGGAGCATTGCATGGGGTCAGAGCAGGTGCCTCTGTCTCTTGACCGATTGCTTTGAAATCTCAGGACACATTCTTTTGTGAGAAATGGTAACAACAAATTCATGGTTTGATTGTCAAGGGAGCTGTTCATTCAGCATTCAGCAGGATGGGACATAATAGCTCTCTTTCAGAACATGCAAACATAGAAGGTTTTGACAGATGATAATAGAAGCTATTTCTGGAGTGCAGCAATACATGGTACATTAACTAACCTCTTCCTCAATTTTCTTTGGCAAGTGTTGTGTTGTTGTCTATTTGTGAAGAGGTACTTGTTTACTTCGTTGCAGCAGTGGCTAATGACTTAGCGCCAAGTCTGATGGAAACTTGTGATTGAGGAGTAACTTGCATGTAAGATGTGTCTTTACCTGCTGACTGTCACAAGCTTTTAACCTCATTGGGGAGGATTCTGTTGAAGAATTCTCTACAAGTAAAGTTGTGATTATGCACAATATCAAAGTATGCTTTTGGAATGTTTGGACATCATTTCAACATCTTGTCAAAATTGGTGGATTGTTATGATACAACCTATTGCAGTCTTCCTTGGCTCATAGAGTGTTTCAACTTTCTCCTGTAGAGGACCTTATGGAATATACTAGAGTCTTGGAATTAACTTGGTTGCTTGAGCAGCAGCCTCGAATAATAAAATGTTCTGTTTTGTATTGTTCTTTGATGTGTACATGAGCAGTAAACTGCATGGGTGGAGGGGGGAAGCAGTCAGAGAGGAAGGGCTCATTGGGGTTTGTTTTTTTTTGTCATGGGGTCTAAAGATAAGTTTTTCCCTATGTATGGGTGCATCCATAGTCATTTAAATCGGGTCACTTGGTGGACAAATAATGAAGTTATCTCTTCCCAAAGGAAGGGGTCCACTAGGGTGGGCATTCCCACGTTTGCGCACCAACAACAATCTTATGAACTTCTTAGTTTGGGTGTTCCATCTCTTAGGTGTAAACATGATATTGTTGGTGATCATCGTCCTCCTATTTCCAACCAAGCAAATCTTGAGGTGTTTTGTCTTTTTTTTTCATCTAGGTCCTTCTAAGAGTTGGGAGCTCAATTGCTTTTTTTGGTGGTTTCAATCCTCCTCCTAGCAAACCTAGTTCCTGTAGTATCTGTCTTGGTCTTCTTCATCTTCCTTGCAAGAATTTGAACTACCAAAACCAAAATCTTCATTTGATCGGCACCATTGTCATGCTTTCAAGGTTGCAAGAGCCTCCTTTTCACCTGATTGTCATGTTCATTAGTGCTTTCATGGCAGTTCTCACTTAATTGTCACCATCATCATGTTGTGTAAATTGTTGGAGTTAAATCCTCACTTGATTGTCATGATCATCATGTTCACTGGGTTTTTGGTGCTTTCATGGTGATCCTCTTTGATCATCACCATCATCATGTTGTATAAGTTGTTGCAAGAGTTGAATCCTCACCTGATTGTCATGATCATCATCATGTTCATTGGGTTTTTGGTGTTCTCATGGTGGTCCTCTTTGATCATCACCATTGTCATGTTATGTAAGTTGTTGCAAGAGTTAAATCCCTCACATCATTGTCATGATCATCATGTTCATTAGGTGTTTGGTGCTTTCATGGTGGTCTTCTTTGATCATCACCATCCTCATGTTGTGTAAGTTGCAAGACTCAAGTCTTCATTCAATCACCATGATCATCATGTTCATTGGTGCTTTCATGGTGGTTTTCATCTAATTGTCACCGTAATTGTGGTCTATAAGTTGCAAAAACCTCTTCCTCACCTAATCATCATGTTCATCATGCTTGTTGGTGCTTTTAAATGATCCCATTGGTGATGGCCACCATCACCATGGTCTTGAAATCGTAGGAACCTCCACTTCACTTGATCATCATGCTTGTTGGTGTTTAAAATTTAGTCTTCACTTGATCATCATATTTGTTGGTGTTTAAATCCCAATCCTCATTTGATTGCCATGTTTGTGATGTTGTGCAAGTTACAAGAGGTGTATCCTCATCATGATTGTTATACTTTTTAGTGCACATAACTAGGGTCCACACCTAATCGTCAGGCATTAAAAATGATAAAAGTTTACTTTTCACTTGATCATCATGTTTGTTGGTTGCAAAAAGATGATATGTTGTCATGTTTAGGTGATTGTTACATGGTTATTGTCTAAATTCTTCCTTTTAGTTTTGATGTAAACTCCCTTTTCATTTTGTTCTCTTTCATTTATTTTCTAGGAATTTGATGCCCCACCTTTTGTTTTGTTCATCTTCTTTAAAATCCAAACTCCACCTCATCTTGTTCGTCTTCTTTAAAACCCCACCCCTAGTCCTATTCATATTCTTACATTAAAGTTATCATTGTTTTCATCTAAAATGTGAATAGTTTTATAAACTTCACATTCTAATTATTTCATCCATGGCCTTGGGATTGAATGGCCATGTCCCTATAACCCTAAACCCATTCTTGAATTTTTTTAAAACAAAGATTGGTCCTTGTGTACCTAGTTAGCAAATGTGCATTTGGCTAGTTCATAATGATTGTTTTTAACTATTACATAGTCTTTCTTTCTTTAAAATATATTTTGAAAGGCTTGAAACAACTCACATTTAATGATTGTAGGGCATGAAATGTGTGAAATGGCAATGTGATCATTTTCAAGCCAAATTGTTGTGCCTATTCTGTTATTTCTATGGTAACATATGACCCATGCGTCTTTAGAAGCAATATATGTCAATTAGATTAAAACATGTCATGTAGAACATTAAACTCTTGAAAAATGATAAAAATTCCTTGAATAGAAATGAAGTGATCCATGCAATCCTTTGCATTGCCATGCATTTTCCTCTTTGAAATACTTGATGTATACATCTCTAATTCATTCACCCTTCAATATGTATAAACCTAATAAGGTTCTTCTTGCTACATTTATAACATAGTTTACTATTGACATTTCCTAGATTTGGGAACGGTGTTATAAACTTGTTGGGAACCTTATTTCCCCAAAACCTTTGCATCTAACTATCACCTTGCTTGAATCCATGTTTCATTTGAATTCCACATGTGATCTTCGTTATATTTTTGTTGAATGTATAATGTTTGTAGGTTTTAATAAAAAGGAATTACATGATTGACTTGTCAAATCTTGTGCCTTATATACCTCCAACCTTCCACAAGATGAATACTTAATTTTGGATGATGATGTTTGAACTAATACCACTAAATGTTCCCAAGAATTCCATCTTTGAAGGGGTTTTTTTATGTAAGTTCTGCCACCTTCATTTTGAGTTAGTGTAAAGTAATGGATAATCCACATTGTTGCATACCTATTGTCAAACTCACTATTAAGCATAATGCTAACACCTAGGGATAGTTATCTACTTAACATTCTAATGGGTCCATTCTCATTACCCTTGATAATTTTACTAAGGGCTCTATATGTGGATTATTTAACAAGCATTTATAATTCTTGATTTTGGATCAATTCTCATTTGTTACCATTGATGCATCCATGCCCATTTGCAAACCAACCTTCCTTTCTTTTGTTTTTAATTGTGTTCCTTTTATTTAATTATGTTTTTCATTTATGGCTTCCAACAAGGGTTTAATTAAAACTAAGATGCATTCTATTTTCTAATAATTCACAAGATTGCAACAACCTAGCAACAAGTTGTTTCCTATTGTGCACGACATTCCCACAACCTCCCTCCCCAATATTTTATTTCCTCTATGTTTCTTCAAGGTTCAAATGACACCTCCTTCCCCTCTTGTCCCCTATTTTCCTTTTTTTTTTTCTCACCCTCTTCCTTGCTTGTCCATGTTGTCCCTTGTTGTTTGCCACCATCTTGCCTCCTATCTCCTCCTTAACAACAACAAGTTGTCCCATAGATTTGTCCTTCACTTTGTCATGATTGTCACCTTTACACCTTTTTATCATTTTCAACCTAAAAAAAAAGACACAAAACCAGCACACATTCTACACACTAACCAAACAAAGAAAAATAAAATTTAAAGTTGTGTAACCTAGTTTTTAGCCTATAAATTAACTAACTAATTCATTATATCTAGAATTTTGACTAATTCAGGATACCTACCAAATATCCTTGCTAAACAGTCACCATTATTGCATCCGCTTCCTTGGTGAACACATCTTGTGGCCCTTGTTTGCTTGATCTTGTTTTCCAATTCAAATGATTTAAAAGAGATGTTAAAGATACAGTTCTTCCAAGGACTTAATTATCCATGTGCCTGATTGTTATAGGATAGAAAGTTTTTCAACCTTGTTGCCTTCTTTGTTTGTGTTACATGTGTAGGTGAAGTATTCTCATTTTATGATTTTTTAAAATTTTAGATCTACTTGATTCTCATGTATTATAGATTTCAAAAAGTTTAAGCTACAATAAAGAAGCTATTAAAAACTTTAGAGTTCATGCTTGTAAGTCTTTGGTAGTGATGACATTTTCAAAACATTGTTAAAATATTTGAAATTATTGTTTAACTTGTTGTCTGACATTAATATTTTTGGTGGGGATGCAATGTAAAAATAATTTTTAAATTTCCATCCTCTTTAGGATAGTCATAAATGTGTTTTGATTTGGCATTCAAAGTTGATACTTTACCTATTAAGTTTTAAGGCATGTTTGTGCATTCTAAATTTGGAGTTTGAACCCTAAATCCTTATAAATGGTATGACATCACCCCCATTATTATACAATCCTTTATTTTAATGGGGGTGAATTTTTTTTTGGGGGCTAATTTCCACCCTAAACCAAACACTTATTATTTTTCATCGGGGACAATGGGTAAAGCGTTCAATCATAGGGTACAACTTGAATGTTATTTAGGTTATAATTGAACTTTAATTGGTTTATTTATTGTTATGTTCAGTTACTAACCATTGTTCAATTATGGGCATATTTACCATATTGGTTTGCCACAAATTACATTATTTTTAAATTGCCAAACTTTTCACAAAACATTTTTCTTAGAGAAAAAAAAAGTGATGAAAATGAAGATTTTTTTGAAATTTTTTCAAAATGAAATCTTCAAAATTAATTTATTATTTTGCCAAAGATGTGCCAAAACCACCAAGGTATTACAACATTGTTTCAAAAACTAATTTGTTATTGGTTATATGAGGCATGTATATCCATGACGTAAAACTAATACAAGTTTCATATTACCTTAAAAACCTATAAGGCTAATATTGGTAGGAAGTTTGTATTGCCTTAATTCATACTAATGTTGGGTAGTTTTTTCCTTTTTTTATGAGAATCACCAATTTTGGTTCTTCCCAACATTTGAAAAAATTGACCAAGTTTTTTTTTCTTAAATGTTAGATTTATAATAATTGATTAGGGTATCAAAAAAAAAGATAATCAAGCCAATTTTTTAATTGGGCTATTCTCACAAATGTGATAACAATTGGTTTTCATATTTGATTTTCACAATCTAGATTTCAAATTTCTATTCATTTAAAGAAATCAGTTTTTAAAAATTGATTAATTAGTCTAAAACATGATTAAAATGTTACAAATGTTTTTATATAATAAACTAGATTTCCAAGATTTCATTCCTTTTAAATGTTCATTCAAATTCTTCTAACTCTTCTTCTAACTTTGCATTAGCTTCAATTAATTACACTAAATTAAAAAAAGGTTTACAACCAATCTTAAGGTCATTTGGCCAATTTTTGTTCACAAAATTTAATTAATTTAAATTATCCAATTGCAAATGGCATTTCTTAATATTAGTAAATATTCTCACCAAAGAAAAAATCTTTTCAATTTCAATTTGTGAAACAACAATGTTTAAGATTTGATAGGTAAGGAATCCAATTGTAAGAAACATAGGTCCATGCTTCTCCCACCATTAAATAAACATTTTATATCTTTTGCGTCCACTTGAAATCCCTTGAAAATCAAAAGTTCCCTACTAACAAGTTCTTTCATTAGTTCATTTGTGTTTTTTGTCATTTCAAAAATGTCCAAACTTCAATATTTAACAACACCGTAGTCAATAATGGCATTTTCAAACAAGGGGTGCAAAAATGATGATAATATTTTACAACATGGGATACAAAGTTTTTTTTAATATTATTCAACAATGGCATTACCTTGCTCAAGGCCAATAGATGAGGACATTAAACGTAAGCTTTTGAACCTAGAATCCAACATTAAAAAAACATGTTATGAACCTTTTTTTTCTTCATACTTTCTCCCAAAAAAATAAAAATAAAAAAATCTAAAATACCACAAACCTATTTTTTGATATTAAAGGCCAAAAAACCTAACTCAAACACAAAAATGGATTCATCTTCCATAAAATTATCAAAATAACTTAAAATTTCAAAACAAATGAAGATGGTATAATTTAAAGCATCATTTAATAATCAACAACCTTTGAATTGATTAAAAACATAAGTAGACACAATAGGGGAAAGGACATCAACAATGATTTGAAAGATGTGTCATGTCAAAGGAGGAGGCATTCATGTAATCCTCCTAACAACAATTTGCTTGTTATAACAAAGAATATAATTTTTTGAAATTGCAATACCTCCTTAAAAAAAAATTTGCTTACAAATTTATAAAAGAGAAAAAAATTCTTAAAATTTACTATAAATTGAAACTACTTACAAAATCTACAAGGGTGCAATCACAAATCAATGAGTCAATTTGTTTACTTTGTTTCAAAGGATTATAATTTTTTTGCTAAAAACATTTTTTTCATAGGAAGGATTTTTTAATGATTTTAAAAAATTATTAATTGTACTTATTTTTTTCCAATATATCACATTTTTTGGTTAATCATTTTTGAATAAAAATGTAATATTATGCATTAAATTAATTTCTATGTTTTGTTTTGAAAAATTATCACAATTTCAAATCATGCATTACAAAACATGTTAACTACTTTGAGATTTATTCTTTTGTATTATAAGTTACAACTTTGTTCTAGACACCATTTACATTACATCACATTTACATGTCATAAAGGATTCATGAACATCAAATAGATCCAATTTTTCATTTTTTTGGAAAAACATCAAATTGTATATTCCTTATATTTTGAGTGTTTTTTTTTCTGTGTGTCTAATAGTCCCCTATTATTACAAAAGAATTTAACATCAAAGAGTTTGTATATTAAAAAAATCAAAGGCCTCTTTAAGAAATTAATAACGTTTAATGGAACACATGCTCAACTTTAAAGGCCCTTTGCTCAAATCAAAACTTAAAATCCAAAGATCCAATGGTTTAATTTAGATTCCTCAACATCCATATTAATCATAAAGCAGCCATGATTAACATGTCATTGAAGGTGCACCACATAGGCATATATTTAAAAAATATAAATTTGAACATGATTTGACATGGTTTTTGGCTCGTTGTTTTGTGTTTTTACCCACAACATATATATTTTCCATTGTAACAATACATCAATAAAAAAGTTACCTTGTTTTCATTGGTGTATTCAACTTCTTTGGGACCAAACTAGAGCACTTTCTTTAGAAATTAGTCATTTAATGACACATGCCTTGTTCCCTTCTTGTCAACCTTTCTTAAAAAATTTGGTCAAGTTATACACTTTTGCAAATTTCCTTGTGTAGTCTTAATAGAAACATATGTCAAGTCCTTAAAAAAAATTCATCTATTTAGCATATTGACAACCCTTAAAAAATGCATGCCCAAAGTAAATGCCTTGATAATTTTACTCCAAACTTACAATGTCACAACTTATAATTGTTTTTAATGTAGAAGTCATTGTGTTCAAGTTAGACCCTTCATCTTTCACATAAGTAATATTTTTTTCTCTCAAATTATACTTTTCTAATAACTCAATCAAATTTTTGACCAAAGTTTTTTTAGAAGTATCTGTAACTTCAAAAAGACTATGTAACATGTTTTGGTTGCTAATGCACTCCTTTTGGCATCCAAAGGTCAAATCTTATTGTTATAAAATTACATTCTACCAAAGTTGGTAAAACATACAATTATTTAATTCTTCCACCAACTTAGGGAACATCTCTTGTGAAGACTACTTTCTAAAAAGAAAAAATAGTCTTGGACATAAATGCAAATGTGGGTATTTCATCCAAAGACTTTTAACAAATTGCATGGGAAAATGATTTTTAATAATCAATTTAAGCCCGTACCTTCAACAAACATTTTCTACTACATATGGTCCTTTTGGAAAGGTTCTTTGGCAACAAAAAAATTATTAAGAATTGCAGTGTTAGATGTATTTGATATTTTTTTGCAAGTTATTTCTCCACTTTTCCTCTCACTAGATTGTTTATTTCCTCTTCAAACATTTTTGCAATAATATAATTGTTTGCATTCACTTGTTTTTTCAATGTTGTTATTCCATTTGTTGTATTGTATATGATTAGATTTTTTCTTGCTTGGGTTTTAAGGTTACAAAACAAAATTGGACTATTGTAACAAAGAATACATCTCATGGTTTGTGGCCATTTCACATCAACATCCTTGTTATCATTCACATAGAAAAAAACCCAATGTAAAAAATTTATATTATGTGACTTCCACATTCTTCTTTCAACTTGCAACTTCCTTACGTTTTCTTTCATTGTTTTTTTTTTCATTTTTTAGGTTTTGGCTACTTTCAATTTGAAGACCGAGGTTTATTTCATATTCTACTTCCATTACATCATTCATAAACACTTTACATGCATTTTCACTTATTTTATTTTCATTTTTAGAAAATTGAACCATTTTCAATTTTCATAAAATAATGCAAGTCTAAAATGGAGAAGAAAAACCAAATAGATATATGATAAACCAAAAGACTAAAACCTACCTTGCAACTTAAATTGCAAGTATTTACAAAAAAAATTACAAATTATTCAAAAAAATTGTCAAAATTTTTTGGTAAGCATATGCAATTTATTTTCCTTTCTTTCTTACCACAAAAAAAACTTTGCCACATGCACAAGGCAATGGGAGGGGGTAGCATCTCACCGTGGCACAAGCAACAGAACAAACCAACAATAGCATTAGCAACACGATGAATCAACAACATCACAAGAGGGGGTGTAAATGGCGATGGTGGGTACCTAGTAGTGAAAAGCATACAACAATGTGATGGACCACAAACTTGCCACTTGCAAGGTGGTGACAAGGATAATACTTTGCAAAAACACATGTAATAAGAATAGTATCCAACAATGCAAAGGATCAACAAAAAAAGGGTTTAGGTGGGTACATGGGAACAATGTGAAAGACTAGTAGCAGAACTAGCAATGCAACGAAACAATGTCACGACCAACAACACAACAAACTAGCACCAATACAAAATAATGCAACAAACCAACTACACCAATGACATGATGAATCAATTGCATCAGCAATGTGACCATCTAGTTACACTAACAATGTAATGAACCAACAACAAGACTAACAATGCAATGAATCAACAACAACATGACTAGCAATGTAATGAACCAACCAACAAAAATATAATGAAACCAACAACACAATGAACCAACAACAAAATAAGTAATCTGACGAACTAGTAGTAATAGAAGCAACATAATAAACTAGCAAGAATAGACATAACACAATGAACCCTTAGCAATAAAAGTAACACAAAGAACCAATAATGCAATGAACCAACAATAGTAGAAACAACGCAACGAACCAACAATGCAACAAACCAAGAGTAACAAAAGCAACTTGACGAACCCACAACAACATGATGAACCACCAACACCAAAAGTAACATGACGTACTTGCAATACTCATAATGTGATGAACTCATAGCACCAATAATGTGATGAACCCAGAACACCAATAACATGATGAACCCATAACATCAACAACACAAAGGAACAACACAAAAAATCAATGCAAAAAGCAACACAAAGAATCAATGCAAGGAACAATGCAAAACAACTTTTTATTAAGAATAACTAATCCAAAAAAGGGTCTTTATATAGTGATTGTTGTTACCAACAAACTAACGCAATCTAACTACGAACCCTAAACTCTAATCTAACCTAATCGACCTACTAGCCTTAATTTAACTATTGACATGGAAACTGGGTTTTGGTTCTCTCATACAACCAAACCCAGTTTTCAAATTTTTTTTGAAAAAGATAATCAATTATTAGTGGGATGAGAACTATCAATCTGGTTCTCAAACCGGTTCTTGCCTTTGGTGATACCAGTCGATTCTCCTTGTGAGAACCAATGTGAGAACCGAAGGTTCCAATGAGAACCACCCAACACTGGTGCATACCAGCCTGGTAGGGTCCTCCCTACCAGTATTGATAATCCTTGTTGATTCAAGCTGCAGGCATTCGTAATGGACTAACACTTACCCAATTTGGTGGGTTAGAACAGTTGGATCTGGTTCCATCTCATAAAAGCCAAACCAAAAATCAGGTCTGATTTTTGGAACAGGTTTTAGAATCAGAACCAAAATTGGAAACTTTTAAGAATTAGACCTCAACCCAAGTTTCCAGTTCTTATTTATGTGTGGAATCAGAACCAGAATTTTTAGGGGAAAAAAAAGTTTCCAAAAAAAAAAAGAACACTAGAAAATGGGAGCTAACTGGCAATTAGTTAATCCGTTCTGGTCTGGGTTTAATTCTCTTAATTTTTCCCCTCTTGGCAATACCATTATAAGAGTCATCCATTTGAGTTCAACAATTGCATCATAAGATAAGAAGGTTCAATGTTCAGATTTATAAAGTACATGGGGTGGATTTACATTTGTACACTCCGCATAGGAGAGACATGACTGATTTTCCACGTTTTTTGTAAACGATTTTGCCTTCGAGCAATTGATAACATCCTTTTTCTAAGAATTGAAAAAAATGCGAGAATTGAAATTTATTGTGATCTGAATCAGACAAATTTTGCTCCCAATTTCAACACCTTGTCTCTCAAGAGTGCAAAATTGAGAGATTTTGATTTCTTTCTTCCTTCGAGAAATCAGACAGCAGTTGCAGCAGGAGTGCCATAGTCGCGAGCTTTTGGTCCTACTCCATTGCTGTCGTTGTATGTTGGACCATATTTAGAACCCAAAATTCCTGAATGGAGAGACAACAAGTAGAGCAGCTGGAAGAATGACAAAATGATAATGAAAGCCTCCAAAGCTTTCTGCAAAAGAAAAAAAAACAAGACAAATAAAATTAAGCCACAGAATAAGAAGCAATCGAGCTGCAGTAAAAATGTAATTGTGCTCCTCCAGAGTAAAGAAGCAATTGAGAGCCACAGTCAAGATTTGGTTGAGTTGTAATCAAAGTCAACAAATTGCATGTATTCAACACAAAAGATTAGAGAAAAAATGTGAAGACAAAAACCCAAGCTCCCTGTGTGTGTGTGTGTGTGTGTGTGTGTGCGCGCGCGATTTGAATGTGCAACAATCCCAAACAAAACTGCAAGAGAAAAGACCTCAAGTTGCAAAGAAAATGAACAAACTCCTGCTGCTGTACAAGGCTTTTCAAGGATTTTATTTTTCCAGAGAACTTGGGTCAGAAATTCAGACAAATGAAAGAAACAGAATCTACTGTCAAGGTTTAAAATTTCAGACAAATGAAGAAGCCAAAAAATCTCCTGCAAAGTTTTCCAAAGAATTTTCTTTTTGTTTTCCAGAGTTTTGGGTTCACAGATTTTCAGTCACAAACAAAAATAACATATCAACAAGCTGCAAAATTCACAAATGCATTACTTTCTAAAGGTGGGGTCTGTGTGTTCAAGGAAGGAGATTGACAGAACACAAAACTCCCACAATCCCAAAACTGTTATATTTCCTTGGAAGACTTTTGCTTGAGCAACAAACAACAGAGATTCATAGCAAGAAGAAAAAGAAACAACAAGACTAGAACTATTTAAAGAAGAAAGTGTGCTTGTGTTCTTTTTACAAGGAAGAAAAGAATTTAAGGGGGTGAATCTTCTGTTTGGAGTCTGAGGAAGAGGAGGAAGCTTACCAATTTCGGGCTGCGATAACCACCCACATGGATTTCCTTTGCTGCAAGTCTGCACAAGAAAGAAAGCAAGGCAAAAGGTTTAGAAGAAATTCATGCAGAGAACTAAAGGAAATTGGACTTTGGGCTGCATGTGGCAACATGAGTATGATTTGAAGAAGAATTGAGGATCTTGAATGGATTTTTGTGTTTGTGTTTGTTTGTTTGTTTGGTTTTGGATTTTGTGTTTTGTTGCTGGTGTTGTTTGTAGTGGTTGCATATGATTACCCCAAGCCGAGAAGAGTGAGGAGCCAGGCGCTCAAGGCAGAAGCATGTGCAGCTGAAAGAGTATCAGTGCGATACACACGGAGGTGATAGATGCCAGCTAAAATGGAAGCAAGTCCAACCACGGCAGCAATGATTGCCAATGGCAGGAAGAATTGCGTTGCTGCGTTACCTGCATGCAAACACCACCAACATTCATTTTTCCCACCCGCAGTTAGAACTCTTGCAACAACTCTGAGAAGAAGAAGAACAAGAAACAAACAAACAAGCAACAGAATCAATCACTACTAGTCCACAAGTCTCGCAGAATTCATGTTCTTTCTTAGCAACAAGTTGATGAATCTTGTAAGCTCGGAAACTTGGTTTTGAAGAGAAAATCATACCACCAATGTACTTGCCCTCAATGGCTTTGTTGATAGCCCATCCTGCTAAGACAATGGAGATGAGATACAAGATGAAGTTGATGACGGCCAGAGGCGCCGTCAACGCTCTTCCCACACCGAAGGCCATGTTGATGATGTCTAGATGGCTGATCTCGCAGCAGCAGACTCCTCTTCTGCACACCTGATCTCTGAACAAGGATCACAAGCTTGAAGCAGGCTGGAGCTAGTGATGGCAGTGGCGGTGGTGGAGCTCCTGCTCTTCTACGCAAAGACCAGGAGGAGGATTGCTGTGTCTGACCAGTGTGATGCAACTACTTATAAGAAGGAAATCGTCTCACCTACTCTTGTTGGGTCCCACTCTCATGATTTGCACATGGTAGTATGAGAATGGTCGAAATGGGATCAGGTTGTTGACAGCAACATCCGCTCAGAAGAATTCTCCAGAATTCAGCTCCTGCAAATTCTTCCTAAACCCTCCTGCTGCTGAGCTGCTGGGGCCCATGAAAGGTGGTAAGCCCCAACAAATAAAAAACAAAAAAAAACAAAAGAAGAAGAAGAATAAGAAGAAAGGGAGTAAGGTATTCAGGAAGAAAGGAAAAAGAAGAGTTGTATCCAGCTGTTACAGAACTGCTCACCAACCACAAACTCACATGTGTTGACTGAGTTGCATCAATTGCATCACACCCACAAAAGAAATCCGTTCGACTCGATTGCATCACATCCATACCCACAAAAGAAATCCGTTGAGAGATTTGGGTTCGTGCATGACATCATCAGTAGGCCGGAAAAAGGAAGGAAAAAACAAAAAACCCCCCCATTTCTTGGAATGGAGCAAGGAACCAAATTTACAGCAGATGGCGTGTGCGGCATGGAGACACATGTATGCGTATGGCTTGGGGATGGCGACTCCGTTTGTCTACTTTCCTTTAAAGCAAAAGCTCTTTGTCTTTTTTCTTCGTCGATTCTGTCGTCCGATTGTGCTTCTGGTAATCATCAGCCGCTCTATCTAATCCAGCACGTTTCATCAAACACAGGAAACTTGTGTAAAAGTCTTCTGCAAATCAAAAATCGCTCCTAAGGTTCTTCTGCGTACGCAGCATCTAGCAGCAGTTGGAACATCCTAGGGTTTAGGGTTTAGATTGGAACACCCTAGGGTTTAGGGTTTAGGGTTTAGATTGGAACATCCTAGGGTTCAGGGTTTAGGGTGGAACATTGTAGGGTTTAGGGTTTAGGTTGAAACATTGTTGGGTTTAGGTTGGAACATTCTAGAGTTTAGGGTTTTATGTATTTCACTATCAAAGTAAAACCTCCAACTATCAATTTTAATTGATTATCTTTTGGCCAATTATCACTTTACTTTATCACCTTTTGGGTAATAGTAGCTAGTTATGCATAAAGGTTGATTCTCAAATACCCACCCGTACCTACTACTCTAGGTAGGGTAGTCTTATATAGGGTTTCTTTTCATTTTTTTCTTTTTTAAAAAAATTATCATAAACATGTTTAGGATTTTTTAATTGATAATTCAATTCATAAAATTCCAATGATTTGGGTAGGTTATTAAAATTTTGGAATTTCAATACCTAGTTGGTAAGTTATCTACCAATATTTAAATAATCAATAATTGGGTTGATGATTTGGTGGTTTCTCAATAACCTAACCTATCAACACTAGTTCTATCCTCATGGTTACAAAGTTATAATGTTAGTTGAATAATGTGATAGGGTTGTAACACCACTATAGTTACAAGGTTATAACATTAATTGAATATTGTTATAAGGTTGTAATACCATGCTATAGGGTTGTTACTCTACAATTATGTAGTACAATCTTAATTTTGTATTGTGACAACTCTTCTAACACTATGATTATAATTTTATAACCTTGTAACATGAAAATTATAACATTAGAAAGATATCACAATACAGTTATAATGTTGAAAGGAATGTTTTGACATAAGAATTTTGTTAATCTTACAAGCATGTAACATATCAAAGGCTTGCAACAATATCATTCATTATATTATTATAAGGTCGTAACACCATGTTAGAAGGTTGTAGCATTATAGTAATATTGTTATAAGGCTTGAACATTGTGTTACATGTTGTAACATGTTACATTACAAGGTTATAACATCATAGTTATAATATTTTATAAATGAGGAAAAAAAAAAAACAACAACAACAATTATCTACTCACAATCAAATTTCTCAAAGAGAAACAACCTCCGTTGAAGACTTTGAAACATGAAGCTTTTTACCAAAATTGAAAAAAACTTAATTTTCAATCAAATGCATTTTCATCTTGATGTTCTAAAAAATCGTAGCTACATCTTAAGATTCAATGGAACTTTATGATTTCTCCCAAGAAAAATTTGATATGCATGTATAAAAAAATTTGAATGTTCTCAAATCAATGAAGAATTGGGCTTACTTTTTAAGCTCCATTCCAACCTCCTTATCAAGCTTTCAACAGTTGGTAACTTTCTTTCAGTATTTCGATACCTATTATAATCAAATCATTTTTTCTAGTTATGCAAGAATAGTGCATAAAATAAATGAAACAACTTTAAATCTTTTATGTTTCACAAATCAAATTCTTGTTTAAATGTTTTCTACTTTTAAAAATGACAACCATTGCACGGTGGTTTGATTATGTTTGCATACTAATGGTGGGATTGTGACACTTCAATGAACAATTGCTTTACTTTGGATTGAAATGGTGTTCAACAATTTTTTTTCTTGAAATGGGTTTGTTTTTGGCCGTTGACTTGCAGTCAAATTCCTTTTCAAATCTATCACTCGTTAATTTTCAAGATTGAAAACATGTCTTTTCTATTTCATAACATTTTGAAAAGATTATGGTGTTTTGTTTATTTGGAAAACATCTACTTGTGAATATGGGGGACCAAATAGCTTTGCTAGGAAAAGTTCACATATGAACAAACTTGAAAAAAAAGCTAAAGAAACTTGAAAAGATGTGAGAAAAAGTAAAAGCAAGGTTCACACATGAAACATGATTGTATAAGCAAAGAAGTAGATAGATTTAAAGTTCATAGGTAAGTCTAAAGGGAACAAATAAATAGATATAGAAACATTATTTTAACATATAAATGTCAAAATATGTTGGAGGTTGCACAACTTTGGTTATAAAATGTATTTGCCCTATAGCTTTGTGCAACACACTATTTAAATTTATATAGAAGATTGGTAATTTCCATTCAAATCAACATCCCAATGATTCTATTTAATTATTCAAATTTAAAATTAAAAAAAGTGTATTAGGTTGCTATCTTTCAAATGAACATTTTCCCATAGTTCTTTGGCTAAAAAATGGGCACGCAAATTACACTAATTGATGTGCTTTCATAGGCTAAGCATAGGGTATTAGGGTAAATTTTTTGATACAATCTACTATGAAAGATTTCAAAGCCTCAAAAACATTCTTTAATTTTACATATTAGGACAAGATAATCATGTGGGGAGATTTAAAATAAAATTAAGATGAATTCATCATGTTGAGTTCATGGACATATCAAACTACACAAGCCAACAACAAAATTATTACTGAATTAACCAAAATGATGCATGGACAAGCCATAGGTTAATGCTCATTTACAAGACTCGTTATGGCCTAAACTTGAAGACTAATCATCATTCTTCTCTATATGGGTAAGTTCACAATAAAATGTCATGCTTCACATGTAATCATTACTTAAATTTTCACATTTTAAAATGATAAATCAAATCAATGTTGAAAATGTGTGGTGCATTTATACAAAAATGTTTATAATATATTTTGAAAACACTTAATTAAGTTTGAGATGAATTCAATGAATATAGGATACCCAAAAGCATTTTTTAAGGCATTTGCTAATTAAAGTGTCCATAAAATGAATAATAAATGGACATGAATTATACTTTAATGAAAATGAAATGTATTTTGATGGACTTTTAGAAGCACCATAATCAAGTGAAAATGGCAAAGTCCTTTACAACATGATCTTTGTGGAAATTTTATTTTTTCACTGACATTGTATTTAGATGCATTCAATTGTGGCCCTTAATGATTTTTTGGAAAATATCATTTTTTTTGCTTTGAAATTGAACATTTGATAATTCAAGGTTTTTGGCACTATAAAAATATGTTACAAATATTTTTTAATGAAATCTTATCATGTTGTTTTTTATCCATACTTGATTGCATTCACCTTTAGGTAGTGTAATCAATGTTTTCACTACTATCTAAGAAGAGGAGTGCAAGGCCTCAAGCTAGATAGAAAATAAATATTTTGCGACACGTAACTTTTGATGACACAAAAAGCACATGACAAAAATTGTTAAGAGCTTCCAAGCTCTTGTTCACCATCCTCACTCCATGTTTTGAAATACATGAGAGTTCGGCTTTTGACAATGGCATCCCTTTTTTTCTATGGTCACTTGTTCATGCATGTTTACCTTGCTTCTTTTGTTGTCAAGAACCTTCGAACAAACAACTCCTCCCCCCCTTAGTTGAACCTATTCGATGCAAAGGTTTTGGCAATGGAAAACCAACTAACAACAACAAAAAATTGGCAACATATAAGTTTTCAATGATGGTGACAATGCTCATAAAAATAAATCAAAAGAACACATGTGCAAGCTTTGAAATTTTTTGCAACAAAGGAGCTACTAACCATGTTAATCACTAACATAAAGTTAAGAACTTGTAAGCTCTTAACAATGGCCATTACACCAAAAAAAAACAATGGTTGAAAGTTTCAAAAGTTTAAACAATGGAGTTTCTATTTCCTTGAAGAGTGACAACAAATTTGGGTACAACCTAAATGTCATAATAAGTTTTTAACAATATCCTTCTATGTTTTTGGCTACCTACTTGAACCATGTATATAAATATGGCAATAAAAAAAAATGGTCAAATTTTGGTTATTAAAAAAATTATAATATTTTTTACTTTTTGATGTAACATTTTGGATATATATAACTAGCAAAAAAGGTTGATGACATGGACATATGGGAGCAAGGTTAATTATATTTTCATATAACTAAACTAGTGACTCATTCATAATATAGTTTATTCAAATTTTAATTATAACCAAGATATGAAAACAAAAAAGTTCAAGGTTCTTTTAAGTTTTTTGCTACATGCTAGAAACCAATAGAGTATTCCAACAATGCATTAAAAAATAATAGAAACTTTGCAAAAGAAAACCAAAAATGACATATTCTTTTGGTTTTGAAGGTTTTCAACCAATTTGTTAAATTTAACCAAATTTTGTTTTTGTATGGGAATATGGATACAATGCAATGCTTACCATTTATTAAATCTTCACTTGAAGGAACATTTATTATGTTAAATTATCATTTTTTTTCCAAATTGTTTATGTGTTTTTCTCAATCTTTTTTTAAACACCAATAATTCTTATATGCATTAAAGAGTATTTCGTATTGTGTAGTGGTTCAATCAATGTGAAAAATTGGTTTCACATTTGTGAAAGTGTGCAATGAAAACATTGTAAATATAAGGTTGCAACAACATTTTTTCCCCCATTTATTTCAAATTAGTTAATTATTTTTCAAATTCATAGACCAATTTATATATTTCGCTTACCTTTGAACATATTTTTCACTTAGTGGGTCTAGTTTTGTGATTCTTTTCTCACCACTAATGTAATTGTGTTAATCATTATTCATAGGTCATGTAATTTTTAATGAAGATGATGTAAAAGATGAAATAGAAGACAAATCTAAGTATAATTAAAAAGAATAATTTGTTAAAAATCATGTATATATGATATTCAAATTTCATATTTTTATTTAAATCACATTTGTTATGTTTTAAGAATGCCAATTATGAAATTGTGAAGGACATGTGTGAAATTTTGTGGAAAAGGAATCATGTGCCTCTAATTGACAATCGAATTCCCAAATCAATCCAACATGCATCAATTCAATTCTTTGTGAAAATGTTGGGACTTTTCATGCATGTGTAAGTGAAAATTTCTGAATAAACATTATAATGCATTGAAAACTTTGTTTGTGAAGATGTTGGAGCTTCCCATGTGTAGGCATGCAACAAGAAGTACATGTATACATGGTTCCACCATAAGTAGAACTTGATAGCTTGATTGTCATTTTGAATGTTGGAAAAACCAAAGACTTGGACCATGTCGACCACGTTGGCTTTGATGTTATTCAAAGTAGAAACATGCCTCTTAAATCTAGTTCACAAACATTGTGGTTTGATAGATTTTTCCTAGCTTTTTGTGGCAATTTGTGACCAATTTTCAATGTTATATATATTTTTAAAACTTTTATTTCAATTATCTAAATATATTTAGCTCCCAAATTGGTAAATGTTTCATGTGATGATGATGTTGTGACATTGTCATACATTATCATTGTGCCATTTTGCCCATATATAAATTATGTTTGAATTTTTTTGGATCAATGAACAATGTAATTTATTTGATATTTTTTGGTTGAAATGTGTTTCATTGAGACACAATATATCAGATGTTTTTAAATTTTATTTCATAAAGACATCACTTTTATCCAAAGATAATGATCTAGTATTAAAGAACAAATAAGAACATGTGAGTTTCGAAGTGTATGTGGTTTAGGAATTAGTACATCCCATTGTGTATTTGTTTGCAATCAATGCATTTCAAAGGCAACACTTAAAACAATTTTGAAAATTTTCATTTGTAGAAGTTGAAGTAGGTAATTTTTTTCTTTTTTTGTAATATGAGAAAATGTTGAAACATGTTTATAAATTCTAGTAAGATCAAAAGCCAAGTAAATTGTTAAACCTTGTGCTCAATATAAGGTGCATGTTGGAGCCAATTGAATAAGAAACTGTGTCTTTGTTATAATATGGGTAGAATTTGAAGCCAATTTGGACATCTTTGGATATAACTCCTATTGGCGTCCATTTGGGATGTATATTCCATCTTCATAGAAGTGTGTATTTTTAATTCATGTCAATTGAACACTTTTGGGGTGATTAAATGAAATCCATATCACTTCTTATGAATTAGGTTTAGGGTTTAATTAAGGCTTGAAAAATCCCATCTACACCATTTACGAAACCATCATGCATCACATAATTACCAACACAAAGTTCAATTAACATGTTTGTTTATATTCAAATTTCAAAATGCAATCCAACTGTGAAGTTTACATCATTTTGCAATTGAAATGATTTTGGACATGTATCATGATGTTTATCTTGTGCACAAATAAAATTCATCGCTTCAAAAGAAGGTTAATTCGTTATGTGAAGGAGTGTCCAAAATTTTACAACTTTTTTTGCATGGTGATGGCCAATCAAAGGGGTTCATTGCAAATGATCAAAATCAAGAGCAAAACTTTGTGATGCGCTAAACAATTAATTAGTAGAATTATTAATGGAAGACGAGACATTTCAAAACTTTTTTTTCTTCTATTCTTCTATTGTTCAATGAACATCTTTCCATATTCCAATAATAAAGAATTCATATTTAATTCATTAGGAAATGATCAAGGCACAAAACGAAAAAAAAAACAGACAAACAAAACAAGTTCCCATTGGATTCCCAACATGTTTCCCAAGTTTTCACTCTTTACCCCATTATTTTTTGCCATTAGGTAAATGGGTCAAAAACAAGCTCACCTAGAAATGGAATACTCAAAGTTTTTTTTTTTTGTATCCTATTGTGAACCAATCAAAATGGTTGATTGCAAAACATTTTTATTTGTTCTTTACCTATTGTTGAACCTCTTTCCATCTTTACTCATTAGAAAAAGGACCCAAGTACAAACCCCCCAAAAATAATTACGAAACAAAAAAAAAAGATGCTACAATATATCACTTATAATATACTCATTTTACATATTTACGTTAATTCAAATACTCCAAAAATATAATTAAATACTCCAAAAAAAAATGTATATAAAGACAAAACAATAAGCTATAGGGACAAACCAAACTACATATTATTGCATAGTCTCTCCCCTTAAGGGTATAAGCCAATAAATAAAATTCCCCTCTCTCCCCACCCCCCCAAAAACCAAGTCAAGTCGAACTCTGAAATTATTATTATTGTATTTACTTCAATGTACACACCCCTTGATTGGGGAACGTGGGGGAACGTGGGGGAACGTGGGGGGAACGTGGCAGGGGTGATGAGAACAATAAGAGAATACAAAAAAAAAGTTATGGAAAAAAAAAAGCTTTCTTTCCTTGATATGGATCATATCATGTGGATGCATACATCCACATTGGATGTGCATCTTTGATCATTCGTTTCTTCTTCATCCAAAGTCCTTTTTGTGCAAGTTTTTTTTTTTTCTGCCCACTTCATATGGATAGCTTTCTAGGGTAGACCGGCCGGTGACCAAACACTTAAGTGCTCGGGGGCAGGCCGGATCCAAGGGGAGGCCTCCATTGTTTCCGGTGTCCAAACAAAACTTGAAGCACTAATATGATGAAAATATAATATAAATAAGTGTTCGGTCATAGGCGGTGTAAACCCGACCAAAACAAGGGGGCGTGGCCTTGCCATTTACATTAAAAAAGTATTATCTTAAGGCAAAAACAAGAATTATGGAAACCCAAATATTTCACCATGCAAAAAAATATAATCTTCCGAAAAAATCCTCAAAAAAAAAACCCCCCAAAATCCTTCAAGGTATTATTATAACTCTATTATAACTAATCTCAAGTTTCAACACAAGCCCAAAAAATATCATCTTTCAAAAATCCTCATATAAAAAATGGAATATTAAGACAGACCGACCCATGTTTCAAGAATTAATCGCATGATTATAGGATATAATTGACGGTTAAAAAAGGCCAACCCACAAGTTGTAAGAATTAATCGCATGATTATAAGATATAATTGAAGGTTAAAAAGGGCCCACCCACAAGCTTTAAGAATTAATCGCATGATTATAAGATATAATTGAAGGTTAAAAAAGCCCGACCCACAAGCTTTAAGAATTAATCTCATGATTATAAGATATAATTGAAGGTTAAAAAAGGCCCACCCACAAGTTTTAAGAACTAATCTCATGATTATAAGATATAATTGAAGGTTAAAAAAGGCCCACCCACAAGTTTTAAGAATTAATTGCATGATTATAAGATATAATTGAGTGATTACCAACTGAGCAATGTTTGCTAATAGGTCATCTTTTGAATTGTCTGAATGTTTGCTCACCCATGGTTTGTTTGGTGATGGGTTTTTCTACCTTAGTTTAGGGTCTAGGGTTTAAGGTAGGCTTCAGGTTGAGAGGTAATCTGACTCTTGTGGTTCTCTAAAGGCACCTCAAAATTCAGGGACCTAGAAAAGATACCTCGAAATTCAGGGACCTCGAAAGGCACCTCAAAATTCAGGGACCTAGAAAAGATTCCTCGAAATTCAGGGACCTCGAAAAGCACCTCAAAATTCAGGGACCTAGAAAAGGTACCTCGAAATTCAGGGACCTCGAAAGGCACCTCAAAATTCAGGGACTTAGAAAAGGTACCTCGAAAGGCACCTCAAAATTGAGGGACCTAGAAAGGATACCTTGAAATGCAGGGACCTCGAAAGGCACCTCAAAATTGAAGGACCTCAAATAGGCACTTTTGGAATTCAATGACTTTGGAAGAAGACACCTCAAAAAGTCCAGGACCTTCAAAGGCACCTCAAAATTCATGAACTTCAAAAAGGGAACCTCAAAATTGAGGGAGGGAACTGGGAAAAGCACTTCAGAACTCAGGGACGTCAATTTAATGTAAATCAAAATTCGGGGACCTTAAATTATAGGGACTTCAAGATGTAGGAACCTCGAAAAGCTCTTCGAAATTAAGGGATCTCGAAATCAATCCCAGGGACCTGGAAATAAAGTCCAGGGATCTGGAAAGGGACCTGGAATTAAATTCATGGCACCTGGAAAGGCACCTCGAATTGAAGGGACCTCGACAGTCGGTCAGGAGGAGAGGGACGTGCATGCGCGCCATTCCCAATTACAAAATTTGCGAAGAGTTGCAGAAGAGAATCGCAAGCGCTCGCGGGAATTTTGCAGTTCGCGCGACACCATTGCTATTGCGACGATGAATAGGGTTTTGAAGGAGTGGCTCTGAGAGAGAGAGAGAGAGAGAGAGAGAGAGAGAGGGAGGGAGAGAACGAGCGCTTGCTGTTGCTGTTTTTTTGCGGAGATTTTTTCATAATGCACAGGCAAGCGATGCTGGTGTCGCTCTCCTTGTCCCCTGCCAGTGCTGCCGCTGTGACACACAACAAGCACTGGGCTTTTCTGGTACAGATTCCAAGCTCCTGGTTCGTTTTTTTTTTTTTTTTCTTTGGTTCCGAGTTTGTTTTTGGTTTTTTCTGGTTTTGGCTTCATTTTTTGTTCTGTCTGGATTGCTAGCCGAGTCTCTTATGGCGCATTGCCGTATTGCGACTGGTTGTAAGATCAAACCAGCGTCTAGGTTTTTCTTTTCCACCTGATTGCTAGAGGTTGATTGATGCAGGAAGAGATCGATGCCCCACGGTGGGTTGACTTGACCGTTGAGGCTGCACTAGTGGGAACAGTAGGGTAAGTTTTTTGGATTTGCCTTTGGAAACTGTGGTTTGGAATACCAGGAACTTTTGTAGACTCTGAAGATGATAGCCGCGGATGTGTTTTTGATTCTGGAATTTGGTTTTTGGGGTTTGATTGCAGGGATGATCCCTGGTTCTATCGCAGTCATCCGTAAGTTCCTTTTGTCTTCTCTTCACATTCTTGAAAGGATTTAATCTTGGTGTCTTCTCAGATTGCTTTGGATTTTGTCTTCTTACAGCCCTTATGGACATCTGAATTGCTTAGTGTTTCTTTCTTTCTGATTTAAAACACAATTCCCACCACCTACACATGGCAGGCACCATGAAGTGCCACTCAAAGAGCTCAACGGTGTGCAGCCGGAAAATGGCAAAAAGGACTGCAGCAAAAAGAGTGGCAGGTTGCAGACTGAGAGGAAAAAGAGTGGTATATCCAAAAAACAGCAGGCATTGCAAACTTTCAACGTTTTTCCTGAAAATGTGGCCAGTGAGTCAGGGGCTGAGAGACCTATTGTTGTTAAGGTGGCTAGCCATGGCCAGATATGGGCCAGAAATCAAGTCAGATGTGCTCAACCTCAAAGTTTTGAGCATCATCATGACATGGATGTGGCGAGGTAATGTCTTCTTCATTCAGTCTGCCGTGTCTTGTGACAGACATGAGTGAATGCCTCTTCTGGGTGAGTTTGTGTTGTAGCTTATAACCTCTTTGTTGGTGTAGGAGGGGTACATGGTGACTGTTGGTTTAGTTGGTTGCCTAAAGTCTTTGTGATGGTCACTATGTGTAGCTAGTTGAACTGTTTAGAACAGCAAGGTTCTATGAGTTATCATGTAGCAAATGTGCACTCCTGTCTAGGAACAATTTTCTGTGGGTATTGTCATCCACTCATTTAGGTCTTTCCCACAAAGATTCTGTTTCCTTTTCCCTGTATTGTACAATTACTCTGTGTCTCAGCTTGAAAGACTGCTGTGCAAGACCCATTAGTTGATCACCTAGCACCTTGTGTGAACTGAACTTGGCAGGTTATCCATGGAGGAAGCCTGTGCACCTGCTTTGGAATCCGAGTCTCTGATCAATGAAGAAGATGCCAAGGAGCTGCCTCCCCTTTCCCTGGATATATCACCAGTTTTCTGCAAGTCAGCTGACAGACTGTTGGAGTCGAAGCAGATACCATCTTTCTCCCCTTCTGCCTTCGGGGGTGCAGCTAGAAGTGTTGTGTCCCAATTGGAAGGGCAACAAGTAGAGCTTCCACGATTGAATGATGGAAGGAGGTTGCGTAAGAGCTTAGGATCAGCAATGCGAGTAAAGCTTGATGATGGTTTGAATTCCTCTGTTGCAGCAGGGTGTGGAGTGGTTCCCTTACCCAGGAGTGGTTCAACAGGTGGAGATGCTGGTTTTGGCACTACAGCTGTTGCCAAAGCCATCAGGTTGGGACTTGGAACAAGAGTTGATGTTAACAAGGGAAAAACCAGGGAGGTAGGCTGTGTTGAGACTGAATCAAACTTGGAGTTGTGTGGTTTAGGACCTGATCTAGTATTGAATGCAGACAAGATCAGAATTCGAGCAGGTCTACTGGTTGAAGAGCCTGAGAGAATGGGGTCAGCAACCAATCCTTCAAGTTTGGAGCAGAGCTGCTCCATGAATGGCAATTCTGTAACAAGAGACAATTTGGAGTCTAGAAGTTTTTGTGATGGAGGAGCACTCTCCAGCAAGTTGGGTGTAAATTCATCCGTACATGCCTTTGATGACATTCGGAGAATGCGGAAGAGCTGGGGCTCTGCTCTCCGTGTTAAAATAAGCGAGGACCTTGAGGCTTTTGCTGGTGAAGTTGGGTCAAACATTGAATCTGGGACAAATAAGATCAAAAGCAGGGATGTGATATTGGGCTCACTATCCCCTCTGTCTGAGGAAAGCTCCTCAGGAGCTCCTCCTGTTGAAATCAAGAAGGAAAAGAATGCAGTGCCAGATTCACAAGGGCCATTACAGGATGAAGTAGTCCATATGAAGCCAGAGGTTGCAAGAGTTTCAAAGGGTTTATTAGCAGGTGCATGTACCCAAACTGCAACTGTCAAGAGTATTTTTGGTTCCTGTGAAGGACAACCCAGCAAAAGGATAAGAGAGAAGCCTTCAACCAATGGATTTCCTTCAACCCCAATCATCATTGTGTCAGCTAACGCTAGGCGATCCATGTCTCTTGGATATTTGGAGAAAGGGACTGACAACAAAATGAAAAGCTCCAATTGTAGCGGATCTGTCCAACAGAATCACCCTGTCAGAGCCAGCTCAGTTTGTCAACCTGCTGAAATACTGAGCAGAGTTCGTTCCTCCAAGGTTGGAAAAGAGAA